>ERZ795030.1884-NODE-1884-length-26685-cov-9.666804_pt1 | contig 26685 bp, 21 predicted proteins | sample MGYA00375122_ERZ795030 | MGnify/ENA primary metagenome ERZ795030 (study PRJEB30165, sample SAMN05720146) | activated sludge metagenome | isolation source: anaerobic digester from wastewater treatment plant | place: Japan | collected 2015-04-20 ... | reverse complement strand
GCTGAAGGTGAAGCTGGTGTCCACCCATGTGGAGCACGGCTTCATCGATTTTGTGCGGCTCGACTGAGCTTTTGCCGCGCTGCATCGGAAACAAGGGCCATTTCGGCCCTTTCCCAGCGTCAGCGGGTCGTCGTCAGCTATGCAATCAGGAGCGTCCCTGGCGCCTCACGCGCAAGCGTTGAAGCTGTCGCCCAGCGCGCTGACGAGCCGGTCGATGTCGGCCTTCTCGCAGACGAAGGGCGGCGCGAGCTGGATGGTGTCGCCGCCGTAGCGCACGTAGAAGCCCTTCTTCAGCATGTCCATCGCAATCAGGTAGGGGCGCTTGGCCGGCTCGCCGGGCAGGGCCTCGACAGTAAAACCGGCGGCCAGCCCGTAGTTGCGGATGTCGGCCACGTGCTTCGCGCCCTTGAGGCTGTGCACCGCCGCTTCGAAGTGCGGCGCCAGGGCGCGCACGCGGCCCACGGCGTCTTCCTTCGCCAGCAGGTCCAGCGTGGCCAGGCCGGCGGCGCAGGCCACCGGGTGCGCCGAGTAGGTGTAGCCATGCGGAAATTCGAGCATGTAGTCGGGCCCGCCGGCCGCCATGAAGGTGTCGTAGATCTCCTGCTTCGCGATCACCGCGCCCAGCGGCTGCACGCCGTTGGTCACCTGCTTGGCGATGTTCAGGATGTCCGGCGTCACGCCGAAGGCCTCCGAGCCGGTCCACGCGCCCGCGCGGCCGAAGCCGGTGATGACCTCGTCGAAGATCAGCAGGATGTTGTTGGCGGTGCAGATCTCGCGCAGGCGCTGCAGGTAGCCGACCGGCGGAATCACCACGCCGGCCGAGCCCGAGAACGGCTCCACGATCACGGCCGCGATGTTGGAGGCGTCGTGCAGCGCGATCAGGTTCAGCAGCTCGTCGGCCAGCTCCGCGCCCTGCGCCGGCATGCCGCGTGAGAAGGCGTTCTTCTTGAGCTGCGTGTGGGGCAGGTGGTCGGCCTCCACCGACTGGCCGAAGTGCTTGCGGTTGCCCACCATGCCGCCGACTGAGATGCCGCCGAAGTTCACGCCGTGGTAGCCCTTCTCGCGGCCGATCAGGCGCGTCTTTGTCCCAAGCCCTTTGGTGCGCCAGTAGGCGCGCGCCATCTTCAGCGCGGTGTCGGCGGCTTCCGAGCCGGAGCCGGTGAAGAACACGCGGTTCAGCCCCTCGGGCATGAAGCCGACGATGCGGTTGGCCAGCTCGAACGACAGCGGGTGGCCGAACTGGAAAGCCGGTGAATAGTCCAGCTGCGCGGCCTGGCGGCCCACCGCCTCGGCAATCTCGGTGCGGCCATGGCCCAGCCCGGTGCACCACAGGCCAGAGAGCCCGTCAAAGATGGGGCGCCCGTCCGCGTCGCGGTAGTAGCAGCCCTGGGCGCTGGTCATCAGCCTGGGGTTCGCCTTGAAGTCGCGGTTGCCGGTGAAGGGCATCCAGTGCGCGGCCAGCCAGTCGGCGTCCGTGCGCGGGGCGGGGGTGTTCAGGCGTTGTGCATCGGTCATGTCCATGGGGGCCTCGTCATCGGTGGTTGCGGCAGCAAGCCATGCCCGGCCAGCGCGGCCGGGTGTGAAGGTGCATTGTTGACGGCGGCATTACTCCCGTGGATACTCATTTATCCATGTTCAGTTGACAATCCATGCAAGTAAAAAAACGCGCCGTGCTCGGCCAGATCAGCGACATGGACCTGCGCCTGCTGCGCGTGTTCCGCAGCGTGGTGGAGTGCGGCGGCATGGCGGCGGCCGAGCTGGAGCTCAACATTGCCACCAGCACCATCAGCCGCCACATCAAGGACCTGGAAACCCGCCTGGGCCTGACCCTGTGCCGGCGCGGGCGCGGCGGCTTTGCGCTCACGCCCGAGGGCGAGCGCATCCATGCCGAGACGCTGCGCCTGCTGGCCGCCACCGACGGCTTTCGCGCCAGCGTGGACGACATCCACCAGCGCATGGGTGGCGAGCTGCACCTGGCCGTGTTCGACAAGACCGCCAGCAACCCCGAGGCGCGCATCGCGCAGGCGGTGGCGCTGTTCCGCGCGCAGGCCCCCGAGGTGGCGCTGAACCTGCACGTGGGCTCGCTGAACCTGATCGAGCGCGGCGTGATGGACGGGCAGTTCCAGCTCGGCATCATCCCCGAGCACCGCCGCTCCGACAGCCTGGCCTACGACGAGCTGTTCGGTGAAACCATGCTGCTGTACTGCGGCGCCGCACACCCGCTGTTCGAGGCCGGCGCCACCGACCTGACCTGGGAGCGCCTGCGCAGCCACGACTTCGCCGGGCTGGGCTACCACTCGCCCAACATGGAGATCGCCCACCGCGAGCGCCTGCGCCGCGACGCCACCGGCTTCGACCAGGAGTCGGTCGCCACGCTGATCCTCAGCGGCCGTTTCCTCGGCTTCCTGCCCGACCACTACGCCGAAGCCTTCGTGCGCGCCGGGCAGATGCGCGCGGTGCAGCCGGAGCTGTTTCGCTACGCCTGCCGCTTCTCCGGCATCACCCGCCGCTCGCCCGCGCCGTCGCGGGTGACGCAACTGCTGCGCGAGTGCCTGGTGTTGGCGCACATAAACCATCCGGCGCCTGAGCCTTGTCCAATTCAGGTTTGATCTCGAACAGTGGATTGAGTAGCCGTTTTCAAGTCTGCGCGACGTGTTGGGGAGTTGGCAGTGCATTCGGGCTGCTTGGCTTCGATATTTTTTTAGTCGGCTATGTCCGGCACGTGCGCCGCCCGGCCCCTTATTTCTGCAAGTGGTGTCGATCTGATTCAGGCCCACTCGCGACACAGCAACGGTGTCAGTTTTCCCTAAGCCAAGTTGCGCGCCTTGGCGGCTTGCAGGTCGGTGTACTGACGAGCCTGAGTCTGTGATGAATCAATCCGCGCAAATCAGTGACGAAATGCATGAAGTGCACGACTGCAAGCCGTTGTGCAACAAGCGTGTGGATAGTGTGCATAACGGAAACCTCTCCAAAAGAGGCGGCGATACGCAACTGAAAAAAATCGCACTTGAAATCATCCCAATCGCAAATCCTCCGCAAACCCTCATCCAGCTTGTGTTTGCACCGGTGTTGTGGAGCATTCACCGGACAGTCGTGCGTTTTTTCGTCTGAAAGGGCCCATGGGCCTCAGCCCTGGATCAAGGTGAGGTCGTCCGGCCCCAACCAGCACCACTGGCCCGGCGCGAGCGTATCGGGCAGTTTGAGGCCGCCGATCCGGGAGCGGTGCAAGCCCTCCACCCGGTTGCCCACGGCGGCCAGCATGCGCTTGACCTGGTGGTACTTGCCTTCGGTCAGCGTCAGGCGCAGGTGATGGGTGTCGACGGCCTCGCAGGCCGCCGCCTTCACGGGTTTGGGGTCGTCGTCCAGCACCACGCCGGACAGCAGGCGTTGAACCTGAGACTCGTCGAGCGGGTGCTTCGTTGTCACCTCATACACCTTGGGCACGTGGTGGCGCGGTGAACTCATGCGGTGGATGAACTTGCCGTCGTCGGTCAGCAGCAGCAGGCCGGTGGTGTCCTGGTCCAGGCGGCCTACCGCCTGCACACCCTGCACCGGCCCCTTCTGGGGTCGCTGGCGCAGCGGCGCGGGCAACAGGGTGTAGATGCTCGGCCAGGTGGAAGGCTTCTGAGAACACTCGGTGCCCGCCGGCTTGTGCAGCATGACATAGGCCGGTGCCCGGTAGACCCAGGGCACGCCCTGCACCGTAAACTGAAGGCCTTCGGGATCGAATTCAGCGGCGGAATCATCGCAGGCCTCACCGCCCACAGTCACGAATCCTTGCTGCACAAGCCCGGCACAGACGCGCCGCGTGCCAAACCCCTGGCTGTATAGGATGTCCTGCAACTGCACGATGTTTCAGCAGAACATCAAAGCCAGCCAAGCCGGATCGTCGAGCACGTGCTGCACCACGAAGCCGCCGAACCGGTAGGTCCAAACTTCGAGATTGACGGTTATCTCAGCCCAGCGCATGACTCCTATTATCCATGGCGCGCCCTGAATCCCCCCGACGCCGGGTGCACAGCGTGGTCAGGACAAGAAAACCTCCAACAGGGAACCGATGGTCTTTTTTTATTGGTGGATGATCGACCACCATATGACTGACCTCCTGAGCTTTTGAACATTTTCTCGCGTCACCCATCGCCCGTTATCCAAGCAAACTTAGGTTCGGCGCACCACCGATGGTGGATACAGCTGAGAGCCAAGGTGCTTGGTGGCGGCTCACTTGATGGGACCCCGGCAGGGAAGGAAGTTGCGGAACACCAGCGAGACGCCGGACAGATTGAACGCAAAATCCAGCCATGGAAACCCATCACGATCGGATCGGGCTGCTGGATTTCGGCCGCGCCGCGCTGGGGCTGCTGCCTTCGGCGATCGGTTCGCTGTGGGCGACGTTGAAGGTCTACGCGCTGACACCGGACAGCCACCAGTCCATTGGTTCGATCCTGGAACACCAGGCCGAGAACATCCCCGACAAGGACTGCCTGCTGTTCGAAGGCCAGCGCTGGAGCTACCGCGACTTCAACGCCTGGGCCAACCGCATTGCACATGTATTGAAGACTCACGGGGTGGGCCCGGGCGACACGGTCGGCCTGTTGTTCGAGAACTGTCCCGCCTTGCTGGCCTGCGTGGCGGCGGTGGCCAAGCTCGGCGCAGTCGCCGGCATGCTCAACCCCAAGCAGCGTGGCGCGGTGCTGAGCCACAGCATGCGGACCATCCAACCGCGGCTGATGGTGATCGGGGACGGCTGCCTGCCAGCGCTGCATTCGGCGAGCCCGCCGCAGCCCGACGGCGTGCCCAGGCTGTGGGCCGGCATGGGGCCGGTGCCTCGGGGCCTGGTCGACCTGCCTGCCGCCTGCGCAGGCGCCAGCACGGCAAACCCGCCATCCACCGGCGGCGTTCGTGCCGGAGCGCCCTGTTATTTCATCTTCACCTCGGGCACCACGGGCCTGCCCAAGGCGTCGGTGATGACGCACCTGCGCTGGCTGCGCAGCGGCTATGGCATGGGGCAGGCGGCGATGCGGCTGCGCGCCGACGATGTTTTCTACTGCCCGCTGCCGTTCCATCACAACAACGCACTGACGCTGTGCTGGAGCGCGGTGCTCACCAGCGGCGCGACGCTGGCCATGGCGCGCAAGTTCAGCGCCTCCGGTTTCTGGCGCGACATCCGCGCGAGCGGTGCCACGGCCTTTGTCTATATCGGCGAGCTCTGTCGCTACCTGCTCAACCAGCCGCCCGGTCCGCATGACCGCGACCACCGGGTGCGCGTCGTGATCGGCAATGGCCTGCGCCCCGAGATCTGGGACGCGTTCCAGCAGCGTTTCGGTATCGCGCACATCTGCGAGTTCTACGGCTCCAGCGAAGGCAATCTGGTCTTCATCAACGCCTTCGGGCTGCCGCGAACGGCCGGCTTCACGCCCTTGCCCTACGCCATCCTCGCCTTCGACACGGCCAACGAGCGGCCCGTGCGCGACGCCCACGGGTTCATGCGCCGAGTGGAGGTCGGCGAGACCGGCCTGCTGATCACCGGGGTCGACGCCGGCCATCCCTTCGATGGCTACACCGATGCCGAGGCGACCGAGGCCAAGCTGCTGCACGACGTGTTCAAAAAGGGCGATGTGTGGATCAACAGCGGGGACCTGGTGCGCTCCCAGGGCCTGCGCCACATCGCCTTTGTGGACCGGGTCGGCGACACCTTCCGCTGGAAAGGTGAGAACGTGGCCACCACCGAGGTCGAGCGCGCCATTGGCGCGACCGCGGGCGTGGCCCAGGCCAGCGTCTACGGGGTTGCGGTCGCGCACGCGGACGGTCGCGCCGGCATGGCGGCTCTGGTCCTGCAGCCCGGCTCGGTCTTCGATGGCCGGGCCATGGCGCAGCAGCTGGGCCGGGCGCTGCCGGTCTACGCGGTGCCGATTTTTGTTCGCATCATCAAGGCCCAGGAGACCACTGGCACCTTCAAGCTGCGCAAGGTCGAGCTCAAGCAGCAGGGTTTCGACCCGGCGCTCATCGATGAGCCGCTGTTTGTCCTGCTGGATCGGGACCACGGCTACCAGCCCTTGACCCGCGCGATCCACCGCCGGATTCTCGCGGGCACGGTGCGCTGGTGACCGGATCCGGGCGCAGCCTTTACGATCCGTCCTCTGTTTCAACTGCAGGAAACGCCATGGTCACGACGAAAAAAGCGACGGCCCCGACGGCCCCGATCCCGCGCCGCAAGGCCAGCACCCCGGCGCCGGCGAAGTCGGCAACCCAGTCGGCACCGGCAAGCGCCAAAGGCCCAGCGCCGAAACGGGTCCGACCGGCGCCCGAGGGGGTGCCGGCAGCGGTCGCCAAGGCCGCCAGGACGGCGAAACAGGTCACCCGCTTGATCCGGCAAAGCCCGGTGGGCCAGGCCGGCACCGCGGCCCAGGCGATGGTCCGGGCCGGCAAGTCCAGCCGCCTGCGCCAGGTGGTGCGCAACAAGGTGGTGGTGGTCACCGGCGCCAGCTCCGGCATCGGCGAGGACTGTGCGCTCAAGCTGGCTGCCGCCGGGGCGACGGTGATCCTGGCCGCGCGCACCCCCCAGAAACTGGCCGAAACGGTGGCCCGGATCGAAGCGCAAGGAGGCCACGCCTTTGCCTATGCCTGCGACATTGCCGACCTGGCCGACTGCGACCGGTTCTGCAAGACCGTGCTGGCGAACCATGGCCACGTCGACATCCTCATCAACAACGCCGGGCGCTCGATCCGGCGCTCGGTGAAGCATTCCTTCGACCGCTTCCATGATTTCGAGCGCACCATGCAGCTCAATTTCTTTGGCGCGCTGCGGCTGATCTTCGGCTTTGCGCCCACCATGCTGGCGCGCAAGCAGGGCCACATCATCAACATCTCGTCCATCGGCGTGCTGGCCAGCCCGCCGCGCTTTTCGGCCTATGTGGCGTCCAAGGCGGCGCTGGATGCGTTCTCGTGGTGCGCTGCCTCCGAGTTCGCCGACAGCAACGTGCGCTTCACCACCGTCAACATGCCCCTGGTGCGCACCCCGATGATCGCGCCGACCAAACTCTACGACGCGTTCCCCGCGCTGTCGCCGGACGAGGCGGCCGAGCTGGTGATGAAGGCCGTCATTGAGAAGCCCAAGCGGGTGGCCACCGGCCTGGGCCTGGTGGGCGCCGTGGCGCAGGCCCTGACGCCGGGCATCAGCGAATTCGTGCTGAACCAGGCGTTCCGGCTGTTCCCGGACTCGCTGGCGGCGCAGGGCTTGGACAGTGATGGCGATGGCGCCGAGGCGCAGGGCCTGGCCGGCAACCCGGTGGAGCTGGCGCGCAAGCTGTTCTCGCAGGTGTTCAGCGGCATCCACTGGTGATCGAGAGGCCCGCAACCGACCGCAAGACCGTGTGGCTCGCACGGGCCGCGTTCGGTGCCATCCTGGGCCTGGCCGCCTTTCTGCGGCTGTGGCACCTGGACCAGAACGGTTACGGCCGCCAGTACTACGCGGCCGGTGTGCGCAGCATGATGGACAGCGCGCACGCCTTTTTCTACAACGCGTTCGATCCGGCGGCCTTCCTGTCGATTGACAAGCCGCCGGTGGCGCTGTGGATGCAGGTGCTCAGCGCGCGGCTCCTTGGCTTCAGCGCCTTCAGCGTGATGCTCACCCAGGTGGTGCTGGGCGTGCTGTCGGTCTGGTTGCTGCACCGGCTGGTGGCCCGCCCGTTCGGCCGGGCGGCGGCGTTGGTGGCGGCGTTGTGTCTGGCGCTCACGCCGATCAGCGTGGCCGTGGACCGGTCGAACAACACCGAAAGCGCCCTGACCCTGGTGCTGCTGCTGGCGGCCTGGGCCTTGTTGCGGGCCACCGAGGCGGCCAGCGGACGCCTGCTGGTGCTGGCGATGGCGCTGATCGGCGTCGGCTTCAACGTCAAGATGGCCGCGGCCCTGATCCTGGCGCCGACCTTCTTCCTGGTCTATTTCCTGGGCGCTGCGGGCCTGACCGTGCGCCGTCGCCTGGCTCACCTGGCCTCATCCGGCCTGGTGATGGTGGCTGTGTCGCTGTCGTGGATGACCTTCTACGACCTCACGCCGGTCGATCAGCGCCCCTATGCCGGGAGCACCCAGCACAACTCGATGACCGAGCTGATGCTGGTGCACAACGGCCTGAGCCGTTTCATGCCACGGGCACCCCAACCCCCGGCCGGCCCGGCTGGCCTGAACGACGACGGATTCATCACGGCGGCCGACCTCGGACTGCCTGAAGTGTCCGCAGCGAAGCCGCAGCGGCGCGCTGCGCCGCTGTGGGATCAGTCAGCGACCGGGCCGCTGCGGCTGGTTTCCCCCTTTCATGCGGCGCAGATGGGGTGGTGGCTGCCCTGGGCCGTTGCAGCCGTCGTGCTGGGCGCGGCGGGCTGGCGCCGGGGCGCTGCGCTGACGCCAGCGCAATCCAGCCTCCTGTTGTGGGGCGGCTGGGTGCTGTGCTATGGCGCCGTCTTCAGCTTTGCCAGCGGCGTCTTTCACACCTACTACTTGCATGTCATGGGCCCGCCGCTGGGCGCGCTCGCCGGCATCGGCTGGGCGGCGCTGCGGCGCCCGCGCGAGGGCGGGTGGCGCCACGGCCTGTCCGTGACACTGCTGGTGACGGCCGCATGGCTGTTTTATATCGAGCGGGGCACGCTGGATGGCGGGCCCACCTGGCACACGGCCTTGTTGGCCCTGTCGATGATCGGGCTGCTGGCCGCCGCCGTGGGTACCATGGTGCTGTCGCCGCGCTTGCGGGGTGGTCCGGTTGCCACGGCGCTCGCCGCGACGGGCCTTGTAGCCAGCCTGCTGCTGCCCACCGCCTGGGCGCTGAGCACGGTGCTGGTCCGCCCCAATGTGGCCGCGCCTTTTGCGAGCATCGGCGCGCTCTTCGATCGCAAGCCGGTCGATCCCGACGCCGAACCGGCGCGCCGTGCGGCGCGGGAGCAGTTTCGGCGGCTGGTCGGCTTCCTGAAGGCCAACCGCGCAGACGAGCGTTTTCTCGTGGCGGTGCCCAACGCCACGCAGTCCGCGCCGATCATCGTGCACACCGGCGAGTCCGTGATGACGTTGGGCGGCTACCTGGGCACGGATCCGATTCTCACGCCTGCCGATCTGGAGCGAAGGGTGAAGGCCGGCGACGTCCGCTTTGTCGTCCTGGGCGGCCCGTCCCTGGTGGCCCTGGAAAACACGGCCTCCGAACGCGCGCTGGCTCAGTGGGTCCGCGCGCAGGGTGTGCCGGTGCCGCAGGAATTGTGGCGTTCACGCGCGGGTGTGCCCCTTTCCGACGATCCGGCGCTCAGCGCCAGCCCCACCGCAGCGCAGCTCTACGACCTGCGGCCCCCGCCCGGGGGCGTGCCATATCGGCGCGCGGGCCGCAGTCCGGCAGCCCGTTCGGAGCCCGCCGACCCCTTTCCTTCCGGATTTTGATGATTTTCGGCATCATCCCAGCGCCAGATGGTCATATTCAGCTATCAAGTCTATAGCGATCCAGGCGCAGTCCCGCGCGTGGCAGACACCCACGGCACCGCTCGCTAAGATGCACTGGCGCGTCCACCGGGGCGTGCGGCCTTCGTATCGGAGAACACATTGACCGAATTCCTTATCGCGGTCGTCGCCGTCTTGGCGGTGCTCGGGTTGTTCCAGATCTTTTTCCTGCGCGGGCCGGACCTGCGCGCCTTTGACGGGCCCGTGGGCCAGCGGCACGGCGTGGACCGGCCGCCCAGTGCCGAGCATGGGGCGCTGGTGAGTTCGCTGGGTGGTATTTCCGTGGCATTGAAAAGTGTGCCGCGCCGCCAGCACCTGGCCTGGCTGCGCCGGTACATGGACACCGCGTTTCCGCTGGACGATCCCTCGGTACGGATCATCCCGGCCGACGCCGGCGGCGTACCGGCCGAGTGGGTTCTGGCCCCGAATGCCGACCCCGAGCGTCGCCTGCTCTACATCCACGGCGGCGCCTGGACCATGGGCAGCCCGACCAGTCACCGGCGCCTGACCGCCAAGTTTTCGGAGGTGGCCGACGCCGCCGTGCTGGCGATCGACTACCGCCTGATGCCCGAGCACCCGCGCATGGCCGGCATCGAGGATTGCCGCACCGCCTGGCGCTGGATGACGGACCACGGGCCCGAAGGCGCGGCGCCAGCCCGTGCGATGTTTGTGGCGGGCGACTCGGCCGGCGGCAACCTCACGCTGTCGCTGATTGCCTGGTTGCGCGACCAGGGCCTGCGCGCCCCCGACGCGGCGGTGGCGCTGTCGCCGGCGACCGACGCCACCCTGGGCAGCCCGAGCCTGAAGGGCAATCTCGAAACCGATCCGATGCTGGGCCCCCTGTTCAAGGCGTTGGCCAGGATTCCGCGCACGGTGCTGCTGTGGGGCGGCTGGGCACAGAACCGTCGGCGGCCCTGTCATCCGGTGGTGTCCCCCGTCTTTGGAGACCTGTCCGGCCTGCCGCCGGTGCTGGTGCAGGCCAGCGAGGCCGAGATGCTGTTCGATGACGCACGCCGCTACGTCAACAAGGCCGTCGCCGCCGGCTCCCCTGCGACCCTGCAGACCTGGCCCCACATGGTCCACGTCTGGCAGCTGTTTCACCCCGATCTGCCTGAGGGGCAGGAAGCTTTCCGCGAGATTGGCGCCTTCCTGCGGGCGAGGCCGTAGCTCCGCCGGCCCTTCAGCTGTCCGCAGCCCCGGCGTCGACGTTCAAGCGCTGGGCCGCAAATCTTGCGCTTGGGTGACCATGGCGCGGACCCTACAATTTGATGCAAAACCCGCCCGGCGCCGGCTCTTGCTTCGGCCCGGCGCAACGTCCAGAAAAAACCAGGGAACGACAGGGATGGGAATCTACCGGTGTAACCAGTGCGGCTTCGTTTCAGAAGACGCCCTCAGTGCTGTGGGCACCAAAGTGCCGTGCGCCAAATGCGGTACCGCCAGCACGGTCTACGGGACCGTGTTTTACGTCGAGAAGCTGGTGGAGCGCTATTTCGCGGCGCTGCGCGAGGTGGCCGCCCTCAAAGAAGCGGAGACGCCCACCGATGCCGCAACGACAACCAACACAGCAGCCAGTCCGGGGCCACTGACCGGCGATGCCTTCAATACCGATGCGCTGGCGAAGGCTGCCCAGCACAAGCCGCTCCAAGCCTGGCTGGCGACCCGCCAGATTCAGGCCAGTTTTGACTTCAGAGCCGTCGATACCACCGGCTTTTTTGACGAGGCGGCCAAGGCCATTGGTGATGGGTACGAGCTGTTCGCGGAGCTGATCGAGCGCGTGCGTTCGGCTTACCGCAAGAGTTTTTCCGCGTTGAACCTGGAGCTCGGGGGGTTGAGCCAGAAGGACGCTCAGGCGGTGAACAACCTATGCCGCAAGCTCCACAGCTACACGTTCTTTTCGCGTTACGTCTATCAGAAGCCGGAAAAGATCGTGCGTCTCAACCTGCAGCAGGCGCCCGCCGTACGCCTGTTTTTCGAAGGCGGCTGGCTGGAGTGGTATGCCTTCATCGAGCTGCTGACGCTGGTGCAGGGCCGCGGCCGGGGATTTTCCTGCGCGCGGGGTGTCCAGGTCACGTTCCCCAACGAAGACCTCCACGAGCTGGATGTGGTCTTCCTGCCGGACGGCCAGCCGCCGATCTGCATCGAGTGCAAATCGGGCGAGTTCCGTCGGGACATCGAAAAGTACCTGCGGCTCAAGCGCCGGCTGGGCATCGAACGGGGCCGTTTCATCGTCTGTGCCACCGATTTGACCGATGCGCAGGCGGCCGGGCTCAACAGCATGTACGACCTCACCTTCGTCAGTCTGGGCTCGCTGAAGACCCATCTGAAGACCCTGGTCTGAGAAAGCCGACCGGCTGTCAGGTCTGGGCAATGCGGCGGTCTATGATGGCAACGAAGGGCGCCGATCGACGGCGCCCAAACAGGGAATCCCGCCATGACCCAGCCTGCTGCCACTCCCCGCATTTCCGCCACGCTCATCCCCGGTGACGGGATCGGCGAAGAGATCGTCGACGCCACCCTGGCCGCGCTCGATGCGCTGCAGGCGCCGTTCGACTGGGACCGCCAGATCGCCGGCCTCGGCGGCGTCAAGGCCTCCGGCGACCCGCTGCCGCCGGCCACGCTGGAGAGCATCCGGCGCACGCGCCTGGCGCTGAAGGGCCCGCTGGAGACGCCCTCGGGCGGGGGCTACCGTTCGTCCAACGTGCGTCTGCGCGAGGAGTTCCAGCTCTATGCCAATCTGCGCCCGGCGCGCACGATCATCCCCGGCGGTCGCTTTGACAAGGTCGATCTGGTCGTGGTGCGCGAGAACCTCGAAGGCCTGTACATCGGCCACGAGCACTACGTGAAGATCGATGACGACCCGCATGCCGTGGCCATGGCCACCGGCATCAACACCCGCGCCGGCAGCCGGCGTCTGCTGGAGTTCGCCTTCGATCACGCGGTGCTGACCGGGCGCAAGAAGGTGACGATCGTGCACAAGGCCAACATCATGAAGGCGCTGACCGGCATCTTTCTGGAAACCGGGCTGGAGCTGTACGAACGCCGGTACAAAGGCCAATTCGAGCTCGACACCGTGATCATCGACGCCTGCGCGATGAAGCTGGTGCTCAACCCCTGGCAGTTCGACATGCTGGTCACGACCAACCTGTTCGGCGACATCCTGTCCGATCTGGTGGCCGGGCTGGTGGGCGGCCTGGGCATGGCGCCGGGCGCCAACATCGGCGCCGACGCGGCCATCTTCGAGGCCGTGCACGGCTCGGCGCCGGACATCGCCGGCAAGGGCATCGCGAACCCGATCGCGCTGATGCTGGCCGCCGCCATGATGCTCGACCACTGCAAGCTGACGCAGCAGGCCACCCGGTTGCGCAGCGCGATCGACCAGACGCTCAACATCGACCAGGTGCGCACCGGCGACCTGGGCGGCAGCGCCAGCACCGCACAGTTCACGCAGGCCCTGGTGAGCCGCATCCGCAACGGGTGAGCCGGCGCGTCAGAACAGCGTCGTGATCTGCACCGAGTCGCGGTCGCGTTGCGTCTGCACCCGCGTGCCGCCGTTGCGCGCCAGGCGCAGCATGCGGTCGTTGCCGGGCAGGATGTCGGCCACGAAGCCGCGCAGCCCGCGTCGTTTGGCATGGTTCGTCATGCACGCCTGCAGCGCACTGCCCAGGCCGCAGCCCTGCCACTCGGGGTGCACCATGAAGGCGGTCTCGCCCAGGTTGGTCGTCGGGTTGATGAAGTAGCACGCCTGCCCCACGATCTGCCCTTCCTCGCGACTGCCCGTGGTGGCCACGAAAGCCACCTCGTTCTCGTAGTTGAGGTTGCACAGGCGCTGCACCTCGATGTCGGACAGCCCGCGCACCCCGCGAAAAAAGCGCGTGTACACGTCGGCCTCGCTCAGGTGGTGGAACAGCTCGCGAATGCCCTGCGCGTCGCTCGATTGCGCCGGGCGCAGCATCACGACACGCCCGTCCTTGAGCGTGATGGTCAGCTCCTCCTCGACCGGGTAGGCACGCAGGTTCTGCAGCGTCTGCTCGGGCGGCAGGTAGCCCAGCGCCTGCGCCTGCGCGAACAGCTCGGGGCGGAACTTCGGGTGCGCCAGTTCGATCAGCGCCGTGGCGCGCTGGCGGATCGACTTGCCGAACAGGTAGGCGATGCCGTACTCGGTGACCACGTAATGCACATCGGTGCGCGCAATGGTGGCGGCTTCGCCCGCCAGCAGCGCCGCACGGATGCGCGAGGTCGCGCCGTCATCCGTGGTCGAGGTCATGCACAGGATCGGCTTGCCCCCGCGCGAGCGCGAGGCGCCGCTCAGGAACTCCTCCTGCACGCCGATGCCGCCATAGAACTCGCCGTCGAACTGGTCCACGCAGGCCTGGCCCGTCAGGTCGATGGCAAAGGCCTGGCCGATGGACACCATCTTGTGCTGCGCGGCGATGGTGGCCGGGTTGCAGACGACGTCGATCGGCTGGAACACGAACAGCGGGTTGCGGTCGATCAGGTCGTACAGCGCGCGCGAGCCCAGCGCCATGCTGGTGACGATCTTGAACGGCTGGCTGGTCTTGCGCGCGCCGGTCAGGCAGCCGTGCTCCAGCAGCGGCAGGATCGCGTCGGACACCACCTCGGAATGGATGCCCAGATCCTTGCGGTCGGTGACGTACTGCAGCGCTTCGTGTGCCAGCTTGCCGAGCCCGACCTGCAGGGTGGAGCCGTCCTCGATGATGCCGGCGATGTAGCGGGCGATGCGCTGCACCGCCTCCTCCTGGGCCGGTTCGCGGCCCAGCTCGGTCACCGGCACGTCCACCGGCACCAGGTGGTGAATGCGGCTGACATGCAGCGTGGAGTCGCCCATGCTGCGCGGCATGGCCGGGTTCACCTCGGCGATCACCAGCCGCGCCCGCGCCACGGCGGCGGGGATGATGTCCACCGAAACGCCCAGGCTCACATAGCCGAATTCGTCGGGCAGGGAGACCTGGATCAGCGCCACATCCACCCGGATGCGCCCGCGCTCGATCATCTCCGGCACGCGGGCGGCCGACATCGGCACGTACTCCACCAGGCCCTGCTTCACGGCGCCGCGCATGTCGGTGCCGACAAAGAAGACGCGGTGCCGAAAGCGCGTCGTGATGTGATCTTCCGCGTTGCGCTCGAAGGCGTTGATCGTGAAGAAGTGCAGCAGCTCCAGGTCGGCCGGCACCACCGGCAAGGCGTCCAGCGCCTTCAGCAGGGTCTGCGGCGCGGCGCAACCGGTGCCGATGAAGACGTGGTCGCCGTTGCGGATGTCGGCCAGTGCGGCTTCAGGCTTGCGGACCTGGGCGGCAAAGGGCTCCAGGGCCTTGAATTTTTTCGGGGTTCTCTTGGAAAACATGGCTTGCGTTGCCGCCGGGTCGTGGGTTCCACGGAACCCGCATCATCGGCGACGCAGGCGCAGTTGCGCAAGCGCTGCGGCGCGCTCAGGCCACGCGGCGCACCGGCGCCGGCGCGTCGCTTGCGCCCATGGCGCGCCCGCGCTGCTTCTTCAGGCGGATGATGCAGTCTTCCAGCGTCTGCCCGATGATGGTCTGGTCGCGGATCATGGCGATCTTGGGCCAGGTGGCGCGCTCGCCGGCGCGCACCCATTGCTGGAACTCTTCTTTCGACAGGTCGCCGAGCACACGCTGGTAGTCGCGCAGGCGCACCGTCGGGTGGATGGTGACGTCGCCGTAGTACTGCTGCTCGACCACCGCGATCGCGCCTTCGAGCAGCGTCTTGACGATGCCGCGGTCAATGCCGTAGGAGGCCAGCTGCATCAGCTGCTTGCTGCGGTACTTGACCTCGCCCTTGACCATGTCGGTGAGGAACAGGCGCCAGCCCTCCTTGCGGGTCTGGTTGGAAATGAAGGGCAGCACATGCGGGTTGGTCTGGCTGACGATGCGGTGGTTCACGTTGTACAGCTCGCCCAGTCGCTGCGCCGGCAGGTCGCTCTCGATCGCGCCGTCGACCCAGCGGATCGATGCCATGTACGGCTTCTCGTGCCCCAGGCGGTCCTTGGTCATCAGCTTCACGGGCGGGAACAGGCCCGGCACCGAACACGAGGCCAGCACCGCGCTCCAGACCAGCAGGTGCGGGGTGGTGAGGTAGTTCAACAGCCGGGAATGCTGGTTCTTGTCCACCGGCGAGACGGTGATGTTGATGATGCGCTTGGTGCGCTTGAAGGCTTCTTCGAAGGTGGTTTCACCGAGGCTCTCGCGAAGGAAGCGCTCCAGCTCGCGGATGTCCATGATCGACTTCTGGCGCAGCATCTCGCTGGGCTTCAGTCGCCGCCAGACGTGCAGGTCCATGTTCTCGCCGCGGATCAGCGCGTCGAGTTCGCTGTCCTTGTGCGTGCCCAGGAACGCGGCGACCACCGACCCGGCGCTGGAGCCCGAGATCACGCGCGGCAGCAGGTTCTGCTCGCGCAGGGCCTTGACCACGCCGAAGTGGAACATGCCCATGTTCGCGCCGCCGCTGAGCATCAGCGCCGAGCGGCCAAAGCTCTGCCCGGTATGGCGGAAGAACATCAGCTTCTGGGCATAGGGCAGTTCGGGGATGTCGTGGTCGCACAGGTGGTTCAGCAGCGAGGTGACCTCGGAGATGTAGTCGTCGATCAGCAGCTTGGTGCCGACGTGCGAATGCTTGTACAGCTCGGGATTGGCCAGGTTACCCAGGTTGCGGTGCAAGCCCTCGCGCAGGCTGAAGATCAGCTGCGGCCAGTCGCCGGCCTTGCGCCAGGCGCGCAGGTTGATCAGGCGCTGCTGGATCAGCTTGTGCTGGTAATTGCGAGAGACCGGGTTGTTCTTCCAGCCGTCCAGGCCTTCCAGCGTGTCCAGCACCATCGACTGCGCACGCCAGGTGCTGTAGTCGGTCGCCTGATCGACCAGTTTCTGCTGTGCGACGGTTTTCCTGGATTTCATGGGTCTCCTGCCTGTGTTCTGCGCGCCGCGCTCCCGCTGGCGCCTTGCGCGATCCAGACATTCTCTACCCGTGTGGCCCGGGGGGCTGTCACCTGGAGAACTATTAGAGGAACCGCTCTTGCAAGAAGCGGGGCGCCTTGGACGTCCTGACCGGCATGTGGCCCCTGATTTTCATGCTTTTAGGCCACTTCCCAGCGTCGGGTGGTCCTGATGTGCTATGGATTTGATACCGACCGGGTCGCCATCACAGGGAGATAGACCTGGCAGAACTCCGAGGGCATGCGCCGTGCCCGTCCGCTGGAGAGTTCGATACAGACCAGCTCCCAGCGCCCGCGCAGGACGGTGGCCTGGTCATGGTCGCGAATCAGCTGAAAGCGCCGCTCCATGGTCAGCTTGCCGTCGCTGGCGGTGAGCCAGGTGGCCAGGGTCAGCGCCTCGCCGAGCTGCGTGGGCAGCAGGTAGTCGTATTCGCCGCGGCGGATGGCCATGGCACGGTCCAGCCGCTGGTAGTCCTGCAGGCTCAGGCCCAGGGCCTCGGAATGCGCCCAGCCGGTTTTCTCGCACCACTGCACATACACCGCATTGTTGGTGTGGTTCAGGCCGTCGATGTCTTCGGGCCGCGGCATGGCCGGCCGGGTGAAGGGATTGGCGTAGTCCCAGTTCATCAAAAAGGGGCCGCGTCAGGGCAGGTCGATGTTCTGCATCACGCAAGGCGGCGTGCCGGGCATGTATCCATGCGTCCACTGGTGCTGCCCGATCGAGCGGACCCGGCCGGTGCCTGCATCGAAGTTCACATCGAAGTACTGCTGCACGTTCTGGCTCTGACAGTACAGCCAGGACCAGGTCAGCGTGTCGGTGCGCCGATAGGGCATTGAGGGCACGCTGGACGGACCCAGCAGGCGCAGCACCTGGTCCTGGGTCATGCCGGCCTGGATGAGGCCGAAGAAGCCTTCGTTCAGCACACCGACGATGCGCTGGAGCTTGCCGTCGGGTGCGACAAAGACCATGAAAGTCTGGGTGCCGCCCGGGCCGGTCGCAAAGGCCAGCTGCTGGCTGCCGTCGGCGTTCTTCCAGGTCATCGCGGGCTGGCCCATGGTGGCCACCACCTCCGGCAGTGTCGATGCGCCGGGCGTGAGCGCGCTGCTGCTGTATCCCGCGCAGGCCGACAGAAACAGGGCGCTGATCCCTGCAAGTCCGAGTCGCCGTATTGAAACCGCACGGTTCATTTCATCTCCTGGCCGGGTCGTCCCTCCGGCATGGCGTTGATTCTTGCACAGGCGCATCGGGCCCGGAAACTTGCCCGTGGACGAAAACCCTTCAGGCGCGCTTCAGCTTGCGGGACGAAGATGGCCGCATTGACATCGATTCACCTCACCCCGAAAGGCTCCTTCATGACACCGTCCTTGCGCGCCATCGTCCTGCCGTTCTTCAGCGTTGTTGTCGCCGCTCTGGTGCCGGTGGCCCTGGCCGCCTTTCTGACGATCCCCTTCAATCTGGGCGGACATCCCGGCGAAGCACGTGCAGCGGACGTGTCAGCCGGCCAGCACATGACCTGAGCCGAGCCCCGGCGTCTTGTGGCCTAGACTTCCCCTCAGTCACCCCATCGCCAGCGCGACATGACCCACAGGCCTTGACGAATGAAATACACCGAACTTGCCGACGACCCCGAAGACGCCGAGCACAGCCCCGCCGAGCGCATCGCCGCCGCCTCCCGCAGCACCTGGGTCAGTGTCGGCGTCAATGTGGTCCTGACGATCACCCAGATTGCCATCGGCATCGTGGCCAAGTCCCAGGGCTTGATCGCCGACGGCATCCACTCGCTGTCGGACCTGGTGGCCGACTTCGTGGTGTTGCTGGCCAGCCACCACAGCAAGAAAGATGCGGACGAAGACCATCCCTACGGTCACCAGCGTTTCGAGAACGCCGCATCGCTGGTCCTGGGCACTTTGCTGCTCGTCGTGGGCCTGGGCATGCTGTGGTCTGCGGCACGCAAGCTGGAGTCGCCGGAAACCGTTCAGACCGTCCATGTGATTGCGCTTTGGGTGGCCGGCGGGGCGCTGGTCGCCAAGGAGCTGCTGTTTCGCTACATGCTGGCGGTGGCCAAACGCGTCAAGTCGAGCATGCTGGTGGCCAACGCCTGGCACGCGCGTTCGGATGCGGCGTCCTCGCTGGTGGTCGGCATCGGCATCATCGGCAACCTGGCGGGTTACCCGATCCTGGACCCGATCGCCGCGGCCATCGTGGGCTTCATGGTCACCCGGATGGGATGGAGCTTCAGCTGGGATGCGCTGCACGACCTGATGGACCGCGCGGTGGACGAGCAGGAAGTCGCCGCCATTCGCCAGACCCTGACCGAGACCCCCGGCGTGTGCAATGTGCACGACGTGCGCACCCGCAAGATGGGCGACATGATCGTGGTGGATGCCCACATCGAGGTGGATGCCGACATCAGCGTCGAGGCCGGGCACGACATCGCCGTCGAGGCGCGCCAGCGCGTGCTGCAGCGCCACCGCGTGCTGAACCTGATGACCCATGTGGACCCGTGGCGCCGACCGGACCTGGATCACGCACCCTCCCGCTCAACGGTGGCCTGAGGGAGCGCCATACCCACAAGCCGCGAGAACCCCCACGCAAACGCCATGCACGAAGGACTCAGCGAATTACAGGCAAGCGAGCGTCTGGCCCGGGATGGCGCCAATGAGCTGCCGGTGTCCAGGCCGCGAGGCGTCCTGCGCCTGCTGCGTGACGTGGTTTCGGAGCCCATGTTCCTGCTGCTGGTGGCTTGCGGCGCCATTTACATGGCGCTGGGCGATGGTCACGAAGCGCTGATGTTGCTGGGCTTTGTCTTTGTCGTCATGGGCATCACGTTTTTCCAGCAGCGTCGCAGCGAGCGCTCGCTGGAGGCGCTGCGCGATCTGTCCAGTCCGCGCGCCCTGGTTGTGCGTGGCGGGGAGATGCGTCGCATCGCGGGACGCGAACTGGTCTGTGGTGACATCGTGTTGCTGGTGGAGGGCGACAGGGTACCGGGCGACATGCGCCTGCTGGAGTCGTCCAACATGGCCGTGGACGAATCGCTGTTGACGGGAGAGTCGGTTCCTGTGAACAAGCAGGCCGCACCGCTGCCCGATGGCGGCGATGGACCCGATGGCGCTTTGCCGGCGCCGGGCGATTCAAATCCCGCCCATGTCTTTTCAGGCACGCTGGTGACCCGCGGTACGGCGCGCGGCTTGGTCATGGCGACCGGAGAGCGTAGCGCACTGGGCCTGATCGGCAAGTCGCTCGCCGGGATGGGTACGCAGAGCACGCCCATCCAGCGCGAAACGGCGCAGATCGTCAAGCGCATCGCGGTCGTTGGCCTGATTCTGGCCAGCGGACTTGCGCTGGCCTGGTGGATGGCGTCAGGGGACTGGCTGCATGGCTTGCTGGCCGGACTCACCCTGGCGATGGCCATCCTGCCCGAGGAACTGCCGGTGGTGCTGACGCTGTTCCTGGGCCTGGGCGCGTGGCGGCTGGCGCGCGAAAACGTGCTGGCCCGCAACATTCCGGCGGTTGAACTGCTGGGGGCCACGACCGTGTTGTGCGTGGACAAGACCGGGACGCTCACGGCCAACCGCATGGCGGTGCGCCGCTTGTGGACCCCCTCGGCCGCACATGACACACTGGAAGCTGGCATCGGCCCTGTGCCCGAGGCGTTGCACGAAGTCCTGGAGTATGCGGTGCTGGCCAGCCACCGCCGCGCCTTCGACCCGATGGAGTCGGCGATCGTGGATGCCGGACAGCGCCTGCTGGCGCAAACCGAACACCTGCACGCCGACTGGACCCTGGTCGAAGATTACCCGTTGTCCGGCGAAATGCTGGCGATGTCGCGGGTCTGGCAGTCACCGGACCTGCGCGAGCGGATGATTGCAGCCAAAGGTGCACCGGAGGCCATCGCCGATCTGTGCCACCTCGACGCCGCGCGTCACCAGCAGATCGGGGGTCAGGTCGCGTCCATGGCCAGCGACGGGCTTCGCGTGCTGGGCGTGGCGCGCGCCGTCTTCGCCGCGGACGCATTGCCCGCCAACCAGCACGATTTCGAATTCGAGTTTCTCGGGCTGGTCGGGCTGGAAGATCCGGTGCGTCCCGATGTGCCACAGGCCGTCGCCGAGTGCCGTTCGGCCGGGATCCGCGTGGTGATGATCACGGGTGATCATCCCGCCACCGCCTTGTCGGTCGCGCGGCAGGTCGGCCTGCCGACGGATGGCGCGGTCATCACGGGCGCTGAATTGGCCGACTTGAGTGACGAGGCACTGGCGGCGCGTCTGCCCGGCACCCATGTCTTTTGCCGGGTTCAGCCCGAGCAGAAACTGCGTCTGGTGCAGGCCTTTCGAGCACGAGGTGAGGTTGTGGCGATGACCGGCGACGGCGTCAATGACGCGCCCGCGCTCAAGGCGGCGCACATCGGGGTGGCCATGGGTGCACGCGGAACCGACGTGGCGCGCGAGGCCGCCGCACTGGTCTTGCTGAACGATGATTTCGCGTCCATCGTGACGGCGGTGCGCTATGGCCGACGGGTGTTCGCCAACCTTCGAAAGGCCATCGTCTTCGTGGTGGCGGTGCACGTGCCCATCGTGGGCCTCTCGATCGTGCCGGTGCTGCTGGGCTGGCCGATGCTGCTGATGCCCGTCCACATCCTGTTCCTGCAACTCATCATCGACCCGGCCTGCTCGGTCGTTTTCGAGGCCGAACCGCTGGAGGCGGATGCGATGGCGGCGCCGCCACGCGCACCCGATGCCCGTCTGTTCGATGCGGCCGTCATCGGCCGCGGCCTGTGGCAAGGCATCGGACTGTTGGCGTTGTTGCTGGCGGTGTATTCGGGTGCGCGTGGCTTCACGAAATCCGACGATGTGGCGCGCGCGCTGACGTTCACGGTGCTGGTGCTGTCCAATTTGGCGCTGATTTACGTGAACCGTTCCTGGTCGTTTGTGTCCTGGCGCGGTCCTGGCGCATCCAACAGCTCGTTCGGGTGGATCACATTGGCGACCCTGGCCTTGCTGGGTAGCGTGCTGGGTATTCCCGCCATCAGCCGCCTGTTTGCGTTTGCAACGCCGACGCCGCTCCTTTTGGTCGCAGGGGTGGGTGTCGCTCTGGCCGGGTTGTTGTGGTTCGAAGGCGTCAAGCGGATGTCGGCGGGTCGCCGAACCTGATCTTAGATGGACCGCATAAGCATGCTTTTTCCTTTGGATCGTAGGTTCCAGACACCTTGTCCTCCTGCCGGGAGGGCGGCGCGAATTCGGCGAGCTCAAGGCATCGCACGGTCAAGCTGCCGCACGCTAAATGTCAGCACGTTGATCCAGGTCAGCTTGACGCGCATTGGTGTTGATGCGCGGCTTACAGGGGGTTCCATTGGGCCTACGATGATCCGCGCCTTGTCTCAGGATAAAAGTTTGTGACCGTTCCCCTGCTATTCACTTACATCAGTCTGGCGCTGCTGTTCCAGGTCGTCGTCGGTCTTGGCGTGGGGCTGTGGCGGCGACGGAGCCGTTCCGGCGAACCGAACGCCTTGACAGAGGCGCCCGCCGCAGGGGTTCCAACGGGCGCCTGGCCCGGCTGGCGCGAGTTTCGTGTGGTGCGCCGCGTGTTCGAAGACCGCGCGCAGACGCAGTGCTCCTTCTATCTCGAACCCGTCGACGGCGGCACCTTGCCTGCGTTCAAACCGGGGCAATTCCTGACCTTTCAGCTACAGCTTGCAGACGGCGAGGGGGCCGCGCAAGGCACGGGGCGGACCCTCACGCGCTGCTACTCGCTGTCGGACCGGCCGGGAGAGGCGAGCTACCGGATCACCGTCAAGCGCGCCCCGCCCCCGAGCGGACAAGCCGGGTTGCCGGCCGGGCTGGCTTCGAACCATCTGCATGACCGGGTCCGCGAAGGTGACGTGCTGCGGGTGAAGGCGCCCTCCGGCCATTTCCACATCGACATGGATGCCAGTCTGCCCGCCGTGCTGATCGGCGGAGGCATCGGCATCACGCCCATGATGAGCATGCTGCGCTGGTGCCTTGCGCAGCAGCCAGGGCGCCCGATCCATCTCTTCTATGGCGTGCGCCACGGGGGTGAACAGGCTTTCAAGCAGCAACTGGAATCGCTGGCGGCCTCGCATGCCGGCTTTCATCTGAACGTGGTCTACAGCCGCCCCGACGCGGACGATGTGCAAGGCAGGGACTTCCACCACAGCGGGCATATCGACGTGGACCTGCTGCGGCGTGTGTTGCCGCATGGCCGCCACGCGTTTTATGTGTGCGGGTCGGCGGCCTTGATGGAGTCGCTGGTTCCGGCGCTGGCCGCCTGGGGTGTGTCGGTTGGCGACATCCACTTTGAGGCCTTCGGGCCTTCGTCCGTGCGCCTGGCCGAACCAGGTGGAGGCGCCGTCGCGGCACCTCTGGACACGCCGGTCGAGGTGCATTTCCGTCGTTCCGGTCGCACCCTGACCTGGGATGGGCAGGACGACAACCTGCTCGACTTTGCCGAGCGGCACGGCGTGGAAGTGGATTCGGGATGCCGCTCGGGCGGTTGCGGGGCGTGTGAGACCCCAATGATTTCCGGAACCGTTCGTTATGCCGGCAAGCCCGACCACGACGTGGCGGCGGGCCACTGCCTGCTGTGCGTTGGAGCGCCCACGTCTGCACTGGAACTGGAGGCGTGATGTCCCTGAAAGCCCGCCTCTTCAGCCGCGAAGTCCTGCCGTTCTATCTGGCGCTCGGGGCCCTCGCGGTGGTCACGGTGCTGTGCGACGCCTTGCTGCACTATTTCAATCTGGTCTGGATCGGGCGCTACCTGGGGATCCCCGGCGTCCTGCTCATCCTCGGCTCCTTCGGCTATTCGCTGCGCAAACGCAAGCTGATCAGCTCCGGCAGGCCGGTGCAGCTGCTGCGCTGGCATGAGGGCATGGCCTGGGCCGGCTCGCTGCTGGTGCTGGTGCATGCCGGCATTCATTTCAATGCGATCCTGGGCTGGCTGGCGGTGCTGGCCATGCTGGTCAACGTGGCCAGCGGGCTGACCGGGAAGTTCCTGCTGGACCGGTCGCGCCGACGCCTGGAGGAGGCCCGGCAACGGATGCGCCAGCAAGGCCTCACAGCCGCGGAACTGGAGGACAGCACCTACTGGGACAGCCTGACCTTCGATGCCGTCAAGCAGTGGCGCGCGGTGCACTTTCCGATCACGCTGGCCTTTGGCGTCTTGACTCTGGCGCACATCGTGGCCGTGTTCTTGTTCTGGGGCTGGAAATGAAGCGCGGTTGGCTCATGGCCCTCATATCTGGCAACCTGGCGGTGCTGATCGCGCTGGTATTCATCTATCCGCACCTGATGGTCAGCCCAGGGCCGGTGGTCGCGGCCCATGCCGAGCTCAATACCGACTGCTTTGCCTGCCATGCGCCGCTGCGCGGCGCGTCAACCGAGCGCTGCATCGCCTGCCACGCCTTGCCCGACATCGGCCTGCGTAGCAGCAAGGGCGTGCCGCTGGTCCGCAAGGCCAAGGGTTTGAAGACCTCTTTTCACCAGGAACTCATCGAAAAGAACTGTATGGCCTGCCACAGCGACCACCAGGCGCCCCGGCTGACGCAGCGCAGTCGCAAGCCGTTCTCGCACGAACTCTTGCGCCCCGCGGTGCGGGAGCAGTGCGACAGCTGCCACGTGGCGCCGGTCGACAAACTGCACAGCAAGCTGACCGGCAATTGCAAGCAGTGCCACAGCCAGAAGGCCTGGAAGCCCGCGACCTTCGACCATGAAAAGTCTTTTGTTCTGGACAAGGACCACAACGCCACGTGCGTGACCTGTCACACCGGCAACGATTACAGCCGCTACACCTGCTACGGATGCCATGAGCACACGCCCGCCAAAGTCCGTTCGGAGCACCAGGAGGAGGGCATCAGCGACTTCGAAAACTGCGTCGAATGCCATCGAAGCGCCGACAAGGATTCAATGGAGAAGAAGGGGTCCAGGGAGAAGAAGGATTCGCGCGGGAAGAGGGAAAAAGACTGAGCCGCTACGACCGTACAGGCTGCACCGGCCCCGCCACTTGGTCACCCGGTCAGTCCGCCGGCAGGCCGATGAGTTCGAACGAGCGGCGCAGTTGGGTGCTCATCGGCAGGTTCATCCGACCGCCGGAGGGCAGCGGCCTCAGGAACCAGCGGTTGTACACAGCAGTGATCTCGCGGCTTTCGGCGAGGGTGCGCAGCGCCCGTTCGACCACGGCCTCGAACGCCGGGTCGTCGCGCGCCAGCATGATGCCGTAGGGTTCGAAGGAAAACAGGTCACCAACCAGGCGCACGTTGGCCGACTTACGCATCTCCACCAGCAACCCGCGCACCAGCACGTCGTCGGCGGCCAACGCGACCGCCGTGCCGGAATCGAGCAACGACAGCGCCTCGCGATAGTCCTGGGCGACGACGAAGCGCGCACCCAGCCGGTGCAGTCGGTCAAGCTCCCGCATCGCGGTCTCGTTGGTCGTGCCATGCACGACGGCAACGGCCTGGCCGCGCAGATCGTTGAAGCGCCGGATCGTGCTGCCACGGGGCACGGCCAGCCGCGTACCGGTGATGAAGATGACCGGCGAGAACGCGACCCGCTGCCGGCGCTCCGCCGTGTTGGTGGTCGCGCCGCACTCCAGGTCGACGGCACCCGATTCGACGCGTTCAATGCGGTCTTGCGGCGTGACAGGCACGTAGTCGATGGCAAGCGGTTTGCCGCCCAGTTCATCGCTGATGGCCGCCACGATCGCTGCACAGAGGTCCAGCGAGTAGCCCACCGGCCTGCCGCCGGCGCCCACATAGGAAAAAGGAACAGCTGCTGCCCGGTAGCCGACCTGCACGCGCCGGGTCTCCTTGATGTGGGCCAGGCGCCCACTCAGTGCTTCGGGCCAGTGCGCGGCGCCATCCGCGGCGGCAACCGGCCCCTCGCCGAACATGAGCAGCAGCGCCAGCAGCGCGGCGAGCCCGTTCTTCATGCCGGTTTCTCCCCAGGAGCCTCCGCCTCGGGTTCGGCCGTGGTCGGCCCGAGCTCACCTTCCCATTTGGCGACGACCGCGGTTGCGATACCGTTGCCGATGACGTTGGTTGCGGTGCGCCCCATGTCCAGGAACTGGTCGATGCCCATGATCAGCAGCAAACCCGCCTCAGGCAGGCCGAACGTGGGCAGCACCGCGGCGACCACCACCAGTGAGGCGCGCGGCACACCCGCGACGCCCTTGCTTGAGAGCATCATCACCAGCAGCATGGTCATCTGCTGGCCGATCGACATCTCGATGCCGTAGGCCTGGGCGATGAACAGCGCCGCGAAGGCCTGGTAGACCATCGAGCCATCGAGGTTGAACGAATAGCCCAGCGGCAGTACGAGAGCTGTCACGTGCTCTTTGGCGCCGAAGCGTTCAAGCCGTTCCATGAGCTTGGGATAGGCGGCCTCGCTGCTGGCGGTGGTGAAGGCGATCAGCATCGGCTCGCGCACCATGGAGATCAAGGTGAAGACGCGCCCGCGCAGAAAGACGAAGCCGGCAGCGATCAGGACCACCCACAGAACGGCCAGACTTGCGTAGAAGGTGCCGATGAACTTGCCGTAGGTCGCGAGGATGCCGATGCCTTGCGTGGTGATGGCGGCGGCAATGGCGCCGAACACGCCCACCGGCGCAAACATCATCACGAATTCGGTCAGTTTGAGCATCGCGTGGCCCAACTCGTCGACGAAGCGCGTCACGGTCAGCGCGGGCTTGTCCTTCAGCGACGCGAGCGCGACGCCGAAGAAGATCGAGAACACCAGAATCTGGAGGATCTCGTTGGTCGCCATCGCCTCGAAGATGCTGCGCGGGAAGACATGAACGATGAATTCCTTCAGGCTCAGGCCACCGGTCTTGAGGTTGGTCGAGAGGCCCGCGTCGGGCAGCGGCAATCCCAGATTGGCGCCAGGCTGAAAGAAATTGGCCAGCATCATGCCCAGCGTCAGCGAAACGAGGGATGCGGTGACAAACCAGCCCACTGCCTTCAGGCCAATGCGGCCGACGGTTTTGGTGTCGCCCGTGGCCGCGATCCCCGAAACCACGGTGGCGAACACCAGCGGCGCAATGATCATCTTGATCAGCCGCAGAAAGATGTCGGCGAGGATCGAGAAATAACCGGCAATGCTGGCGGCCGCCGCCGCATCGGCGGCCAGGTTGTTGGCAAGATAGCCAGCCAGCACCCCAGCGACAGCGGCAATGGCAATCAGGATCGTGAGCTTGTTGCGCATGAAATCCCCTTGGCTGGCACCGGCACCGATGCCGGGCTGGA
>ERZ795030.1883-NODE-1883-length-26701-cov-24.997561_pt1 | contig 26701 bp, 29 predicted proteins | sample MGYA00375122_ERZ795030 | MGnify/ENA primary metagenome ERZ795030 (study PRJEB30165, sample SAMN05720146) | activated sludge metagenome | isolation source: anaerobic digester from wastewater treatment plant | place: Japan | collected 2015-04-20 ... | reverse complement strand
AGCGGTGATCAAGCAGAAGTAGCAATCTTCCCGGGCTTCGGCCCGGGATTCTTTTCTCCCGGAAGGATGGCACCATCGATGGACAAGGACAAAAAAATACAGGAAATGATACGGGAAGTCGGGCTCGACAAGGAGATGACCAAAGAGCGACTGAAGGAGCTGACGACCTATCTGAAATCTCTCCCTCTCTCCGATCTCGGCGTGGAGAGCTTGAAGGTAGCAAAGGCAATGAGCGAGAACAGCAAGGGCAAATATTCCATCGGAGAGATGTATCAAGCAATGATAGATTACTGACATTCTTAAATGGGCAAGCCGTGCATGCAATCGCAGAGCATACGCCCGGTGAAGAATACACGAACCATCTCCGCAAAGCCTTCAACGGTGCCGAAGCATATGGAAAGACTCGACATGGAGCCCTTCAGGAGGGCGGTGTCGAGTCTTCATGCATCGTGTTCCCGATGATGGGAAGCCAAAAAAGGGAATCGAACCCTTGACCTGCTCATTACGAGTGAGCCGCTCTACCCCTGAGCTATTTTGGCATAACGAGGGCATAATACCGTACCGAGTGATTTTATGCAAGGGATGGGATAACTTGACCAGTATTGGTGTTTGAAGTAGGCTGGCTCTGAGGAAATTGATTGAAAAAACGTATGGTATTTACCCCCGCAGCACCCCGTGAAGTAATTGAAATACTCGTCAGCCATCCAGCCCGTTTCAGACCGATCGTCGGTCAAAGCTGGGATCCGAATGTGGCTGATTTTCTCATTGAGATGTATCCGGAAGCGATCGAACAGGGCTTCGCTCTGGAAGAGATCGCGCTGATGGTCGCCGAGGATGAAGAGGCATGAACGTCCTTGGAATCGAGACCTCCTGTGATGAGTGCGCAGCGAGCGTCGTTGTCGATGGAAAAACGATTCTCAGCAATGTCATTGCGACGCAGACCGAGGAGCACCGGATCTACTATGGAGTCGTGCCCGAGCTGGCCTCTCGAATTCATACCGAATGGATCGCTCCGACCGTTCAAGCCGCCATCGATGAAGCCGGAGTCGAAATCGATGGTGTAGCGGTTACCAACCGCCCCGGTCTTCTCGGCTCGCTCCTGGTGGGTGTGAGCTTCGCCAAAGGGTACGCCGCAGCCAAAGGGGTTCCCCTGATCGGAATCGATCATATCCGGGCACACCTCTATGCCCCTCAGATCGAACACGAGCTTGACTATCCCTATCTGGGGGTTCTTGTTTCCGGCGGACATACGGTGATCTGCAAGGTGACCGGCTATGATGACTTGGAAGTGTTGGGGACCACGATCGATGATGCGATCGGCGAGGCATTTGACAAGGTCGCCAAACACTATGACTTCGGGTATCCGGGAGGGATAGCGATCGACCGGCTCGCTCAAAAAGGCAATCCCCTTGCCTTCCGCTTCCCCGGGCCGAAGATCCGCGAAAAGACGAACCCCTACGATATCTCATACTCCGGATTGAAGAGCGCCGTGATAAACCATCTGGACAAATATTGGGATGGCAAGAGCGAGAAATCGAGTGCGAACATCGCCGCCTCCTTTCAACGAACCGCAATCAATATGCTGATCAAGCGGATTCGAGCCGCCTTGGCGGATACCGGGCTGAAGAGCATCAGCGTCGGTGGGGGAGTGGCCGCAAACAGCTACCTTCGCAGCGAACTGAAGAAGTTTGGGAGCGGCGGATATACGGTCGCTTTTCCCTCCATGGAGTTATGTACCGACAATGCGGCGATGATCGCCGCTCTGGGATACCACTACCTCAAGGATGGAATCCGGGACCGCTATGATATGAAAGCAAGTGCACGTGTCAGTGCGTTTAAGAAACAGTACACCCCGGGAGGCTGAGTGTGAACATCGATCTGGACCTTGCAATTAGAAAAGTTCCCCATTTTCCGAAAGAAGGAATCCTGTATTATGACATTACGGGAATTTTGAATGACAGCAACGCATTTCGTGCCAGCATTGATGAGCTTGCAAAGAGAGCGGGTTCCTACCAATTTGATTATATTGCAGCGGTTGAAGCCCGCGGCTTCGTCTTTGGGGCTCCCCTGGCCGAGCGCCTCGGTGTTCCGTTGATCCTCATCCGCAAGAAGGGCAAGCTTCCCAACGAGGTCTATAGCAAGAGCTTCGCTCTCGAATACGGGGAAGATGTCATCTGCATCCAAAAACTCGATGTGCATCCCGGCAAGAAGGTTCTGTTGGTCGACGACTTGATCGCCACCGGTGGAACCCTTGAAGCCGCAGCCTCGATCTTCAACGAGAACGGAGCGATCGTCACCGGCATCCTGGGGGTCATTGGATTGCCCTTCCTGAACTACACCGAAGTGCTTAAAGCGTATCCGACGGAAGTTCTTATCACATACGACTCCGAGTGACCTTTGACAAACACCTCATTTGGAGGGTACAGTGAGCGTGCAGTTGTTCCGCCGACCGATACTCTTGCGGTGGTTGACAAAGGATTGAGGATTTTCGTATCCTACCGAAGGATTTTGGAAATTGGGATGTAGTGTAATGGTAACACTGCAGATTCTGGTTCTGCCTTTGGGGGTTCGAATCCCTCCATCCCAGCGATCGGTTCCTTCGTCTAACGGTTAGGACGGGAGATTCTCAGTCTTCAAATAGGGGTTCGATTCCCCTAGGAACTACGAGTGTGAAGCAGGGCAACCACCGGTTGCCCTGTTTTTCCGACAGAGGAAACATCGATGATTACAGCATCCAACATAGGCCTGTCATACGGCACGCAAGTTCTCTTCAAGGAGGTAGACATCAAGTTTACCCCCGGAAACTGTTATGGGATCATTGGAGCGAACGGTGCGGGAAAATCCACGTTTTTGAAGATTCTCAGCGGTGAAATCGAACCGGATACCGGTCAGGTCATCATTACCCCCGGCCAGCGGCTTGCAACCCTGCGCCAAGACCACTTCGCATTCAACGAGTACTCGGTTCTGGATACGGTCATCATGGGATATGAGAAGCTCTACTCGATCATGAAAGAACGGGATGAGATCTATGCCAAAGAGGAGTTTACCGAAGAGGACGGACTGCGCGCCGCCGAGCTGGAAGGCGATTTCGCCGAACTCGGAGGGTGGGAAGCGGAGAGCGAAGCGGCTCAACTGCTCAGCGGACTCGGAATCGCCGATGCGCTCCATGAAAAACAGATGGCTGAAGTGGAAGACTCGATCAAAGTCCGGGCTCTGTTGGCCCAAGCGCTGTTCGGGAATCCCGATATTCTCCTCCTTGACGAGCCGACGAACCACTTGGATCTGGAGTCGATCCACTGGCTTGAAGACTTCCTTTCCGACTTTGACAATACCGTCATCGTGGTCTCCCACGACCGGCACTTCCTCAATACGGTGTGCACCCATATCGCCGACATTGATTACGGAAAGATCCAGCTGTACGTCGGCAACTATGACTTCTGGTATCTTTCCAGCCAGCTCGCCGCAAAACAGCAGCGAGACGAGAAACGGCGACGGGAGGAAAAGATCGCCGAACTGAAGGAGTTCATCTACCGGTTCAGTTCCAATGTCGCCAAAGCCCGTCAAGCGACCAGCCGAAAGAAACTGATCGACAAGCTCACGATTGATGATATCCGTCCCTCCAGCCGCCGCTTTCCCTATGTCGCCTTCAAGCCCAATCGGGAAGTAGGCCGGAATATTCTGGATGTCGACTCCCTTTCCAAATCGATCGATGGAGAGGTACTGCTCGACAAATTCTCTCTTCACGTGAACGCCGGCGACAAGATCGCGTTCGTCGGGCCCAACCACGCCGCCAAGAGCGCCCTCTTCGAGATCCTCAGCGGCAATGACAAACAGGACGGCGGTACCTACACCTGGGGCGTCACCACGAGTCTTTCGTACTTTCCGAAGAACAACAACCATCTCTTTGAGGAGCATGTTCCGATCGTGGATTGGCTCCGCCGGTACAGTCCCGATCAGGATGAGACCTACGTCCGTTCCTTCCTCGGGCGGATGCTCTTCAGCGGTGATGAAGCGCTGAAGGATCTTACCGTGTTAAGCGGGGGAGAGAAGGTCCGCTGTCTCCTTGCGAAGATGATGCTTGAGGGGGCGAACGTCCTGATCTTCGATGAACCGACCAGCCACCTGGACCTTGAGGCGATCACGGCCCTCAACAACGGATTGATCGAATTCACCGGAAATATTCTGTTCAACAGCCATGACCATCAGTTCGTCGAATCGATCGCGAATCGGATCATCGAATTCACTCCGGGCGGAGTGATTGACAGAATGATGAGCTTTGAAGAGTATTTTAAGGACGAGGGAATCAAGGCGCTCCGAACCGAACTCTACGGAGGAGTGAAGAACGCTTTGGCGCTCTGAGGAAGGTGCCATGTTGATAGCGGTTGATATCGGCAACAGCCATATCGTTGTTGCGGTGCACAGTGGAAAAGAGTGGATCCACTCTTTCCGGATTCATAGCGATCAGAAGAAGACGACCGACGAATACTTCGTCGTCCTCGAGGCGCTGATGAACAATGCCAAGATCAGCCGTCAGGATATCACCAAAGCGGTCATCAGCAGCGTTGTTCCCAACCTCACCCGGGCGATCGCCAAAAACATCTACAACCTCTTCTCGATCCAGCCTCTGATGGTGAGCCATTCCGTGAACACCAATCTGATCCGCGAGACGATCCCCAAGGAGCTGGGGATGGACCTCTTGGCCAACGTGGCGCAGGCCCACTACGTTCACCCCGATAGATGTGTGATGGTCATCGATTTTGGAACTGCACTGACGTTTTCAACGGTGAACGGGGAGGGAGCGGTTCTCGGGGTCTCGATCGCTCCCGGATTGGTAACAGCGGTGAACTCCCTCTTCGGAGCGACCGCTCAACTGCCTCAGGTCGAATTGAAAACCCCGCCTTCGGTGATCGGGCGGACCAGCCAGGATTCGATCAACGCCGGCATCATGTTCGGATATGCGGGGTTGGTGAAATCGATCATCGAGCTGACGGAAGCGGAGATCGGCGAAGAGCTCTATGTGATCGCCACCGGGGGTCTTTCGCGAACGCTCAGCCCCCTGGTTGGACGAATCAATCAGATTGCGCCGATGCACACCCTTGACGGGTTGAAACTGATCAGTGATTTAAACTGAAGCGGCCATCGACGATGATCGGGACTCTCGACCCGTCGGACAGGATCGCATCGACGTTCATGTCACTTGAGCCCACCATGAAGTCGACGTGGACCAGGCTGGTGTTGCACCCCGCTTCGTGAAGCTCCTCCTCGTTTGAAAGCGTGGAACCGTGTTCCAGACAGATCGGATATCCTTCCCCGAGGGCAAGGTGGCAGGAAGCGTTCTCATCAAGCAGGATCGAGTGGAAGATCAAGCCGCTTTGGGCGATCGGGCTGCTTTCATCGACCAGCGCCACTTCGCCGATCCTCCTCGCACCCTCGTCGATCTCGAAGAAACGGTCCAACACTTCCTGACCCTTCTTCGCCGAATGCTCGACAACCTTTCCTTCCTTGAAGACAAGACGAACCTCCTCGGTGGGAGTGTTCAGCACCTCCACCGGGCGGGTCGTCGTCACATACCCTTCGACCTGCATCCGATCGGGAGTGGAAAAGATCTCCTCGGTGGGAAGGTTAGCGAAGAAGCGCTTGCCGGAGGGAAGCGTCTCCGCTCCGCCGACGAATCGGGCTTCCTTTCTGAACCCGATCGTCAGGTCGGTTCGGGGGCTTTGGAAGTGGAGCGCCTTGAAATCCAACGCGTTGATAAAGTCCATCCGTTTCTGCAGCGTCTCGTGTTTTTCATCCCAAGCCGTTCCGGGATCTTCCCTGTCCAGCAAAAGAATCGGTTTAAGCACCTCAAAAAGATCCTCAGGCTTGGCATCCTCGCCAAGAACCTGCTTCGCCCAGAGCGGTCCCGGGGCGACGCAGACGCACCAAGGCAGCTGATGGCGCATCAGAACCCTCGAGCGGGCTTCGGAAGCCTTTCGGCGGGCGGCGGAAGCGAGCCGGTTCTTCTCAGGATCGAGCGGACCGTGGTCCAACCGCTCCTCGGTGGAATCGATGCGGATGGAGGACCATCCTTCGCTGATGAATTCATAATCGAGCGCCTTGAGGTAGGCGGGAACGAATTGGACCTCTTCTTCGCTTTGGGCTTCCAAGCGGGAAGAGAGCAGATCGAGGTCATCGGTGAGAATCTGCACATAGGAAGCCCCCAGGCGGTACGCGGCCTTGCCGAGGGCGCGGGCGAAATAGTAGGTCCCCGCTCCGGTGGTGATGAGCACCGCCTTGCCTTTCTGCAGGTTGATGCCTTTGGTGATGATCAATTCCGCATATCGTCGGATATCCTGTTCAGTCATCGTTGTATCTCCTCCTATACGGTGAAAGATCCTTCGGCAATGATTGTCTTCATTGAGCCGTCGGGCTTTTGCATCTCTACTGTAATATCATGGGCGAGGGGGATTTCCAAGTGGGCGATTGATTGTCCAAGGCCAAACAGGTCATCCTCCCCGGTTCCCGCTTTGATCGCATCCACCAGCACGCCTCCGAGATGAAGGATCGAGCGGCACTCTTTTTTGTAATGGGGATGGACGAGGCGGGTGATATAGCGGCACTCCAGGGTGTTGGAATCGGCAAGACTGATTCCGCTTGCCGCGTTGGTTCCCGCATCCACGTCAAAATACTTCTTGAGCGCTTCTTTGCCTTCCCGGGCGTCATAGGACACCACAACTCCGTTTTCAATGATGAAGGCGGCATCCGTCACCGGTGTGCCGAACAGGGTAAACGGCGATCCCGAGCGGATCTTTCCATTCACCGAACCGGTTTTGAACGCCGTATGAACCGACTGGACCGGAAGAAGCGGAATATACTCGCGCCCCGAGGGGAGGCGGAACACCCCGCTGATCCATCCGGTCAGGGGGCTTTGTTCGCCGATGAGCTCCGTGTTGCTTCCTTTGATCGAGATCATCCTTCCTGAAGAGGCGTTGAGAAGCTTTTCCCGATAAGAGAGCACGTTTGCCTGCTCCGCCCAGTAGGCGGGCGACCAATCGGAGGTAAGGCGCATCAGGATTCCAAACAGGCTCCACATCTCTTCGCGGCTCACCGGGCGGCCGAGCATGCTTGCCGCCCAGGCGGTTCCCGGGTAGGGGATGTTCGCCCAGGGAATCGATATTCTTCGATCCAGGAAGACCGGATCGGAAAGATGGCCGTAGTGGGCGAGGGTTCGCACTTCATGATGCGGCTCGTTCCAATCCTCGTCTTCATCGTAGGGGAATTCATCCAGATCGACGATATGGGCAAGAACGGAGGTACGTACCTGTGGTCGCATGACCCCTTTTTCAACAGGGTCGATCGGATAGGTCTGAAGCACTTTGCCCATTGATGTCTCGACAATCGTTACAGGCAGTTTGGTCACTTCAGTCGCTTTTCTTGCGACAAGCCGGGCGAAGCTCATCGTCCGGGCGTTGGTGTTGATCGTAAGGCTGTCTCCCTCGCTTAGGCGGAGTTGGATGGCGATGACCAGTTCAGCGTAGCGTTCCTGCATGAGCACTCCTTACGAGGACACGAAAGGCACCCCATCGGAGTGCCTCTCTAGAGCGCCCTACGGGAGTCGAACCCGCTTCTTCAGCTTGGAAGGCTGAGGTAATACCATTATACGAAAGGCGCATCAACCGCCTCTTTTTATAGTGTATCGTTTCATCTTCGTCAAGTACCCCGAGAATTCCGCGTTTGATGTCGATTGACATTTATAAGACATCACTGATACAAAAGAGATGGATCTATCGATCTGAAGCGAGGGTAGGAGCGTGGGTCAACGCGGGGAAGTGTTTTCAACAAGGCTCGTCAAGAATGAGCGGACATATTTTTTTAATGTGAAAGAGAATATTCGAGGGGATGTGTTTTTGAACATCGTCGAATCGAAAGGCCTGCCGGACAGTGACCGATTTATTCGCCAATCGATCATCATCTACCAGGAGGACTTGGGCGAGTTTTTGAAAGAGCTTCAGAAGTCCCTCGATTTCATCAAGCAGAATACCCGTTAATATCTGAAACTCAACCGATGGATCGGAGAAGGCCCGTATTGTTTCAAGGCCTCTTTATGTGCTTTGGTCGGGTATCCTTTGTGCTCGGCGAAGCGATACATCGGCCACTGTTCATCGTAGGCGACCATGATCCGGTCCCGTTCCACCTTGGCAAGAATAGAAGCCGCCATGATCTCGGGGATCGAGTCATCCCCCTTTACGATTGTCTCCGTTTCGCAGGAGAGGATCGGCGAGCGATTGCCGTCAATCAGGGCTTTGGTGATCGGGTGGTTTTTCTGTAATTGAGATACTGCGTTGTGCATCGCTTCCATCGTCGCCTGAAGAATATTGATCTCATCAATCCGCCGATGCGAGACGACGGCCACCGTCCAACCTGCAGCCTGTTCCTTGATGAGCGTTTCAAGCATCGTCCGTTGCTTAGGGGCCAGCTTCTTTGAATCTTTCAGGAGGTGGGCAGGGAAGTGCTTTCCCAGGATTACCGCTGCGGCGACCACCGGACCGGCCAGAGGGCCTCGACCAGCTTCATCAACCCCACAGATCAACGTCATACCCTATTACCTCCGCCGCCTGATATGCTATAATCGCTCTCAGATATCGTCAAGATAAGAAGAGGGTGTGCGTTGTTTCTTAAATCACTTGAACTCTATGGATTCAAATCATTTGCCGATCGGGTGAAGCTCCAATTCTCCGAGGGGATCACCAGTCTCCTGGGACCGAACGGGTGTGGCAAATCCAATATCGTCGATGCGATCAAATGGGTTCTCGGCGAGCAATCCACCAAGACGCTCCGGGCATCGAAGATGGAGGACGTGATCTTCAATGGAACCGACCTGCGCAAACCCCTTCAGGTCGCCGAAGTGATTCTCGTCCTCTCCAACGAGAACGGCGATCTGCCGATCGACGAGCCGGAGGTCGAGATCAAGCGGCGGATCTTCCGCACCGGGGAAAGCGAGTACTATATCAATCGCAATCGCGCCCGGTTGATGGACATCCGCGATCTCTTCTTCGATACCGGGGTCGGGAAAAGCGCCTACTCGATTCTGGAGCAGGGAAAAATCGACCAGATCCTTTCCTCCCGGCCGGAGGACCGGCGCTACATCTTCGAGGAAGCGGCGGGAATCAGCCGATACAAGGTGCAAAGTCTGGAAGCGAAGCGCAAGCTGGAGCGAACCGATGAGAACATCGCTCAAGTGGAAACGATTCTCAGGGAAGTGAAGCGAAACTATGATACGAAGAAAGGACAGGCGGAAAAAGCGAAGAACTATCGGGAGCTTCGAAAAGAGCAGTTCACTCTGGAAGTCGATATCCAGCTTTCCACCCTGGTCAGCTATTCGAAGCTGAGGGAGGTCCGGCTCGAACAGGAGCGGACGTTTTCCCGGCACTATCAGGCGAAACGGGCGGAACTGGAAACCTTCGACGAGAACCTCGCCAATCTGCGCGAAGAGCTGAGGACCTTGGGCGCCTCCCGCATCGCTATTCAGACCGAGCTCCAGCGCCTTGATGAAGCGACGAAGGGAAGGGGCGAAAAACTTGATCTGTTGACGGTGCGGTACCGGGATTTCCTGAATCAGCAGGAAAGCGCAAAAAGCCGCAGTGAGGGGATTCAAGGCCAGATCAATCGCGACAAAGCGCATATTGCCGAGCGGACCGAACATATCACTCAGATCGATGAACAGATCAGGCAATTGGAGGGGGAGTTGGAAGGGTTTCTGGCCTCCCTTGGGAAAAACCGGAAGACGATCGAAGATCATATCAATCAGATCAACAAACTCGAGAAGAGCAATGCCCGGCTCGAAGAAGAGACCGACACGCTGAGCCTTGAGGTCAAGGAACTCAGTGATGCGATCGTCATTCAGCTGGAAGAACAACTGCGTTCAAGCGGATATACCACCAAAGCCCGAAATGAAGCCCGAAGCATTCTCTTGTCGGAGTTGGAGCATATCAAGCAATCGATTCTCAAAGAACAGGAGTTTCTCGCCAAGCTGAAAGCCGCCGACCTTTCCGTCGAGACACTGTTCAAACGGCAACATGAATTTTTTTCCACCTTAGGCGACTCATTGGCTTCACTTTCCGGTCATTTTACCGCCTATGAAGGAACTCAGGCATCTTTCCTGGATGAGCTCATCGCCCCCGAAGGGACGATCGCAAAAAAACAATCATTGGATCTGGCGATCGCTCAGAAACGAAAAGAGATCATCCGTAACCGGGAGCGGGTTTCCCACCTCAGGGAGGAGAACCTTCATCTCCAGAGTCAGATGGATCTCTTTCAAGATGCGATCACCGAACATCAAAGCGCTCTCAGCCAGCTTCGTTCCAACAAGGAATCCGCCCAAGCGTGGATCGCAAACCTTCGAAGCACGATTACCGAACGGGAGTATGAATACAAAGACGCTCTGGCAGCTGCAACGAACGCCCGGGAGCGGATCCATGAAACCCAGGAGGATATTCGAGCCACCGAAGCGGAAGTGAAAGAGATCAAGACGCGCATCGTCGATTTGAATCAGGAGCTTGAAGAGCTTGCCACCCGAATTGAAGAGCAAAACCTATTGATCCAAAACCGCGAAACGGAGAAGGAGGATGCCTTTAATGAGATCCAGAACCTTCGAAGCGAGCGGGAAAAGGCGGAGCTGCACGCCCAGAATCTGGAAGAGCAGATTGCCGGGCTCTATACCAACTTCTTCGATACATACGGAAAAAGCTTGAAGGAGTTCGAACATCGGCTTGAAGAGGAAGAACTGGATGACAGCCCGGTACTTCGAGCGCGTTTGGAAGAAGTGAAGAAGCGCGTCAGTGGAATGGGGTACATCAACCAGATGGCGGAGCAGGAGTTCAGTGAGATCAAGGAACAGTATGACTTCCTCACAAGGCAATTGGATGATTTGGCGAAAGCAAAAGCGGATTTGGACAGCGTCATCACCGAGATCACCACGCGGAGCGAAGAGCTCTTCATGGCTACATACAAAGAGATTTCAGCCGCTTTCCAAGCGATGTTCCGCCGGCTTTTCGGGGGAGGCCGCGCCGAGCTCTCGTTGGTCGATCCGGATAATGTTCTTGAAAGCGGCATCGATATTCTCGCCCAGCCGCCGGGGAAGAAGCTTACCCACCTCACGCTGCTCAGCGGCGGGGAGCGCTCGATGACCGCAGTGGCGCTGCTCTTTGCGACCTACAGCGTAAAACCGTCTCCTTTCACGGTGCTTGATGAGATCGATGCGGCGCTTGATGATCGAAACATCGGCTACTTCCTCTCGCTGCTTGAGGAGTTTGCGCAGAAGAGCCAGTTCATCATCGTAACCCACAACAAGCACACCGTCATGGGTTCGACGACGCTTTTGGGGGTGACCCAGATGGAGCCGGGGGTATCCACGATGGTCAGCTACCGTCTCGATACGCTGGAGGGAAAACCGGTCATCCTCAATGATGATGAACAAGCCGTTGATTTCAACGAAGAGGGAAGCCTCATCCGTTAGCTCTTCTTGACAGGGTTTGAGGGTGTAGGGTATAAGGTCAATTTGAGTGAAAGAGTTAAGAGACAATGTTTGATTCGATAAGCAATGCGTTCAGCTCGATCATGCGATCGATCGCTGGAAAATCCAAGATCAGTGAAAAGAACATCCAAGACGCCGTTGAAGAGATCAAGGTGGCGCTGTTGGATGCGGACGTCAATATCCGCGTCGTCCGCAGGTTCATCAATTCCACGATGGAGGAAGCGCTTGGTGAAAAGGTCCTCAAGGCGGTCGATCCGGGGGACCAGTTTGTAAAGATTGTCTACGACAAGATGGTGAACCTCCTCGGAGACGAGGAGAACCAGAAGCTCAACCTCAAAGGCCCCGATACCCCCTCGTCGATTCTCATGATGGGTCTTCAGGGTTCCGGTAAAACCACCACCGCTGCGAAACTTGCCCTTCGATTGAAGAAAGAGGGCCGAAGAGTCCTTCTGGTCGCCGCCGATCTGGTCCGGCCCGCCGCTATTCTGCAGCTTCAAGTCCTTGGAAAGACGGTCGGTGTCGAGGTCTTTTCCATCGAAGGGGAAAAGGACCCGGCGAAGGTCGCCAAAGCAGCGTTTGCAAAAGCGAAGAAAGAGCAGTTCAATACCTTGATCGTCGATACCAGCGGCCGGATGCACCTCGATGATGTGCTGATGGCGGAGATCAAAAAGGTCCGGGATGCGCTCAAGCCCGAGGAAACGCTGTTCGTCGCCGATGCGATGACCGGTCAGCAGGCGGTTACGATCGCCAAGGAGTTTGAAGAGCAGGTCGGCATCAGCGGAGTGATCCTTACGAAGTTTGACAGCGATACCCGCGGAGGTGCCGCTCTTTCATTGCGTTCGGTTGTCGGAAAGCCGATTAAATTCATCGGAGTAGGCGAGAAGGTCGAAGACCTTGAGCCGTTCTATGCCGATCGGTACGCCTCCCGAATTCTCGGAATGGGGGACATCGTCTCGCTTGTCGAGAAAGCCCAGGAGGTGTTCGATGAAGAGCAGGCGATCAAGATGCAGCAGAAGATGGCGAAGAACACCTTCGATCTTCAGGATTATCTTGAGCAGCTGGAATCGATGAACAAGATGGGCGGTCTCGAATCGATGTTGGAATTGATTCCGGGGATGAAAGGTCAAGTGAGTGAAGATGACATCGACAAGCAGGAAATTGAACGGGAGAAAGCAATCATCCGTTCGATGACCTATGCTGAACGGGAAAATTACCTTATACTTGGACCAACCCGGCGCCGAAGGATCGCCAAGGGAAGCGGTACGCACATCAGCGATGTGAACCGCTTGATCAAGAAGTTTGAGAAGTCGCGCCTGATGATGAGGAAGTTGACGCGAAATAAAAAATACCAGGCTGAGATGTTAAAACAGATGGGTCTGTAGTTGGATATCATGGAGGAATTGTCACGATGGTGAGCATGAGACTGAAGAGGTTTGGATCAAAGAAACGACCGGATTATCGAATTGTGGTGATCGACTCCCGCGAGAAGCGCCAAGGCCGCGCAATCGAGGAAGTTGGACACTACCATCCCCTTGCAGAGAAGAAAGAAGAGCAGTTGGTGATCAAGGAAGATCGCGTCAAAGAATGGTTGATGAAGGGCGCCCAGCCAAGCGATACGGTTCGCAATTTGCTCAACAAGAGCGGCGTGCAGGTGAATCGCAAAGCCCGGGACTAAGTCCCAGGAGCACACTGTGGAAAAAGATTTGGTTGAATATATCGTAAAGTCGCTTGTCGATCTTCCCGATCAGGTGGATGTCAATGTTGTCGAGGGCGAAAAGTCCACGATTCTGGAACTCCGCGTCGCAAGCGAAGATGTCGGCAAGGTCATCGGCAAGCAGGGGCGGATCGCCAAAGCGATCAGAACGATTCTCAGCGCCTCCGCCACCCGGGATGGAAAGCGGGCAGTGCTGGAGATCCTCGACTGACGTGGATCGACTCATCGCTACCGCTACGATCGGGCGAACCTTCGGTTACGAGGGTGAGGTCAGAGTCTATCCCAACAATGAGGAGTCCGATTACCTTACAAAGCTCAAGACGATCGTCGCTTCCCTGAAAGACGGCAAAGAGGCAACACTTGCCGTCGAATATGTGCGAGCGGACGGCAAAAGCGTTTTGATGAAATTCAAAGGGTATGATTCTTCGGAAGAGGCACAGACCCTTGTCGGTGCCCGGGTGATGGTTGACCGTGCGTTTGCTTCCCCGCTCAAGGAAGGCGAGTACTACACTGCGGATCTGATCGGGTGCACCCTTGTGTCCGGGGGAGAAGCTCTTGCCATGGTTGTCAGTGTGCTGGATGGGCCCCAGGCACTGCTTCTGGAGGCCGAGCGGCCGGATTCCAAGCGCTTCCTGGTTCCGTTTCTCTACGAGTATACCGGAGAAGTCGATCTCGAAGCGAAAACGATTGAGTTGTTATCCCCATGGCTCCTCGACTGACGATTACGATTCTAACCCTCTTTCCCCACATGCTCGAGGGGTTTTTCACCTCATCGATCATGAGGCGGGCGGTTGAAAAGGGAACAATAGCGTACAAGCTCATCGACTTTCGTTCTTGGGCAACTGACAAGCACAAGAGCGTCGACGACCTTCCCTACGGAGGCGGGGCGGGGATGGTGTTGATGTACGATCCGCTTTCCAAAGCATTGGATGAGCTGGGGACAAGGGGCAAGCGAGTGGTGTATCCCTCACCGTCGGGGGTGCTGCTCAACCAGAAACTGGCCCATGAACTCAGTGAGGAGCGGGAGCTTATCTTCATCTGCGGGCACTATGAAGGGGTCGATCAACGAATCATCGACGAGTATGTGGATGATGAGATCTCGATTGGCGATTATGTGATCACCAGTGGCGAAGTCGCCACGATGGTGATCGTGGATTCGGTCTTCCGGCTGATCGACGGCGTGATCAGTAGAAAATCGCTTGATGAGGAAAGCTTCAGTGACGGGTTGTTGGAATATCCCCAGTACACGCGAAGCGAACCCTCTTGCCCAAAAGAGGTCCCTCATGTATTATTGAGCGGTCATCATGAGAAGATCGAATCATGGCGACTGAAACAGAAGCTGCTGCGGACGATGGAGCGGCGGATTGATCTGTTGGAAACAGCTTCTTTGGATGCGGTTTCCAGAAAACAAGTAAATGAATTGAAAGAACATATGGCGAAGGGGATCGTAGACAATGGACGTGATGAAAGCTGTTGAATCAGTACAACTTAAGGAGAATGCAGAGAACTTCTCCGTCGGAGATACCGTAAAAGTACATTTTAAAATCGTCGAAGGGGCAACCGAGCGGATCCAGGTGTTTGAAGGCTTGGTCATCGCGAAGAACAATAGCGGAGTTCGCCGAACCTTTACCGTGCGAAAGATTTCCTATGGGGTCGGGGTCGAGCGGATCTTCCCGTTGCACTCGCCTCGAGTCGAACGTGTCGAGGTCGTCCGTCTCGGTCGAGTCCGGAGAGCGAAGCTCTACTATATCCGGCAGCGGGTCGGTAAGAAAGCAAAGGTTAAGGAGCTTATCCGCAAGAAGAACGCCTAAGACGAGTCTTGACAGATATTCACAGGGAGGGACAGCATGTTTGCTGTCCCTCAGCTTGTCGTTCGGGGTAAAAGAGAGTACGCTTGGTCTATGGACAGTCAGGTAAAGAAGCCCAAAAAGGATCGTCGGCGCGGCAATCGCCGAAATCGGAAAGCGAAAGGGAGCCAAAAGAAAGTCGAGCAGGAGATTTTCGTTCAACCAAGTGAGAAGAAGTTCACTCCGACCTTGCCTCCGCTTCCCGTCAAGAAAGTTGTTGAACCGAAAGAGGTCTGCGTGATGTGCAAGAAGCCGATCACCCTGATCGCCAACGCGCTTACCCATCCGCAAGGCGGATACTGCCATTTCGACTGTGTGCTTGGTTTCCTCACCGAGAGAGAACAGTTGAAGGAGAACCAGACGATCAGCTATATCGGTCGGGGAATGTTCGCGGTTGCTGAAAAGAACAGCGAAGGGTCGTACACATTCGTCAAGAGAATCGAATGGGAATCCCCCGAATCCTTTGCGGCGATGAAAAAATACGTTGAGGAGATGAAAGCGTGAACAGCAACATCCGTACCGCGATGCTTCCCGGATCCTTCGATCCCCCGACGCTTGGCCATGTCGATATCATCGAACGAAGCGCCCGGCTCTATGATCGGCTCTATGTCGTTATCGCAGATAACGTGCATAAATCCTATCTGTTCACCCCCGAAGAGCGCCTTGCAATGCTCAGAGAGATTTTGAGAGAGCATGAAAACATCGAAGTGGTGGCTCACAGCGGTCTCGTCGTCGATTTTGCAAAAACCCACAAGGTCGGAGTGATGGTTCGAGGCGTCCGGGCGCTCGCCGACTTCGGGTACGAGTTTGAACTTGCAATGACGAACAAGCAGCTGTATCCGGGCCTCGAAGTCCTCTTCCTTCCCACCAGTCCGAAATACTTTCTCCTTCGCTCAAGCGCAATCAAGGAAATGGCGGCGTTCGGCGCTGATATCTCTACGATGGTTCCCCCGGTGGTCGCTCAAATCATGAAACAACGGCTCAAGGCCGCTAAAGAGTAAGAAAAACTCTTATATTGAATTGTGATATATCGAGAGCAGCCTCTTGAACGAAAGGGGCTTGATATGTTATATTTACACATTCTTTAAAAATGTCATATTGGTTTTGGATAATGAGATGTCTTTAAGGTGTAACCACCCGGTGATTGACGCGTTAATTGTTTTTAGCTATCCTACCAACCGTGTCAAAATTTTGAAAAGAATAAGAGGACTACGTTATGGCAACACCCAAATATAAGACTTCAAAGGCAAGATCGGCGAGCCGCAAATCGGCGAATATGAAGCTTGCCGCTCCTACACTTTCACGTTGTGGTACGTGCGGGAACATGGTCGTTCCTCACCGAGTATGCCCAAAGTGCGGCTTTTATCGGGGTGTGCAGGTCATTGAACTGCAAGATAAATAAGAACATCAGGAGTTAACTATGGATAATACGCAAGTATTTGAGAAAGTCAAAGCCCTAATCGCTGAGAAGCTTGAGATCGAAGAATCCAAGATCACGATGGAAGCATCCTTCCGCAAGGACCTCGGTGCCGACAGCCTTGATACCTATGAACTGGTATACGCAATTGAAGAAGAGCTTGGTATCTCCATTCCCGACGAAAAAGCGAACGAGTTTGAAACCGTCAAGGACGCTGTCGAGTTCCTCGCATCCGAACTTTAAAATTCCATGGACGAGCTGCGTACCAAGGAAGCTCCCTCTCTTGCCCCAGAGCGAGAACGGGAGCTTCTTGCATTTAATGAAGCAAGCGGGATCGGAATCGATGATCTTGCGCTCCTCGATCTTGCATTCACCCATCGTTCCCATGCCAACGAGACGGGCGACCGGACCCGGAACAATGAACGACTTGAATTCCTCGGCGATTCGATTCTCGGTCTTGCGGTCGCCGATCTGCTCTTGGAAGCATATCCCGATAAAGAGGAGGGAGAGCTGTCCAAGATCAAATCGATCGTCGTCAGCGAAGACAGCCTTGCTCTCGCCGCCAAGAAACTGAACGTCGCTCAATATCTCCTTCTGGGAAAGGGGGAGGAGCAGACCGGCGGGCGGAGAAAGAAAGCGCTCTTGGCGGATTGCACGGAAGCGCTCTTTGGGGCGTGCTATATGCACAACGGCTTTCCGGCGGCGAAGGCGTTCGTCAGTCGAGCCCTCGGAGAACGGATCACCGCTGTCGTCGAAGATGATTATCATCGCGACTATAAAACGGCTCTTCAAGAGTACATGCAGAAGAAGTGGCGAATCGTGCCCACCTACAGGCTCGTGTCAAAAACCGGACCCGATCATAACTTCACCTTCTATGTCGAAGTGGACGTGAACGGACAAGTCTTCGGTCCCGCCCATGGGCGAAGCAAGAAGGCCGCCGAGCAGGCGGTGGCTAAAATCGCATATCAATCGCTGGTAAATCCACAGAGCTCCTGATAGGCCAGAGCGATCCTGAAGAGCTGCTCTTTCGTGTTTTGAGCGGGATCATCCAGTACGGTCTCCAGCAGGTATTGGAGCGTTTGACCGATCCGCTTGCCCTTGGGTATTCCCAACGCCAAGAGGTCGTTTCCCCCGATTGCAAGATCTTTGATGGAGAGGGCGTCGTCGGATGAGATAATTCCGTTGATTCGCTTGGAAAATTCATCCAGAAGATCGGTATCGGCCCGGCCGCTGATCGCCATTTGATCGGCGATCCTCAGCTTGAAGAGGTCTTCAATATGCTCGATTCCGACTCGAACGATGAAGCGGCGCACCGCACTGTCCGTCATCTCGGGGGTGTAGGAGAACATGTGGTGGCGCACCAGATGGGAGACGGTATCAATCTCCTCGTTGGAGGCCTTCAGGCGCCTGAGGATCGTTTTCGTGAGCGCTTCTCCCACGATCTCATGGTTGTAAAAAGAGTAGCGGTCGCCGTTCGGTTCCCGGGTGGTTGCTTTGCCGATGTCATGAAACAGCGCTGCAAGGCGGACATATACCGAGGCGCCCAGATCCGCCGCTTTTTGGCAGGTGGTCAAGGAGTGCTGCAGCACGTCCTCATGGTGGAACCCTTTTTGCAGGACTCCGTCGCCTTGGGCAAGCTCCGGAAGAATGACCGCAAGGGCACCGCTTGCATGAAGGTACTCAAATCCTTTTCTTGGATGGTCGCTCTTCACCAAGTGCACCAGTTCATCATGCAGCCGCTCAACCGAAACGAGCCTGAGGTTCTCTTTCAATGCACCCATCGCATTGAAGGTTTGGTCTTCAATCGTGAAATTGAGTTTTCCGCTGATTCGAGCGGCCCTCATGATCCTCAGGGCATCTTCATCAAAGCGTTCGTAGGGATTCCCGATCGCCCGGATGATCCCGTCTTTCAGGTCCTGTTCACCGTTGTGATTATCGACGATCTTTCCGGTGATCGCCGAAGCGGCGAATGCATTGATCGTGAAGTCACGGCGCTTCAGGTCCTCTTCCAGGGATGGAATGAAGGTAACGGAAGAGGGTCTTCGGCCATCCTTGTATTCCCCCTCGCTTCGGAACGTCGTAACTTCGTAGTGCTCCCCCTCAAAGATGACGGTAACGGTCCCATGGGCGATTCCCGTCGGAATGACGGTTCGAAAGAGGGCGATCACCTCTTCGGGACGGGCATCGGTGGTAAAGTCCAGATCGGAGTTCCCCAAGCCTAAGAGAAAGTCACGAACCGCACCGCCGACAACAAAAAGAGAGTAGCCGTTGTCACGGAAGACGGAGGCAAAGCGTTTTATTCTGCCGGTTATCGGAAAGGTTCGCATATGATGACAGTACTCCCTCATCGGGATGAGGTCAACGGTCTATTCATGGTTGTCATTTATGCGATGAATGAATAGAATGACACTGATACACAAGGCCCGATTGAGGCGAGGAGCAAATATGTTTCGTCCCGTTAATCCGAAAGTAGATTTTCCCAAGATGGAGGAAGGGGTTCTTCAGTTTTGGGAAGAGCGGAATATCTTTAAGAAGTCGATTGAATACCGCCCGGAAGAAAAAGAGTACGTCTTCTATGACGGACCTCCCTTCGCCACCGGTCTTCCGCACTTTGGCCACATCGTGCCCGGGACGATCAAAGACACGATTCCCCGATATCAGACGATGAAGGGAAGGCGGGTGAACCGCCGCTTCGGGTGGGATTGCCACGGCCTTCCGGTTGAATATGAGATCGAAAAGAGCGAAGGGATCAGCGGCTATTCGGCAATCGTCGAGTTTGGCGTAGCCAGGTTCAATGAGATGTGCCGCTCAATCGTATTACGCTATACCAAGGAGTGGGAGATCACGATCAAACGGACCGGTCGCTGGGTCGATTGGGAGGACAGCTATCGGACGATGGATCTCTCCTATATGGAATCGATCTGGTGGGTGTTCAAGACGCTCTATGAAAAAGGATATATCTACGAAGGATACAATATTCTTCCCTACAGTCCGAAGCTTGCCAGTCCGCTTTCTAACTTCGAGGTGAACCTCGGCGGATACCAGGATGTCAAGGATCCCGCGCTCACCGTTCGTTTCAAGGTTGACGGCGAGGAGAACACCTATTTCCTCGCTTGGACCACGACACCATGGACATTGCCTTCCAACCTCGCTCTCGCATTCGGGCCACAGATCGAGTATGTGAAGGTTCTCGACAAGCGGGACGGCAACTATTACATCCTCGGAAAAGACCGGCTGTCCCACTACTACACCGATGAAGAGCTGTACGAGGTCGTGGATACCCGAAAGGGCTCCTTCTATGAAGGGCTGCACTACGAGCCGCTCTTTCCGTACTTCGCCGATGAAAAAGAGAAGAGCGGAGCGTTTGTCACCGTTCTGGGCGATTACGTTACGACCGAAGACGGATCGGGCATCGTTCATACCGCCCCGGGTTTCGGCGAGGATGACTATCAGGTGTTGAAGGGAACCGGAATCCCCACGATCTGCCCGATCGACATGGAGTGCAATTTCACCGAAGAGGTTTCCGACTATGCGGGGCGGTTCGTCAAGGATTGCGATGACGACATCATCGAGTATTTAAAGGAGCATAATCTGCTTTTCCTCGAAGAAACGATCGTTCACCCGTATCCGTTCTGTTACCGAACCAAGATGCCGCTGATCTATCGGGCGATGAGCAGCTGGTTCGTCGATATCGATCAGATCAAGCCGTTCATGCTTGCAGCGAACGAGCAGATCTACTGGATGCCGGAACACCTTAAGTACGGCCGCTTCGGCAAGTGGCTTGAGGGCGCCCGCGACTGGTCGATCAGCCGCAACCGCTTTTGGGGCAATCCGATCCCGGTCTGGAAGAGCGATGATGGAAATCACATTGAGGTGATCGGCAGTTTGGAAGAGCTGGAGGCGAAGTGCGGTCAGAAAGTCACCGATCTGCACAAGCACTTCGTGGACGATCTTACCTGGCCGAGTCCCGACGGCAAATCGACGATGCGGAGGATCCCCGATGTCTTGGACTGTTGGTTTGAATCCGGGTCCATGCCGTATGCACAGCTGCACTATCCTTTTGAAAACCAAGAGTATTTTGAAAAACACTTCCCCGCCGACTTCATCTGTGAAGGGTTGGACCAAACCCGCGGCTGGTTTTACACCCTTACCGTATTGGCGGCCGGTTTGTATGAAAAACCCGCATTTTACAACAACATCACCAACGGAATCGTCCTGACCGCCGAAGGCAAGAAGATGAGCAAAAGCGAGCGGAACTACACCGACCCGATGGAACTCATCAATCAGTATGGAGCGGATGCTCTCCGCTTCGCGTTGATGAGCAGCGCCGTCGTTCGGGCGGAAGACCTGAAGTTCAGCGAAGAGGCGGTCAAGGATGTCCTTAAAGGTCTTCTGCTTCCGCTGTGGAATGCGTACTCATTCTTCGTCACCTATGCGAATATCGACTCCTACGAGCCGTCCGCAACGAACCATGCGGATCTGAAGAATCCGATGGATCAGTGGATCGTCAGCGCGACCGCCCGGCTGGTGGAAAACGCCACCGCCGCCTTCGATGCCTATGATATCCAAAAGGCATGTTCCTATTTCATTCCGTTCCTGGATGAGTTGAACAACTGGTATATCCGCCGCAGTCGGCGCCGGTTCTGGAGAGGGGAGAACGATGAGGACAAGAAGCAGGCGTATGATACCCTCTACCATGCCCTGATGACGTTCATCAAGGTTGCCGCTCCGGTGATTCCGTTCACCGTTGAAGAGATCTATCAGAACCTCCGTTCCAACGAGCTGCCCGAGTCGATCCACCTTTGCGATTATCCGGTGTACCGGGAAGAGGAGCGAAACTTCATTTTGGAGGAGCAGATGGCGCTCACCCAGAAGGCGATCGCCCTCGGCCGTGCCCTGAGGGCCGCTCACACCCTGAAGATCCGGCAGCCGCTCTCCAAGCTCTTCCTCGTCGATCGCAATGAACATGAGCGCAAAGTGCTCGCTTCAATGCAGGAGAGCATCGCCGAAGAGCTGAACGTGAAGAGCGTTTCAATCGAAGCGGATGAAACTGCGCTTGTCACCTACAGCGCGAAGGCCAACTTCAAGCTGCTTGGCGGAAAGCTCGGTAAAGACATGAAGGAAGTGGCGGCTTTGATCCAGGAACTGGATTCAAAGACGATTGCCCGCATTCTTGACGGAGGGGTCTACCCGCTTCATTACTCCAATGGTACGATTGATCTGGGTGTTGAAGAAATTATCGTCCAGCGAAGCGAGATCGAAGGAGTGAAGGTGATCAACGACGGAACGCTCACCGTCGGCTTCGATACCGCGATGACCGAAGAGCTGCTGGATGAAGGGTTGATGCGCGATCTTATTCGAGCGATTCAAAATCTTCGAAAAGAGAGCGGGTTTGACGTCACCGACCGGATCATGATCGCTTATGAGGGTGATGATAAGATCCACGACGTTTTTACGAAGTTTGAATCGATCATCAGCGATGAAACGCTTGCGGATGAAATTACCTCAAAGCCGCTTGACGGGGAAGCCCTTCAACTGCAGGAATATCAAGTTCGTTTGGAGCTCAAGAAGGTATGATGAAGAAAGCAAAGATTGTACTGTTGGCTCTGTTCGCGGTGATGTTGCTTGGTAGCTGCACCACGACAACGGTGCGCAAGCGGCCGGCCTTCACGATTGAAGAGCTGCCGACGCATCGGACGATTCTGATTACGACCAACGATCCCGGAATCATTCAAGCGGTTCTTCCCGATGTTGCGGATCGAAGCGAACGGATCAGTGTCGTCATCGAGCCCGAGGATGATGCGTATCCGTTGAACCTCGAGGCAAGCCGGATCTATGGGGTGATGGAGACGACGTACTCAAGAGTTGCCATGAACACCGCACTCATGTGGTCTTCAAAAACGAAAAAAGATCTTCATGAAGACCCTTCCTACTTCCAAATGAAGGAAAGCGATCTTGAGCTGTATTCGCCAAAAAACGGCAAGCTCCTGTTCACCCTCGATGACTACCCGGCTGTGTATGAGCAACTTTCGAAAGAAGACGGGAAGCGGCTTTCCGCCGAGATCGCCGAAAGGATGAAAGAAAGCGCCATAGCCCTCTACGCCGAGTACCCAAGGACATTCTTCGATCTCAATCTGGGAGTCAGTGAAGAGGTGGTTCGCCAAAGCGAGTCGATTCTTCTCCTCTTTGATCGAAGTGAAGAAGGCGGGTATGTCCTGAATGCGTTCATCACGATGGGCGATGAGAAGAAGGCGAAGACGCTTTCGCAGATGGTTCGCAGCGGCTACATCGCGAACTTGAAAAAAGCGAATCAGAAATACGTGATTGCTGAATTAATGAAGATGTTCCTCCTTGACGGTCAGCTTGTGACAATCAAAGGAATAGAGATAACGGAAGATGAGCTGTTCAAGATCCTTGCGGGCTTGGATGGCTTGATATAGAGGAGTCCGCTCATGCCGTCATATGAGTACAGATGCCGCTTATGCAAGGCAACAATTGAGTTGGTGCAATCAGTCGGTAAGCACCAGGTACCCGAGGTGTGCCCTTCCTGCAATATGAAGCACACGATGGTCCGGGTGAATATCCCTGTCTCAACCAAGGAGAAAGAGGGGGAGAAGAGATGAGAAGCCGAAGACGAATTCTCACCGGGGATCGAACCACGGGAAAGCTGCACCTCGGTCACTATGTCGGTTCTTTGAAGAGCCGGGTGGAACTGCAGGATGAGTACGAGACGTTCATCCTCCTTGCCGATATTCAGGCGCTCACCACCCACTTTAACGAACCTGAATTGATTAATTCATCAATCCTTGATGTCACGATGGACAACCTCTCAGTAGGGCTCGATCCGGAAAAGGTAACATTTGTTCAACAGTCCCAAATCACCTCGATCGCCGAGCTGACCGTCTTCTACTCGATGATCGTCTCCGTCAATCAGCTGCGGCACAATCCTACGATCAAGACGGAAGCGGCCAACTACGGCTACGAGGATCTCTCCTATGGGTTCTTGGGATATCCGGTCAGCCAGACTGCGGACATCTCCTTCATCAATGCGGATCTGGTTCCCGTCGGAGAGGATCAGGTCCCCCATATCGAGCTTTCCCGAAAGATCATCCGGAAGTTCAACAAGCTCTACGGTACGAATATCACCGTTCCCCGGGCAAAGCTCAGTGAAGTCGGGCGCTTGGCGGGCCTTGACGGCAATGCGAAGATGGGCAAGTCGATGGGCAATGCGATCTACCTTTCCGATTCCCCTGAGGTCGTCTGGCAGCACGTCCGCAAAGCGGTCACCGACACCTCCCGGGTTCACGCCCACATGGAAGGGCATCCCGAGGTGTGCAGCGTCTACAAATACCATCAGGTCTTCAACCCAGGGGAGACGGATGAGATCTGCAAAGGGTGCACCAGCGCAGCGCTTTCCTGCTTTGCCTGTAAACAACGTCTCAACGAGGTGTTGAACAATCTGCTTGAGCCGATGCGCGAACGCCGTGCCTACTATGAGAACAACATCGATATCGTCAAAGAACTTATCCATGAAGGATCGAAGAAGGCGAATACAATCGGCAATGAGAACCTTGAGCGGATCAAGGAGAAGATGCACATCCTGATCTGACATGAAGAAAGATTCTCAGTACCTCAAAGGAATCCTCATCACGTTTGTGGGGGTTCTTGTTTTAAGCAGTGATGCCTTGCTTATTCGAATGAGCAGTGTGCCCGGGTTTCGCGCCGCTTTTTGGAGGGGACTGTTTACCTTCTTGTCCGTGTCAATCATCTTTCTCATCACCAACAAGAAAGAGGCCGCAACTATTGTAAAAACTCAGTACAAGCGAATGCTCTTTCCCGCCTTGCTGTGGGGCTCCAGCGGCGTTGCATTTGCGATCGGAGTACACAACAGCGGTGCTTCGATCGCTTTGGTGATGATCAGCCTCGGTCCGTTCTTCGCTTCGTTTCAGTCCTTTCTGTTCTACCGGGAAAAACCCCACCCGTTGACTCTGCTTGCCGCCCTCGGAGCGGTAGGAGGAATCGTCTATATGTTCGGCTCGCAGCTCGGCACCCTTGAAGCGAAAGATTTCTTCTACAACATCTGGTCACCGCTCCTGTATGGAACCAATCTTGCCTATCTGCGCAATAATCCGACGCTCAACCGCCAGGGGATCAGTATTCTGGGGGGATTCACCGCGATGATATTGGCACTCTTCATCTCCCGATTCCAGATCGTCATCCCCTTCAAGAATCTCCTCCCGCTCATCGTTCTCGGGGCGATCGTGATTCCGTTCGCCCAGCTCTCGATCGGACACGGAACCCGGTTCATCCCGGCTGCGGAGAGTGCCCTGATCAGCAGTCTGGAAACGATCATCGGGATTATCTATGTCTGGATCTTCCTAAACGAAGCCCCGTCCCTTCACACGATCTTAGGGGGAGCGATCGTCTTCTCCTGCATCGTCTTCAATACGGTCGTCCAAGCGTATCGGGTAAAGCGTTAAAAAGAAAGATGAACCTTTGGAACATATTTGTTCATCTCTTATTGCGGCAAACATGCATCTATGGGATAATGCGGTTTATACGTTTTTGCTCAAGCGGTGTGGATTTTGATAATTGCCGAACATGTTGATCTCGTAACGTCTTCTCTGCTTGACAGGTTTAAGGAGTCAATGTGAAAAAAACGATGCGAATTTCCGTTTTATTGTGTGTGCTCGTATGCTTCTCGGCAATGGGGCTCGGCGCATTTTCTTTTGAGTTGAATCCGCAGACACCGTTGCATCTTCCCTATCTGGCCGATCCGTTCAATACGGATCTGGCTCTTGGATATATGTACCTCTCGTCAGAAGAAGATCGTCCGGCGTATCTGTACAAGGTGACGAGCGGCAGCAGCGGCGTTGAATATACGGGGCTGGAGATCAATAAATATTATACAGACGGGACCAATATGATCATGATGAGAACCGGCTCTTCCGTGCCTCTCGCCCGGATCAGTGTGGGACCTCTAGCAGTTGAAGCCAACATCCGAGGGGGATTCAGAGCGTTCTTTTTTGCCTACAGGGGGACGGATCTCTTGGGATTTGACGGAACATACTATTTAGGGATGAACGCAAAGTTGGGAAACCTGTTGACGTTTTCCTTTGGAAAGAAGCATCATTCAGGACATATTGGCGACGAGATCATCGCCACGATCGACAAAAAAGACCCGGTGGACGGTTCGCTGTTGCATGACCGGCAGATAGATTATGTTCGACAGGATCCTCTTACCTTCGCTCTTTCATTCAATGCCCTGAACCATCTTCGTGTGTATGGCGAGCTGAGGTTGGGAGACACGGCACAGATTTTTAAGCCGAAGTTCATCAGCGATGAAGCGGTCGCCGACGGATACCGGGCCCGCGAGCTTGAAGTGGGAGCGGAGCTCAGTCTTCCCATTCCGTATGTAGGGGATTTCACCGTAGCTTTTGATATGACGTTGCATGAAATGGGGAAATTCGTTCCCCAGGGCAGTGGAACCGTCATCAACGGCGAGTATGAGAAGTATACATTCACCTATGAAAAAGATGCTCCCTGGGAAACGGAGTTCCAGATCGTGCTGGCCCAATCGCTCACCACGCGGGAAGAGGGCTTGAAGGCACGAGTCATGGTCACCTATCACCGGGGAAGATTCCCCCTCTTTGCGTTCCACATGAGCAAGGGCTCGTTTATCAGCGTAGGAGGTTCGATGGGTTTCTAGGGCCTGCCAAGCAGCCACCAGAGGCGCCGGATCTGTTCCTTTCGAACTTCCGGATCAACGGCCGGTTGTTCGGGTTGCTTGATCGGCTCCTCCACAACTACCGGTTGAGGAGCTACCTCTTCACGGATCGCCACGGCGCTTCGGATCGTCGGCAGCGGCGGGACGAGCGGGGCGGATGCGGCTAAGACAGCCGGGGGTGGGGGAACGGCGGTTTTCGGCTTTGAGCCGAACCGGAAGCCGATGGCTACCCGTGCTTCAACCTCATACGCCGGATCTTTCCCGAACACGAACCGCCCGACAAGCTCCGGAGTGATGACGAAGGAGGTCTTTCCGATCGGAAAAAGGAGTTTCGGAGTGATGTGAACGAAGATGCTCGGTTGCATGGTAATTCCGGCGGGTTTGTGAAGAAGATCGACTTCACCGCCGAGACCCAAGGCAATTGAGGTGATTCCTCTCTTCTGCTCTATCCCCAGACTCAAGGCAAGGGTGTGAAGAAAATCCG
>ERZ795030.1875-NODE-1875-length-26789-cov-4.480100_pt1 | contig 26789 bp, 21 predicted proteins | sample MGYA00375122_ERZ795030 | MGnify/ENA primary metagenome ERZ795030 (study PRJEB30165, sample SAMN05720146) | activated sludge metagenome | isolation source: anaerobic digester from wastewater treatment plant | place: Japan | collected 2015-04-20 ... | reverse complement strand
GATTGCGATCGACGGTTAGGCCCAACAAGAGCAAGGCATAGACGTACGTCACGGTCCAAGCCGCAACGCGCGCCCTGGGGGTCTGGAGCAACGGGGAGACATACTCCAGGATCGCCCATAGCAACCCCGCAATCGGAACATACATCCAGTGCTCGGCCATGGGCGCGTTCAGCGGGAAAAGGCCCGACACGGGCAGCCAACCGGCCAAAAACCAAAGCAGCCCCAGCGCGGCTCGCGTACGCTGCGTGCGCCAGGCATGTATTGTCCAAAGCGCCAAAGCGGCGAGAAGGGCTCCTCCTACAATGGCGAGCCAGCCCGGCGCATTGTCCAAGGACCGCTCCATGTGGAGTCCCGTGGGCAAAATCGCCAATTTTACGTACAACGCCAGCGCCTGAAGCGTTTGCGTCAAGCGCGTTCCCAGCGGAGCTGCTTCGCCGGAGGCATCGGCGAAATGCAAAAGCGTCATGCGCAAGAGAACGTAGACGAGAAGAATCGGAATCGCCAGGGCGATCGGGCGGAGCTTTCGGAACACGGGGATTGGCTGCGCATCTGCCTCGTGGGGGCGCAATCCAATGACCAAAGCCAAGAGCGCCGGAAAAATCGTGGCCGACTCCTTGGTAAACAGGGCGAATACGAAGAATGTGCAGACGCCGCCAAGAGCCAGCGCGCCCCGGCGCCCTGTTTTCTCGACGGCGGCGACGCCGCACCACAACCCTGCGAACATCCACGCCGCAGCCATGGGATCGGCGCGTCCGCTGATGTACGCAACGGCTTCGGTGTGAAGCGGATGAAGCGCATACAATGTTGGCAACGCCGCTTGCACGTATCGAGGAGCGCGCAAGCGACTTGCCAGCGCAAACAGACACAACGCGGCGGCTAGATGCCAGAACAGATTCGATACATGAAACAGGAACGGACTCAGCAGGTTCATAAGCGTTTGCGCATCGCCGCGTTCGCCCGGATTGGAAAGGGCGAAATCCAGCAGGAACGTGACGGCCAGCAGGGGACGATAGAAATTGCCTTGTCCCCGTCCGAATGCATGGAAATCTTCCCGGAAAAGCTGTCCGATTTGGGATGGGTCCTGAATGTGCTGGTTCACGAGAATGGAGGAGACATCATCCCAAACAAACCCGTTCTGAAACGTATTGGCATACGCCAACAATCCCGCCGCAACCACCGCGGCGCTCACGACTCCCCGGAATTGTCCGTCCGAAAATCTCATGCTTACTTCATGACGTCGAAGATTTCGCCGGTTTTCTTGTACTCCAGCTTGATGCCTCTGAGATCGCCGATGATCTCGACAAAACGCAAGCCCAGAAATTCCTCGTTTTCTTGAACCTGTTTGCGTTCCGTCTTGTTTGTCTCCGGAAGGAATATCTCCAAGTACGCATAGACCGCCTTGGTTTCCTCGTCGGTGACGAAGCCCTGAAGCTTTACCTGCGGCTTATTGAACTCAATGGTGGCGCGCTCTTTGTAGCGTGCGACCCGCTGGTTGCCGGGATCCATGACATCGACTGCGTCGCACAGCACCATGCACACGGCCCATCGCTTGTCCTCGAACGACTGCTTGACTCTGTCCTCAAGCTCTGACTTGATGGTCGAGAGAGCTTGCTTGCCGTTGTCGGTGACGGAATGGGTGGCTTTGGCCGCCTGCAGGACGTTGAGCAACTGAGTGCGCGCGGCCGGACTTGGGGCTTGCGCGACCAAGGGATCCACTTGTGAGCGAATCTGCTGGGCGATTTCCGGAGCCGTTGGAGGCGGGGGGGGGGAGGCGTGGCAGGCGCCGGAGGCTCCCTGTCGCCACATGCGGCAATAACCGACAGGATACCCAGCAGTAGCACGACACTAAACGAGCGTTTCATAGACCGTATCAACTCCCTCTGGTTGCATATCCCCACCGTCACGCGTTTTTGCGATTATATGCGACCGCCCCCGGGCCTGACAAGTGTTTTTGAATTTCCTAAAACGATCCCGGTCTCCAGCGAAAAAACGTGGCGCACATCCCAATGTGGAAGGCCGTCGATTGCAACGCTATACTTTTCACCTGTCGTCTGCAGGCGAACAAGAAGAGGGAGAGGGTGCGCGAGGCGATTATTCAAAAGGACCTGCTGCATTTGGCGGGCGTTCTGCCACATCGCGGAGCCAACACGGAGCGCGAACGCGAGGCCGCAGAATACCTTCAAAGACGTTTGCGAGAATCCCTGGCCGATGTCGAGATCGATTCGTTCCGTTCCGTCGGCGATTCGTTGCGCGTCGCTGCGGCGTATTACGGCGAATTCGCGTTTGTCGCAGTGTTGGCTCATTGGTTTCCCTATGCGGCATTTACGTATGGGCTCGCCGTATTCATGGCCTATTTGGCGGAACTGGCCGGCTATGGCCTATCGGCAAAATTGCTGGCGCAATTCGACACTCAGAATGTCGTGGGACGTCTTCTCGGCATTCGGCCCCGGCGCCTCGTCATTCTCACCGCCCACTACGATTCTCCCAAGAGCACTGTGTTAGCCAGACCCTGTGCGTGGCGGCAGGCGCGTTGGATGCATCTGGGACTTGTCGTGAGCATGGCGGCGGTGCTGATATCTTGTTTGACGCAGGGTTCTGGGCTATTCGAAGAAGATGGTTTTCGAATGGATTTTTTTGTGCGCTGGACGGCTGTGGCCGCGCTTGTGTGCATGGCGTTGCATCTGTTTTTCCAGGCACGCACGGAGGACTATTTGCTGGGGGCCAACGACAACGCGTCCGGCGTGGCGGCGCTTCTGGATGTGGCCGACAGACTGGCGGCGGCCCCGCCGGAACAACTTGACGTCTGGTTTGTGGCGACGGGAGCCAGCGAGGGGTGGATGAGCGGAATGCGGCGGTTGTTCCAAACGCATGCTTTCGAGCGAAGGGAGACGTTTTTCATCAACTTGGACAGGGTCGGGGGGGAGACGCCGGTCATTGTTTCGGGCGAAGGGTTGCTACACGGTTTCCATGCGTCCCGGCGTCTGATTGCCATGGCAAAACATTCGGGAGCCGCGTACGGGGCCATTCATCGGAAGCGGGCCGACATGCCTTCCGAGGCGATCGTGCCCCTGGCGCGCGGATTCGAAGCGATAACCCTATCGAGCGACGGCCAACATGACAACGCCTCTCTCGACGACCTTGCCGAGGAAACCTTCCGCTCCGTGAATCCCGCCACGGTCGCGGCAACCGCCGCCATCGCCGCAGGCATCATCCGAAAACTCGAGGCGACGGCGTGCGACAGGGCGTGACGCGCCCACGAGGTTTACGTGAATTGCGTGAGCGCTCGAAACGCGTCATACCGCCGCATGATGTCCGCATAGGTGACAGCAGCAAGGCGATCAGGGCCAAACGCCTCGCACGTGAACGATGCCGCAACGCTGCCGTGCACGACCGCCTGGCGCAAGGTCGTCCAATCCACATGCCCTTGTTTGGCGAGGCTCCCCATGAATCCGCCCGCAAACGTGTCGCCCGCGCCGGTCGGATCGACAACGTGACGGAGCGGAAACGCCGGGACCGCGAACAGGCGATCGCCCTGAAACAATAGGCAGCCGTGCTCGCCCTTCTTGACCACGACGATCTCGGGACCAAGCGCATGCACCTTCGACGCTCCCACGACGATGTTCCGCTCCCCCGTCAACAAACGCACCTCGGAATCGTTGATAATCAGGGCGTCCACTTCCTTGAGAACGGCTTTCAGTCCGTCCCCCGCGACATTGATCCACAGATTCATCGTGTCGAGGCCGACAAACCCGGCATTGGCCTGTTCCAGCACCTCCATTTGCAACGCAGGATGGATATTCCCCAGAAAAAGAAACTCGCTCTCACAGGCGGCCCTCGGAAGTTTTGGATGAAAATGTTCGAACACATTGAGCTGCGTGTCCAACGTATCACGCTCGTTGATGTCGTCGTGATACCTCCCCGTCCAGCGGAAGGTCTTGCCGGGGGCCCGTTCCAGACCGTTCAGGCTGATGTTTTTCGACTGCAACAAGGCCACATGCTGTTCCGGGAAGTCTTCCCCCACCACGCCGACCAAGTGCACGTCCGTATAGAACGACGCCGCCAGCGAAAAAAAGGTCGCGGCGCCCCCCAGCCCTTCATCGTTCCGTCCCGCAGGCGTTTCCACCGTATCCAACGCCACCGATCCCACCACCGTCACGCTCATCCTGCTCTCCTTCCGTATGCGTCGCTATCTGAACAGTCCTCCAACCATGCCACATTCGCCGAGTCCTTTGCATCTTCCCCGGGATTCAAGGATGATGCTCGAATGTTATGGAAGTTGGCGGGGTTGGCAAAGGCAAACAGCAGGCGGTGCGGCACGAAAGGATCGGGCGGACGGATTGTGTCCGGAGCCGATACGTGGTATGCTGAAGGCGAGGTGGCGCGAGACGTTGTTTGCAAGCGCGTATCGGACGTGAAGCCAATGGGGAACGGCGTGTTTGCGCACCGTTTCGACCTATACGCGCCGCCGGAAAGCGAGAGGGATGATGCAGAAGATTGTTTGCCCGCACTGCGGCCACGAAGGCGCGCTGGGGGCTAAAGTTCCCAAGGAAGTGGTGGTGGCGCTTCCCTGCCCCGCGTGTCATGACTTGGTCGTATTGTTCCGCCGCAAGGTCATCGGACTGAAGCGCGCCATTCTCGAGCATGGCTCTTTCGAGGAACGCAAGGCGCATATCGCCGACGCCATTGCGCAGTTCTTGGAACCGCATATTCTTCCGGAGATTCTCGGCGCTTGGCCAAGCGAAGGAATGGGTTCCGACGACGAAGCGGATTCGGAGGAAGAGCAGGATGACCAAGGCGCGGAACCGTCGTGGAACGGCGAAGAACTGGACGATGTCATCACTTCCGAGGAGTTCCAGCGCTTCGTGCAGGTCGACCTGAAAATGCTGGACGACCGGAATTATTTTCGGAAACATTTTTCGAAATAGCGCGATCAGCCCCTCCGCATAGATAGCATCGCCTGAAAGAGAGCTACCCCCGCCGCCACGGACACGTTCAAACTGTCCAGTCCGCCGCAGAGAGGAATCCGAACGGTGACATCGCACGCTTTCTGCACGCCGGGGCGAATGCCGTGCGTCTCGTTTCCCAAGACCAAAACCGAACGATCGGCCCAATTCACGGTGAACACGTCCTCATCGCCATCGCCCGCGAGCGCATAGACCCAAAAACCGCTGTCCTTCAGCGTCCGCAACGTCTGCGATAGATTGGGGCACGGCACGACCGGAACGTGAAACGCCGCGCCCGCGCTTGCCCGCACGACATCGTCGTCCAGCAACGCCCCGCCGCGCTCCGGCGCCAACACGGCCGCAACACCTGCGCCAAACGCTGTGCGCAAGAGCATGCCGAAATTCCGCGGGTGCTGGACTTGATCGAGCGCTAGCAGCAGGGCTTTGGGCGGACAGCGTTCAAGGCACTCGTCGAGGCTCGCGTAGGCCAGCGGACTGATCGTAGCGGCGACGCCTTGATGTTCGCGAGTGCCCGTAAGATCGTTCAGCTTTGCCTGCGGCACAAAGTCGAACGGCACGCGCAAGGTCTTGGCCTCGTCGACCAAGGCATCGACTCCATGCGCCCGCGACTCGCGCGCGAGGTATACGCGGTTAACGCATCGCCCCGCGCGCAATGCCTCCCGCACGGCATTGACGCCGTGAATCACCTTAGCGGCCATCACGCGATGCCCTATCAATTACGCGTGTTTCCAGCTTCCCCGCTGCCTCCATCGGTCTTTCGCTCTTATGCAACGTTTGCCGCTTCCTGTCCAGGTTGCATCGTGTTCGCGTGCCTGCCCAACACCCAAGTCACGCTTTTGCGGTTCACGAAGACAGGGGCATCAGCAAGGTCCGTGCTTCGTCGTAACGGTACAGCAGTGTACCATATGCATCGTCCATCTTGCCAAGGAAACGACGATGTGTTGACAACCTCCCCATGATTGTCTAGGATAACCGACCGCTGCGAGAAGAGGCGGGAAGGCATATAGTTTTCGAAGTTCTGGCAAAGGCATTCTGAATCTTGTCCGCGTATCCTGAATAGACAGATGGCGGTGGGATGGCGCGGCATAGGGTTTACCCATAAGGAAATAGTGCGGCGCATGGGTACGTTGTTGCTGAGTGGAAATGAAGCGGTTGCGTTGGCGGCGCGGGATGTGCGGGTGTCGCTTGGGACCGGGTATCCCGGAACCCCCTCCACGGAAGTGTTGGAACGTTTCAGCGAGTTGGGCGGCCCCGCGCAATGGGCCCCGAACGAGAAAGTCGCGCTCGAGGTTGGCTTGGGCGCGGCGTTCGGCGGCGGGCGCGTGCTGGTGACGATGAAGCACGTGGGAGTGAATGTCGCGGCGGACCCCTTGTTCACGGCGGCCTATACGGGCGTGACAGGTGCGCTGGTGCTACTGGCCGCCGATGACCCCGGTCTGCATTCGAGTCAGAACGAGCAGGACAGCCGCCGCTATGCCGTCGCCGCGGGTATCCCGATGTTGGAACCCAGCGATTCGCAGGAGGCATACGACTTCTTCCGCGAAGCCATCGCAATTTCCGAGCGGTGGCGCACGGTCGTGATGCTCCGCATGACGACCCGCGTGAGCCACTCGAAGTCACGCGTCACTCCGAAAGCCGATGCGATCAATCCTCCTGTCCCTCATTACGAACGGGACATCAAGGGCCGCGTGATGATCCCCGCATATGCGCGCATGGCCCACCACAAACTGCGCGCCAAGATCGCCGAGATGGCCGCATGGAACGAGACCTCGCCGCTGAATCGCCGTGTTGACAGGGGTTCCGATCTGGGAATCATCGCGTCGAGCATCTCGTACATCCATGCGCGCGAGGCCGCGCCCCAGGCGTCTTTTCTGAAACTCGGGATGACCTATCCGCTTCCGATGGAAACCATTCGCGCGTTCGCGACGTCGGTTAGCCGCTGCGTTGTCATCGAAGAAGGCGATCCCTATTTGGCGGACGCCCTGCGCGCCGAAGGAATCGCCATCGAGTCGAAGGACGAGATGTACCGCTTCGGCGAATTGAACGTCCATCGCGTCCGCCGCATTCTCGAACACGACGTTTCACCGGAGCCCAAGCCCGTGCCGGGAAAGCCGCCGCAACTATGCAACGCCTGCCCGCACCGCGCGGTCTTTACGGCGCTCCAGCGCATGGACTGCATTGTCTCGGGGGATATCGGATGCTACACGCTCGGCGTGTTGCCGCCTTTTGAAGCGATCGACTCGTGCGTGTGCATGGGCGCGAGCATCGGGGTTGGACTCGGGTTGCGCCACGTTCTGCCGGAGGAAGAAGCCCGCCGCGTGGTCAGCGTCATTGGCGACAGCACCTTCATGCACAGCGGCGTGCCGGGCATCATCGAGATGGTGTACAACCCGCCCGCGACCGGTCACGTCGTTATCATCGTCGACAACGGGACGACCGCAATGACGGGCCTTCAGGAGCATCCGGGCACGGGCCGTCGTCTCGACCGCAGCGAGGCGCACGGTGTTGATTTCGAAGCGTTGCTTCGCGCGATAGGCGTCCCGGAAGTGCATGTCATCGACCCAAGCGAGCGCCCCAGCAAGTTTGTCAAGATGCTTCAGACAGCGCTTGACGGCAACACCCTTACCGTTATCATTGCGCGCAGGCCGTGTTTGTTGGCCCTGCGCCGAATGGAAAAAGAAGAACAGGCGCAGCCATGTTCCATTGGACAAACACAAGCATGAATTCTCAGACCAAAGTCGTGAACGTCGTGATGGCGGGTTTGGGCGGCCAGGGCATCGTCAAAGCTTCCGACATCTTGGCCGGAGCGGCGCACATCGCCGGGTATGACGTGAAGAAAAGCGAGATACATGGCATGAGCCAGCGCGGCGGCTCAGTGAGCAGCGACGTGCGTTTTGGATCGGAGGTCTTCAGCCCCATGGTCCCCGCGGGCGAGGCCGATTTTCTGTTGGTTTGCGACCCAACGCAGATCGATCCGAATCGCCATATGTTGCGAGAAGGCGGCGAACTCATTACGCCGGACACCATTCCGTTTCTTGCGGAATTAGACAACAGTGAAGAGGCGCAGCGCCTGAGGCGCAGCGTGAACGTGGCATTGTTGGGAGCGTTGAGTGCGCACGTGGATATCGCGGAGAATGCGTGGATCGAGGCCATTCACGAAAACCTTCCGGCGGCAGTCCACGATCTCAATGAAGAAGTGTTTCGTCGGGCCCAATCGGCGGAGCGCGACCAGATCGCCCTAACGGCCAAACGCTAGAAATGTCCGCGAAACGGCGTTTGTATTGGGAAACGGTCCCCTGTACTATCTTCAATCAGAGGGGGTGAGCCATGATTGAACACTGGAACGATATCGCAGGCAGCTTCCATCCGGCCAGCGCATTGGACTTTCTGCCCGTGCAGCAACTGCGCGAACTCCAACTCAACCGCCTGCGGGCGACGGCCCAACGGGCCTACGACACCGTCGTCCTCTACCGGCAGCGTTTTGATGCCAGCGGCGTGAAGCCCCAAGACATTCGCGCGCTCGACGATATTCAGCACTTGCCCTTCACCGTCAAGACCGATCTGCGCGACACCTATCCCTTCGGATTGTTTGCCAGTCCGATGCGCGAAGTCGTGCGCGTGCACGCGTCGAGCGGCACGACCGGAAAACCCATCGTCGTCGCCTATACCAAGGACGACGTGGACGTCTGGGCCAGCGTCATGGTGCGCAGTTTTGCGGCATGCGGCCTGCATCGCGGCGACATCATCCAGAACGCGTATGGGTATGGCCTATTCACCGGGGGGCTGGGCGCGCACTACGGCGCCGAATCGCTCGGCGCGACGGTGATTCCGATATCCGGCGGCAACACCGATCGACAGATCATGATCATGAAAGATTTCGGCGTGACGGCCATCTGTTGCACGCCCAGCTATTTCCTGCACATTATCGAACGGGCCGGCGAGCTCGGGGTGGATATTCGCTCGCTCCCCCTCCATGCCGGCGTATTCGGCGCCGAACCGTGGACCCAGGCCATGCGGGAACGCATCGAAGCCGAAAGCGGCATCAAGGCGTACGACATCTACGGGCTCTCCGAGATCATCGGCCCCGGCGTCGGCATCGAATGCTCCGAACAGAATGGGCTGCATATCTTCGAAGACCATTTCTACCCGGAAATCATCGATCCAGAAACCTGCAAGCCGCTGCCGGACGGCGAAGAAGGCGAATTGGCGCTCACGACGTTGAGCAAGGAAGCGATGCCAATGCTTCGGTATCGCACGCGCGACATCACCTGCATCGTGCGCGAGGAATGCCCGTGCGGACGCAGCATCCGCCGCATCAAACGCATATCGCGCCGCAGCGACGACATGTTTATCATTCGCGGCGTCAACGTGTTTCCCTCGCAAGTCGAGACCGCACTCCTTCGCGTAGAGGGGACCCTGCCGCATTATCAGATCATCCTTTCGCGGAAAGGCGGTTTGGACCAAATAGAAGTGGCGGTCGAAGTGACGGCGGAGTTTTTTAGCGACACGGTCGGACCGATGGAGGCATTGCACCAGAAGTTGTCCGATTCCTTGGAAAATGTGCTCGGCATTCACGCGACGGTCCGCCTCGTCGAGCCGCACACAATTCAGCGCAGCGAAGGCAAGGCCAAACGCGTTATCGACAATCGAAATCTCTAGCATAAACCGCACGATGCGTGTAGCAGGCAGAATAGGGAGGGACCCGGCATGAAACTGACGCAACTTTCATTGTTCCTCGAGAACAAGCCCGCGCACCTCAGAAAACCGTGCTCGGTGCTGGCCCAAGCAGGCATCAACATCCTGACATTGTCGTTGGCCGACACGCAGCAATTTGGCATCTTGCGCCTCATCGTGCGCGATTGGGAAAAAGCGAAGAAAGCGCTCGAAGAAGCAGGGTGCGTCGTCAAAACCACGGAAGTCGTGGCCGTGGAAGTGGACGACAAGCCCGGCGGCCTTGATGAATTGCTCGGCCACATCGAGAAGGCGAGCCTGAACATCGAATACATGTACGCCTTCACCTTTGGCCGGGAAGACAAGGCGATCATGATTTTCCGCTTTGAAGACCCCGACGTGGCCGTCGCGGCGCTCCAAACGCAGGGCGTCAATGTCGTCGGCAGCGTCGAACTCTACGATCGCAGCCAGCGGTGACGCCGCCATGGCAATGGTAATCGAGAATCGCATCTGGGACGCCGCAGAAACGCTGTCCCGCCAGAATCTGGAGCGGCTCCAGCTCGATCGGCTGCGTGAATGCGTGGCGCGCGTGGCCCATGTCCCCTTCTACCAAGAGGCATTCGCCAAGACGGGCGTGACCCCGGGGAATATCAAATCCCTCGACGATCTCCGGCGCTTGCCCTTTACGACCAAGGCCGATCTGCGCGACCATTACCCCCTCGGCTTCCTGGCCGTTCCGCGCGAAAAAGTCGCCCGGTACCACGGCTCCTCGGGCACCACCGGCAAGCCGACCTTTGTCGCATACACCCAAAACGACCTGGGGCTCTGGGCCGACCTCTGCGCCCGCTTCCTGGTGGCGGGCGGCTTAAGGCCGGAACACACCGTCCACATCGCTTTCGGATATGGATTATTCACAGGCGGGTTCGGCCTTCACTACGGCGTCGAACGCGTGGGCGCGGCCATCTTGCCCGCCGCATCCGGCAACACCCCCCGCCAGATCATGCTCCTGGAAGACATGCAATCCGACGTGCTCGTATGCACGCCCAGCTACGCGCTGAATATCGCAGAAGTGGCCCGGGAACAAGGCGTGGATCCGACCTCCCTCTCCTTGAAGTTCGCCCATTTCGGCGGCGAACCCTGGACGGAAGACATGCGCATCCAAATCGAGCGCGAACTAGGTCTTTTTGCCTTCAACAACTATGGCCTCAGCGAAGTCATCGGCCCCGGCGTCAGCGGCGAATGCGCGGCCCGCGCCGGCATGCACATCCAGGAAGACCATTTCATTGTCGAATGCATAGACCCGGACACGCTCGAACCGGTCGGGCCGTATGAATACGGCGAACTCGTTTTCACGGCGATCACCAAAGAGGCCATGCCCATCATCCGCTATCGCACGCGCGACATCGCCGCGCTCGATGTGTGTCCCTGCGAATGCGGGCGCACCACCGTGCGGATGAGCCGCGTCAAGGGGCGCACAGACGATATGCTGATCATCCGCGGCGCGAACGTGTTTCCCTCGCAGATCGAGGAAGCCCTGCTGCGCGTCGAAGGGGCCGCTCCCCACTACCTCATCGAGATAGACCGTCCGGAGGCGCTCGACGAGGTGACCGTGAAAGTCGAGGTGATTTCCGAAATCTTTTCTGATAGAATGAGCGAGATGCAGGCGCTCCGGGACCGCATCGACCGGGAGATTCAAGCGGTAACGGGGATTCGTGTGAAGGTCGATCTGGTGGCGTCGCAAAGCCTTGAGCGATCGGTGGGCAAAGCCAAACGCGTCATGGATCGCCGCAAGCTCGGGGACGGCTGATCGGGGGTTCCAGCCTCATATCCGTGTAAGCAGTATCGCACCCATGTGAGGATATGTGTAGCGGACACAACAAACAAGGGGGAGAACGACCAATGCGAAGATCATGTCTTGTCATCATCAGTGCAGTGCTGTTTTCGGCCGCGGCCTGGGCCGAACTCCAAAACGTGACCGTAGGCGGCGAAATCCGCATACGCGGTCGCTATTACATGAACACCTTCAACGAGCAGCTAAACGGCGCCGCGGGGCTGCGCCGGGAAATCCGGATTCCAGGCGGCTTGCTGCCCAAGCGCCCCATCGGCGCGGCCAATGTGGCCTCTCTTTTCTCCTGGGACGACAAAATACCGGACTGGCACTTCTACGAGACCTCCGTCGTGCTGAACACCAAGGCTGATTTCACGGACGACGTCTCGGCCTTCATCGAACTCTACAATTTCGGCGTCTGGGGCGAAGGCTCCTTTCGTTCCGACTACGTCACCGGCGCGGACAATCGCGGAAACGGGTCGGATAACGTGCAACTCAACCAGGCGTACATCAACGTAAAAGACATGTGGGGGTCGCCGCTGGACGTGCGCATCGGCCGGCAAGCCTTGAAATTCGGAAAAGGCTGGCTCGTCACCGATATGCTGACCCCGACCCAGCGCCTTTCCTTTGACGGCATCCGCCTGACATACGATGTCAAGCCGATCACCGTCGACGTTTTCGCCACGAAACTGGTTGAAAACGGAATCGCCGAGCAAGACGGCGACGTCGATTTTTACGGGATCTACGGCAACGTCAAGACCTGCGATGCCCTCGACGTCTCCGCCTACTGGTTCTGGCTGCGCGACGCCACCGCCCGGCGCGACACCCAACTCGTTTGGTTCGGCGAGTGGCTCGAAAATCTTCTAGGCCTTGATGACTACGACGTGACCAATCTGCACACGGTCGGCCTGCGCGGCTACGGCAAAGCGGGCGGATTCGACTATGACCTGGAAGTCGCGTATCAATTTGGCAGCGCCGACGCCCACGGCATTCGCTTTAAGCCGCTTGGATCTCCCTATGGCGACACCAAGGCCGAATACGACAACTGGGCCGCTGAACTCAACGCCGGATACACCTTCGATGTGGCGATGAAGCCTCGCGTGCTGGTCATGGCCTCCTACTTCCAGGGACAAGACAACCGCGACATCAGCTTCATCGACTGGCTCAATCCCTTCTACCGCGCCAAGTCGAGCGTTTCCTTCAACCGCTTGTTCTCCGACTCCAATCACATGCCTGTCGTGAACGACAACGGCTGGCTGTCCAACTTCATCCAGGCCGGCGCCGGCGTCGAATTCAAGCCCACCGACAGCGTCCTTGTCCACATGCACGTGGCCAAGGATTGGGCCGACAAGCCATTCGACCTTCCCTGGTCGATCAAGCTGGGCCGCTACCGCGTCCCGATCATGCCCAGTTGGAGCTTCCTCACCCAGGAAGGCAGCACAGACATCGGGTGGGAAGGGGCCATCTGGGTCAAGTATAACTATACCAAAGACCTCTCCTTCCTCTTGTACTACAACCACTTGTGGGTGGGCGAGGGTCTGGCTGACGGCGCGTACATTCAATTCAACGGCACCGATTTCAGCGGAGGCACCCGGAAATCCGATGCCGACTACGTCTTCTGGATGACCACGCTGAAATTCTAATCTTCCCAAGTCTCGTTTCCGTCCCCCGGCATATTGACATGCCGGGGGACGTTTTGTATGGTGACTCCCGATATCCGCGCACGTGTGGGCATGACCACGAAACCCCAGCAGGGAGATATCCTGAATATGAAAGCGGACTTTGTAAACCCTTTAGTATCAGGCGTATACGAGGTTTTTTGCTCTATGTTGGACGCCAAAGTCCGCTACACCCACGTCGCCTTGGCCGACACAGACAAGCCTCCGAACCAACTCATGGCGGTCGTTGGCCTCAGCGGCACGGTGCGCGGCACAGTAGCCATGCTGTTCACCCCGGAAACCACCCATGCCATACTAGGCAAATTGCTGGGCGACCGAGCCGAGAGCGCCCCCTCTCCGGAAATCGTGTGCGACGCCATGGCGGAAATCGTGAACATGGTCTCAGGATTCGCCAAAGCGAAACTCTCCGCCTTGGTGGGCAGCACGCTAGAGCTTACCCTGCCCACCGTCATTCGCGGAGAGGAATATCATGTCTACGCCCCTGCAAAATCCCAATGGATCGAGATTCAATTCGCGAGCGATCTCGGCCCATTTTCCCTGCGCGTCTGTTTTGAACACGTCCCCAATCCATGACCCAACCCGGAAGACCGAGAACGGGGAGGCCAGGCGCAGGATGTTTTTTCTTCTACCAATTCTTTCTTCCGGAAACTTGCGGAACTCTCCAGAGATTATGCAACGATGTGTTTCCCGCGCCAAACAGGCGGAACAATGAGGGCTTGACCATGAACATCCCATGTGCAGAACAGCAACCGTTTCCCGAAAATCCTGGAAAAACGCGATTTGCGCTGGCAAACATTCTCTGCGTCGCCTTTGCGACCACAATGGCCTGGGGGCAGCTTCCCACGGGCCCAGCCCCGCTGGAAACCTCTCTGCGCGCGCCTCAACTCACGGTCCAGCCCGACGAATTGGTTTTTGATGCGCTGGATGTTACGCACAACGTGACGGTTCGCAGAGACGGCATCCCTGTCGCTTCCAGCGAGTTCGGCAAACCGCGTCTCATGGCAGGCGCGAGCGATTATGCCCGCATGATTATTTGTACGCCCTCCACGGAAGAACCCGGCGTGATCACGATTAAACTCAACCCGGATACATGCGAAGTCGGTTCCTACGAACTCCAGTTGCCCGTCGGCAAAGACTACGTATCGGTGCTGGTATATACGCCTCTATCGCGCATCAAGAGCATTGTCGACCAGGACGCCGCCAAACTCGGCAGTCTCGAAGCCGCCCAACTCGAACATGGATTGGCGCAATTTGCGGGAAGGGAGAAGCTGGAAATCGCCCTGCCACCCGAATACAAAGTCGGCCAAACCCTGTTGATAGAACTTCCGAAGAACCCCAATCGCGTCTATCGCTGGCTGTTGAACGGCAAAGTCGTGCTGGAAGGAGTGGGGGAAAGCACATTCAAACACGCCTTTCAGCAACCGGGCGATTACGCCGTGGGTCTTGTTGAGACCGAGGGCGCGGCGCGCATCGCGAGTTGGTCCGGGACGACTCGCGTGACCGGCGTCGCGACCGATGATGCGCCCATTGAATGGAAAGTCGCCGCCGGTCAAACGTTCCGTGTGCCCGCCCCCAAGGGTTATGAAACCTACGAATGGACCATCGACGGAAAACCCGCCGATGGCGGCGCCACGCTCACGCACGTCTTCAACGCAAAAGGGACCCATACGATCAAATGCCGCTGCTCCGCCCCCGTTGACGCCCAACGCCCTGCCGAACGGCACGTCACGTGGCGGACGATCGTCGAGTGACGCAAACGCGCCGACCGCTCACACTCAAAAACGGTGTCGGTGGAAGAAATAGATCGACGTGCTGTCGTATTCCTTCGAATGCGACGTAAAGAACAAGCGGCCTACCATGATATTGAAGGAATCGTTCTCCGTGATGGGCATCTCCACGGCCACGCGAGGGCTCAGGTAAAAAAGATTGTCGTGCTGCACATCCGTGTAGCGCAACAGCCGCGCAATATTGGGCAACGTGGCCCACGTATTTCCCTCGCGCGAGACATGCACATAGCCGGTCGTCAATTCGCCATACGGGCGTGTGCCGCGCAACATGCGGACCAGAACATTCCGCTGCGCATCCGTTTCCTCGATTTTTGGAGCGCCCCACGGGTAATAACTCAACGAGCCGCACAGAAAATACACGCTGCGCTTGAAATTCACATGCATTTTCAGCGGCATGCCCAGCGGATAATACACCTTCGCGTTTTGGATCAAGCCACGCGAATACCCATACGTGCCCGTCCAGCTCCATTTCTCGTTGATAGGACGGCCCACCCCCACAAACGCATCCCACAACTTCATGTCATTGCGCCAATCCTTGAACGTTGTGGGACGTTCCCAACGGGGAAAAATCGATCCGACGCCGCGATTCAGCAGACGATCGATTTTCGCCTCGGACTCCTTCAGCCCTGGATACAGGTTCGAAGCGCCCCACACAACATACCAACCCTCCATCCAGGACGAAGAGGAACAGTCCTTGCCGTCTTCCCCAATGCAAGAAGCCTGAGACGCCGGCGTTTCTCCCTTCTTGACATCATCGGCCGCCGCCGGAACGATGCACAGAACCGCCCCCATGATCCAACATGCACACAACCCCACCCCAACGCGTCGCAACATCTTTGTATCTCCCCCTTGTAAACGGCAAACGCCATCGCTCTTTCCGCGATCAAACATTCCCCGAATCCCCCGGCCAGGCTCGTCGGACATGAACATACCCATTCAATCTTCCCTCTGTCAACCCTGCGTCAAGTTGCATCTTCACCGCGCGATCTTGTACACTCTGCGCGTGCCGGGATGGTGGAATGGCATACACGCTAGGCTAAGGACCTAGTGCTCGTAACAGGGCTTGCGAGTTCGAGTCTCGCTCCCGGCACCATGTTTCCAGTCCGACCAGGATGGGCGGTTCTGACGCGCGGCTGCCTGTCCTTCTGCCGCATGTCCTCGTCAGGCCGAGGTCGTCCTTTCCCCCCGATATGTGCTACACTGACATGCGAGCAGGCCGGACGGTCGCGGCGTCCTTGTGGCGTCGAGGAAAGTCCGAGCTCCACAGGGCAGGGTGCTTCTTAACGGGAAGGCGGGGCGACCCGACGGAAAGTGGCACAGAAACGACACCGCCTACGTCCCTTCGGGGGCCGGCAAGGGTGAAAAGGTGCGGTAAGAGCGCACCAGCGGTCTGGCGACAGATCGGCTGGTCAAACCCCACCCGGAGCAATTCCTAATAGGGGAGCTATGGAGTGGCCCGCTCCGCTCCCGGGTTGGAAGCTCGAGGCGCACGGCGACGTGCGTCCCAGATGAATGGCCGTCTCGGGGGCCTCGGCCCCTAGACAGAACTCGGCTTACAGGCCTGCTCCATATGTGATGTCCGGGACCGGAAACGGTCCCGGACATCTCGATTCCGCATATGCTGATTTCACCGAATACACGGAGATCAAAACAAAAAATAACGGATTCTTGGTGTGTTTTTGATCGTGTTTTCTTTGCAAGTGCTTCATGGAAAACGCCTTATCAGTCTCCTGAAAGGCGTGGCGCTTCCTAAAGTCTATTGACGCTTTTGCCGATAAAGACGTAAGCATGTAGCTGCGCTTCCATTTCAGAAAGCGCGCAGGAAGCCAAGAAGCGGAGATGGCGCGTATGTCGGGAACCATCACGGCGAGCGGTCTGATTACGGGCCTGGACACGAATTCCCTCATCTCGCAATTGGTGCAGTTGGAACGCCAACCTATCACCAAGATGCAGGGCACGGTGACGACCCTCACCTCGCGAAAAAGCGCGCTCTCCAACCTGCTGACCCAATTGCAAACCCTGCGCAGTCGCGCCCAGGATTTCAGACTCGCCTCTCCGTTCACGAAATTCACAGGCGCCACCAACGCGAGTTCGGTGGCGAACGTCTCCATCACCGGATCAGACGTGGTGTCCGGGACGTACGCCGTCACCGTCGCCCAACTTGCCACGGCCACGATCGCCCGGAGCAGCGCGAGGATGGGGGGGGGCGTCGACCCGGCAGTTCCGCTGGCCTCCAACGGCATGGCAACCGCGGTGAACGGAGGCGTGTTCACGATCAACGGCGTCGCGTTTTCCGTGGACCCGGCCACCCAGAGCCTAAACGATGTTTTGACGGCCATCAATGCGAGCGCGGCGGGCGTTGCAGCCTCGTACGACCCGGCGGAAGACAAAGTGACCTTGGCCAATGCCGCCGCAGGCAATACGGCAATCATCAATTTCGGCGCGACGGGCGACACGAGCAATTTTCTCGCCGCTATCAACGTAATCGGAGCCACCCAAAGCACGAACGGTTCGGGATCAACCACGACCCGCAGCACGGTCAACCTGGGGGCCGTCAATATCGGGTCGCCCCTCAACGCGATCGATTTTGGCGGCGGTCCCATCTCATCGGGCACGTTTTCCATCAACGGCATTGCGTTTGTCGTGGACGCGACTCAAGACGCCCTGACCGATGTGCTCAATCGCATCAATCAATCCGACGCCCAAGTCACGGCAACCTACGACGCCGCTTCCGATTCCGTGCAGCTTGCCTCGAAGGTCTTGGGCAGTCGCACTATTGCGCTGGCGTCGGGAACCAGCAACTTCCTCGGCGTCACAAATCTGATCGGCGCTGCGCAGACCGCCGGAATGGACTCCCAATTCTCCGTCAACGGAGGCCCTCTCCAAACACGCAACGGGAACACGGTTTCGGACGCGATCCCTGGAGTGACGTTGAATTTCCTGAGCGTCGGTTCCGCTTCCGTCACGGTTTCCCAGGACATGGATGCGGCGGTTGCCTCGGTGAAAAGCTTTCTTGACGAAGTCAACCGCACGTTAAGCCAAATCGGATCCTTGACGGCCAAGAACGGAACCTTGGCAGGGGATGGCTCCATCAGCATCGTCTCGGATTACCTCAAGAACATCCTTTTGGGCACGGTTTCCGGCGCATCGGGCTCATACTCGAATCTCACCACGATAGGCGTTTCCACGGGCAACTCGTTCGATTCCAAGGCAGAGGCCCAGTATCAACTCGATGAAAGCGCCCTGCGCAAGGCCCTGAGCGCCAACCCGAATGCGGTCGCTTCCTTGTTCACGAACTCCGGGGGGGACGGGATTGCCGACCGGCTCAACACGTATATCGACGGCATCGCCAATACGAACGGATACTTGCGCATGCGCGTCAGCGCCAACGGCGAATTCGACCAGAGAATAAAGATGTACAACGACCGCATCGGTCAGTTGCAAGAACGGCTTACGCAGTACGAAACCCGTTTGCGCAAACAGTTCACGCGGCTGGAAACAATGTCGGCGCAGTTCCAGGCCCAAAACACCGCGCTCGCGCGCCTCAGCAACAGTTTGAGTTCGCTGTAAGCATCACAACGAGGAGAAAACCGCATGCATACTCCTTCAACGCATTACGCATCCGCGTACCGGCAGGTGGACGTTGAAACCGCATCGCAAGGCAAGCTGATCGTGATGCTTTTCAACGGCGCCATCCAGCGCGCCGAACAGGCGCAGCGCCAGATGCAAAAAAACCGCTTCGAAGGAGTCCACAACAACCTCATCCGCGCGCAAGAAATCATCGGCGAACTGCGCGGCGCCCTCAATATGTCGATGGGAGACATCCCCAAGAATCTGGACCGCATCTACGAGTACTTCCAATACCTCTTGATTCAGGCGAATATCCGGAAAGAAACCGCCCCGATCGCCGAGTGCGTCCGCCTCATGTCGACCATGCGCGACACTTGGCAGGAAGCGTTCGAAGCGATCGCCCGCGAAACCTTTTCCACCCCGGCCCCGTCCAGCCAACACGCAGCCCCCCGCATCAACATCACGGGATAGCCTCCATCTTCACAACGCTTCCCGTTTGGGAAGGGTGGGCTTTCCCATGCGAAGGGCGCGACAATCCCATCCCATTTCTTCCGCTTGCGTAAGCGTATTGACGCCGCTACGATTGCTGCATGGAAACCCCACGCCTTGAACTGACGCCCGGACTGCGGCGAATGTTAGAGTATCGGCGCTTTGCCGGCGCGCCGCGGATGCTGGTGCTGGAGACCGGTTATTTCTTCGACGCGAGCTGGCGACGCGCCGCACGCCAGTTGGGCTGGGAGTCGGCGGCGGTTGCGTCGGCGATGGTTGGCGGTCTAACGCGCGATCAGGTGCGGCAGTTTTTTGCGACGTTGTGCTCGTTCCGTCCGGATTTCGTGCTGGCATGCAACTACAGCGGGATGGATGATGCGGGGCTTCTGGCGCGGTTTCTCGAGGACGCGCGCATTCCGTACGTCACGCACTTCACCGACGCGCCGCGGATGATCCTGTTCGACCGGGTTGTCCACGCCAACCCCTACGCCGTAGCCGCCACGTGGGAGCGTGCCTACCTCCCGTATCTGCATCAGATCGGGTTTGCGCACACGCTCCATTGGCCCCTCGCGACCGACCCAGCCCTATTCAACGGGACGCCGTGTCATAAAACGGTGCGCGATGTTGCATTTGTTGGACGATCCATGGCGCTGCAGGCCGAGGAGGTATGGGCCAAGCTCGCTCCCTATCCGGAAATCGTTCGAAAGATAGAGGAGATTCTCGATCGCGGCGTTTCAAAAGAGACGTTCGCACATGGCATCGAAACGCTGCTAGAAACCGTAGGGATCGGCCCGGGCGCCAACGCTGCCCGGCGTCATATCGAAAACGCCATCAACTACGAGCATACGCGTCGTCAACGAGCTGCGCTCATCGCCGCGCTTGCGCCGCTGCATGTCTGCGTGCATGGAGACGCGGGCTGGAATGGCATTGATGCCACGGTCGGCGGTCCCATCGGGTATTTCGACGATCTGGCTTCGTTTTATCGCGAGACTGCGGTCAATGTTAATCTGACGGCGCTTCAGATGCCTTCGGCGTTGAACCAGCGCGTGTTCGATTGTCCCGCGGCGGGGGGGTTCCTGCTAACCGATGCCCAGCCCGATCTGGAAGAACTCTTTGAACCCCAGGAAGTCGCCGTCTACGCCTCGTTCGACGAGGCCCATGACAAGGCGGCCTACTTCCTCCAAAACCCCGAAAAGAGGGTTCAAATAACGATCCGCGCCCAAGCGCGCATTGCAGCGCGCCACACCTACGCCCATAGGCTCTCATCGCTCAACGCGTATTTGCGGGATCGGTTTCAGACCTAGCGCAAAATCCCGGGCGTTGTCACCGGCGCAATTTTTCGCGCCATGCAGCCAGTTGATCAGCCAAAAGCGTGTTCGAGAGCGCGCCCGCGTCGCCCGACTCGATTGGAGCCGAAGGGGCGGGACGGCGCGACCGTTCTCTCCGGGGATCGCGGTCGGGCCTGACGGTGCGGGCTTCGCGGCTTGCACGTGTCGCGGGCGCATGGCGCTCATCTCGGCGTTCGCCGCGCGGCTCCCTGCGATCAGGACGGTCCGCATGAGGCGCATGCTCGCCCTGCTCAGGCCTGGCAGGACGATCGGATCGGGAAAAGCGCCTTCCTTGCTCTTGGGAATGCGAGGAACGTTCCTCTTCGCTTGCCTCGCCTTTGCCATCGCGAAGAGCGGGACGCGCCTTCGTCACGGCGGGCTGAAGCGCCTTGATGGAAAGCGATATCCGCGGCAACTCCTTGTCCACCTTAATGACCCTGACGCGCACGACTTCGCCCACGTTGACGACTTCGCGCGGGTTTTGGACGTACCGATTCGATAATTCCGAAAGATGCACCAAACCGTCTTGCTGCACGCCGATGTCCACAAAGGCCCCGAAATCCGTCACATTGGTGACGATCCCTTCCAACTCCGCGCCCTCTTCCAAATCGTGAATACTGGATACGCCTTCGTGAAAAGCCGGCGCCTTGAACATGCCGCGGGGATCGCGGCCTGGATAAAGCAATTCGCGGCGAATGTCCGCCAAAGTCATCGGCCCGAGGATCGCGTCCTGGCATAACGTCCAATCGAGCTTCTCCACGAGGCTGGAATTGCCGAGAAGATCGGCCACTGCCACGCCCGCCGCCTCCGCCATGCGCTCCACGGCTTCGTAGGCTTCGGGATGCACGGCGGTGGCGTCCAACGGATTGGAAGCGTTGGGAATCCTTAGAAATCCCGCACACTGCTCGAACACGCGAGGTCCCACGCCATCGACATCAAGCAGCTGCTGCCGGGACGTGAAGGGGCCGTTCTTGTCGCGATGGTCGCAGATATTCTGAGCCGTGGCGGCTTGAATGCCGCTGACGAACCGCAGCAACGATGCGGCCGCCTCATTCAGATTCACGCCAACGCGGTTCACGGCGGACACCACCGTCCGATGCAGGCCGTCACGCAATAACTTCTGATTCACGTCGTGCTGATACTGTCCCACGCCGATATGCCGCGGCTCCGCTTTCACGAGTTCTCGCAACGGGTCCTGCAACCGACGCGCTATCGATACCGCCAAGCGAACGCCGGTGTCCAGATCGGGCAATTCCTCGCGCGCGATCCGAGACGTCGCATAGGCCGCGGCTCCGGCCTCACTGACGAGAACGATAAACGGGCGAGCAGACGTTCCAGAGTTGGCGACGACGGTTCTGAAAAAACGAAGCGTTTCTCGCCCGCGCGCCCCGTTGCCGACCGCTACAGCCTCGACGGCGTGCCGCGCGAACATTTCCAAAAGAGGCGTCGAATCGCCGCTATCGATGCTGAACGCCGCCGTCTCCAGAACGCGCCCCGATCCATCCACGACAGCCACCTTGCTATCGTTTCCGTTGGCGCCAGGCGCAACCCCCATCGTCACCAACGCTCCCGCCGCCGGCGACATCAACAGGCTAAACGTATTGGCTCTAAAAACGCGAACGGCTTCGACGTTGGCGCGTTCCCCTATCATCACGAAAATATCTTCCTCCAGAGCCGGGCGCAGATGCTGCTCGTAAGCGCTCCGGAGCGAGGCAAGAAGGTGGGGGGCAAATGGAGAATTGGAATCCTTGACATACCGGGACGCCACCTCCGCAAGCGCGGCTTCGTCGTCCAGCGCAAGCTTCATCCGCAATGCGCCCTCGTGCACGCCGCGCGACACAGCCAGGAATCGATGAGAGGGAATCTTCGACACCGGCTCTGAAAACGAGTAGTACGCTTCGAACTTGGTCTTCTTCTCTTCCGCGTTTTTTGCGGGGTGGGCGGTGATTTTACCGTGTTGCACCATGATATCGCGCAACAACGCGCGCAGTTCGGGATCGCTCGCGAATTGCTCCGACAGAAGTTGACGCGCCCCCTCCAGCACTTCCTCCAACGAAGCGATAGCCTTTTCCGCTTTGACGAAGGATGCCGCAAACTCGTCAAGGGACTGCTCGGCGGGCATTTGCGCCCAGATGAACTCGGCCACGGGGGCCAAGCCTTTTTCACGCGCAACCGTAGCCTTGGTGCGACGCTTCTTGCGATAGGGCAACGAGAGGTCATCCAGCGCGACGCGATCGCGGCATTCCATAACGCGCGCCTGCAACGCCTCGGTGAGAACGCCTTGTTCCTGCAACGCGCGCAGCAACGCATTCCGGCGATCCGCCAGGCCCGTAAAATGCGCATTGCCCTCTGCAATGGCCTCCAAACGCGCCTCCGTCAACCCGCCGGTCACGTCTTTCCGATAGCGGGCGACGAACGGAATCGTGCAGCCGTTCGTCAGCAACTGCAATCCGCTCCGCACCTGATCGGAAGTGGCGGAAACCGCTTCTGCAATACGCTCGATGAACTGTCCATCTATCATCACGCAACCATCTCCCTCGCCCATGCTTTCGAAAACAGAAACCGCCCCCCTCTCACCGCTCTGGCCACTGGCGCGAGGGCGCCGTCCGACGTCTCGGGATCGAGAAGTCCAGCCTGTGCGCCAGCCCCCATGACCCCATGTGCCGTCTTGAAGGGATAGTGTAGCAAATCACCCAGAAATATCACAACGAGATATCGCAAGGAGAACCGCGCATCCGCCGGAAATTTCGTGCGGTAGATTTTTGACAACTGGATGTGAAAGAATAATACGATGCCGTGAGTGGAGGCATCGACTGCGTCACGTCTTCCTCGAACAAAGGGAATGGCGGAAAGGAGTGACGAACCCATGAAGACTCAACGGTTCCTATTTGTTGCCATGGCGACCGCGTGGTGTGCGCTGGGCGCTTTCGCGGCGGAAACGTCTGTTTCGCCTGCGGTGCAGAGCCAGGTCATGCCGTTGGAACGCTCCGAAGCATCGACGGAAGCCGACCGCGTGTTGGCCGCGCGCAATGTGGTGCTGTCACGGGAAAAGGCCGTCTCTTCCCAAAAAGGAGACTGGGAAAAGATTGAGGAGCCCGCATTGCGTCCGTACAAAGCGTTGCTGCGCGGAGTCGGCGCGTTTGGCTATCAGTCGCTGCGCGGGTTCGTGGATGGAAATGAAAAGTTTCCGGTGCTGGGTTCCGTTGAGGTCTTTCGCGGAATGCGCCGCGGGACGATAGAATTCGTTTCCTGCACGACGATGGGACTGGCCGGGTCGTCGTCACTCAGCTACCGGACGTTGGGGAAAGCCAACAGGACCATCGAAGATGATCCTGGCCTGAACTTCATGGCGGACGTGACGGCGAGCGCGATTCCCGGGTTTGCCGGCGCTGCCGGTGCGGAAGGTCTGGCGGCGGGCGCGGCCTCGTTCTATGCAGCCCAGAAAGCAGTCGATCATTCGCCCGTCGATCCGAACCGCGCCGAGAAGAAATACGAGCGCGAAGTGATGAAGGCCCAACGGCAGTACATCGGCGATCGCGCGTTGCTCAACGTGAAGCAGAACGACACAGGCAATCTGCTTAAAAAATACGGCGGCAAATAGGCTCTTCAACTACTCATTTCGTTGGCAAAACGGCGTCCAAGCGGGATGTGCGTTTTCTCGACTACTCCAGATACCGAGGCTCCTGCGGTGAACGAAGCTGTGTGCGATACGACCAACCCCTCTCGAACAACTGAAAATCGGACGGGACGTTTTCTGATAGCGCTGACCGTGACGGCCGTTCTGGCGGTGTTTTTTGAGCTAGGCCGCATGGACGTCACCTCGGACAACGAGGGGCAGCGCGTCACCCCGCCTGTGGAGATGCTGCGTTCGGGCGACTACATCGTCCCCACGATCAACGGTCTCGACTATCTCGTGAAGCCGCCATTGCTCTACTGGGCCATTGCGGGCGTCTACAAAGCTACGGGCATCATCAACGAATGGACCGCCCGCATCCCCACGGCGATTTGCTCGGTCTTGGCGGTTCTGTGTCTGTACCTATGCATTCGCAGGGAGGTGGGGGAGAAGACCGCCCGCTGGGCGGCGTTGATTTTGCTGGCTTCGCCGTATTTCATGGACCGCTCGCGCTGGGCCGAATTGGACGTCCCCCTCACCCTCGCCACAATGCTGTCTATGTTTGCCCTGCGCGCGGCGTGCCTCGCGGAGGGCTTTTCCAAACGGTTGGGGTTTACGATCCTTTCCGGGCTTTCTCTCGGAGCAGCGGCCATGCTGAAAGGGCCGCCTGCTTTCCTGTTCGTTATCGTGGCGTGGATTGCGATTCAGATCGTCGAAGGACGCGCCCCGATCAAGGCCCTCGTCATGGGCGCGAAATGGAGCGCAGCAGGCGCGATCATCGCGACGGCCCTATTGCTCCTGCAACGTTTCCAGGTGCAAGGATCCGCACTGCCGATAGGCATGGCGATCTATGCGATCGCGTGGATCGCGCTGGCCTTGCGCTATGGCAGGCAACGCCGGGGAAGCGATCTGGCGATCTTGCTCTTCTCGATGATCATCGCGTCCATTCTCGTCGCGCCCTGGGCGTTGGCTATCCTGGAGCGAAAAGGGTGGCCGTATATCAACGCCCTCATTAACAACCAAGTTCTCGAGCGGACGGGAACCGCGACGCGCATCAACAGCGGATATCCTTGGTATTACGCAACGGCCTTGCCGGCCATGCTGGCTCCCTGGGGGTTGCTGTTGCCGTTGCACTTCTCGCCGCGCGAATGGCGTTGCGGCGATCGCATGTACCGCTTTGCGATCGTGGGCGGCTGGCTGAGCGTCGGACTATATTCGTTGATCGCCGGCAAAGAAAATGAATACATCTTGCCGGCCGTTCCCCTTCTGTTGATTGCCACGGCGCACCATCTTGCCCGCATGGAAACAAGCGCACTCAAAGGATGGACGCAACGGTGGGCGCACGGTTGGGCCCTGGTCTTGCTCGCGCTTCTTCCGGTTTTGGCGGTCGGAGGAGCGATCTATTTCGCTTTTGCCGAGAGGCAGCTTCCATTGATTATCGAGGGCGCCGTTATCGCGTTGGCGGTCCTCGCCATTTTCGCGTGGATGTGGAAGCGCAGACCTGTTTCGTTGACGGGACTCTATGCAATGGCATTGTTGACGATCGTGCTCGGGTTCGTGGGGCACGGTTTTCACTATACGGAGAAAACCAAGAACTCCCCCAAACCGCTTGCATTGGCTTGCCAGGAATTGATCGATTCCGGGTATCGCGTCGAGACCACGAAGCGCGTGAATTTCCAGGACGCGTTCCCGTATCCAGCGCTCGCGTTCTATCTGCAGCGCCACATTCCTTTCGTAAACGACCCCAGCGAAGTTCGGATGCGGCTCATCGGCAAAGGACCGTATTTTTTCATCGCACGAGAGGATTTCCTCTCCTTCTTCGGAAACGCCCCAGTCATGGAAAACGTCCGCGTGCTCCACGGACCCTACACATCAAAAAAGCTTGTCCTGGTCGGCAACACAGACCTTGCAGGCAAGTGATCCATTTGTGCGCGAAGGCTCGCGCTTGGCGAAACGCGCGCCTTCGTATACAATCGGGTCATGCCGGAACGCGACAGAGAACTGGTCTCCATTGTCATACCTGCGTACAACGCCCAGAGGACGTTGGCCCGCTGTCTCGAAGCGAGTTTGGACCAGACCTATGCCCCAACCGAACTCATCGTGGTCGATGACGGTTCCACGGACGACACCGCGACCATTGCGCAATTGTTTCCGAACGTGCGGTGCATCCGCCAAGAAAACCGGGGGCCTGCCGCCGCGCGCAATGCCGGCGCCTATGAGGCGCGCGGAAAATGGATTGCCTTCACCGATTCCGATTGCATTCCGGAGCGGGAATGGATCGAGCGTTTGATCGCGCGCCTGGAAGAGGGGGTGACGGCAGTGGGGGGGGGCTACGGCATCGCCAACGCGGGAAACCGTCTGGCGCGCATCATTCAAGCGGAAATCGAGATGCGCCATGAACGATTCGGAACCGACGTGGATGTTCTCGGATCATTCAACATGATGGTTCAAAAAACCGCCTTTGAAGAAGCAGGAGGATTCGACGTGCGTTTTCGCCACGCTTCGGGCGAGGACAACGATCTCGCCTACCGCCTTGCCGATGCGGGAGGAATGCTGCGTTTTGCGCCTGACGCCCGTGTTTTACACTATCATCCCGAACGCCTGTGGCCCTATCTGAAGACGCAAAAGCGCCATGGGTTCTGGCGCGTCAAGTTGTACCGCAAGCATCTCAACCGCGCTGGCAAAGGCGACTACTATGCAGGACGCGCCGATCTGTGGAGCCCCGCTATGGCGTTGCTATTCTTGGGCGCGCCCATCCCGGTTGTGGCGGCGGGGATCGGGGGAGGCTGGACCTCCTTCCCCAGCGTGCTCTTGCTGTTCGTTTGGATGGCGATCGGTTTGACATACGCCGCCCTCCGGA
>ERZ795030.1866-NODE-1866-length-26834-cov-8.087046_pt1 | contig 26834 bp, 32 predicted proteins | sample MGYA00375122_ERZ795030 | MGnify/ENA primary metagenome ERZ795030 (study PRJEB30165, sample SAMN05720146) | activated sludge metagenome | isolation source: anaerobic digester from wastewater treatment plant | place: Japan | collected 2015-04-20 ... | reverse complement strand
AATAATAGTACCAGATCCGGGCTTAGTAGAACAGACATATAATGATTTTATCAAATATGGTATAAAACCGGAGCGTATATCTAGATGGACTGGTGTTCATGAAATACATAATGAAGCTAATATAGTTATAGCTAATAGAAGTATACTACAGAGTAAGTGTAGCGATACGGAGTGGATCAAATATGTAGATTTAGTATTAGTAGATGAAGTACAAACCCTAAAGAAGGATAATGGTATTACGGATATAGTGAGTAGTATCATCACACCACATAAATATGGATTTACGGGTACATTACCTGAGAATGATATAGATCGGTGGACTATTATGGGTATAACTGGTCCAATAATATATCAACGTAAAGCTCATGAACTTAGAGAAGATAAATATGTATCAGAAGTAAAAGCTCTGATATTAAAATTACACTATAAGAGCTTTATACCAGAAATAACTACTACACCGAATGAAGCGTATAGAAAGGAACTAGAATGGTTAATTCGTTCAGAATTTAGAACTAATACTATAGGTAAGATATGTGGTAATTTTAATAAAAATGCATTATTACTGGTTGATAGGTTAGAGCATGGAGAGATATTAAAATCGTATATATCCAACCTGTACCCCGATCGTCAAGTATATTTCATTAACGGTGAAATGGAGGTTGAAGATAGAGAGCGTATAAAGAAAATTATGGAGACGGATAATAATGTATTATGTATAGCAATGTCTAAGATATTTGCGGTAGGTATTAGTATTAATAATTTACATTATATCATATTCTGTAGTGGTGGTAAATCTAGAGTTCGGGTTATTCAATCGATCGGTAGAGGTCTCAGATTGCATAAATCTAAATCAATATTAACTATAATAGATATTGCTGATCAGTTGAAATACGGTATATTACATTCAGATAAGCGAAAGCTATTATATAATGAGGAAAAAATACCGTTTACTGAAATAGAATTAACAGAAACTTGACTTGATCATTATAGATATCGATATATCATATAGTAGATTTTATATACAATGAATGTAGACAATTTAACAGAGGATGTAAATTTTTCTAGTGATAATACATCACTATCAATACCATTATCAGCACCACCGAAAGATGATGTAGTTAAAGATGATAAACAAAAAGATAACTATGTAGATCGTAATCAGTTTAATGATGAAATATGTAAATTTTATAGTACAGGTATACCATCAGATACTTTAGGTAAAATGTTATATGATGTAGCGAACGGTCTAAGTCATAGACCTAATTTTATCAATTACTCATTTAGAGATGAGATGGTATCAGATGCAATGGTTAATATGCTTAAGGCACTGAATGGTAAAAAGTTTGATGTATCTAGAGGTTATAATCCTTTTAGTTATTTTACTTGTGTAGCATTTCATACGTTTTGTACTAGAATTAAGAAGGAAAAGAAGCATAGAGATGCAATTGAGGCGTTTCAAGAAGAATATTACCCCGAGTTAATGGATGAGAATCGTAAAAGTAAAAAATTGAAATATAATGAATAATAAATTTGCTGTTATATCTGATCTACATGTAGGTGTACATCAAGCGTCTGAAAAATGGCTTCAAGAGGTTGTAAAGTTTGCATACTGGTTTAGAGATCAACTATTGGATAAGAATATTAAGGATATTGTCATACCTGGTGATTTTTTCCACGATAGAACTGATATCAATCTATTAGCTCTACAGTATACAGCACAAATACTTGATATATGGAAAGATTTTCACATATGGATGATTCCTGGTAACCACGATTGTTTTTATAAAGATACAGCTCAGGTGTCATCGGTTAGTATATTAAAGGGGTATAGTAATGTTACTATTTTTAGTAGTACAACCATTGTTGATTACAACAACAAGAAGATAATGTTTGTACCTTGGGGTTGTAGTATACCGGAGAGTATGAAGGTCGATATAATAGTAGGTCATTTTGAGTTAACTGGATTTAAAATGAACAGTTTTAGAGTATGTGAGACTGGTGATGATAGTGAAAAGTTAACTAATACCGGTAATTTAATTATTACTGGGCATTTTCATTTAAGACAGGAAAGGGTTAATAAGACCGGTACTATTCTATATGTAGGTACACCGTATGAAATGGATTATAATGATATGGATACAGATAAAGGTTATCATATCATAGATACTAATACAAACAATACAGAATTCGTAGTGTATCCATTAACAACTAAACATAAGAAATTGTCTGTAACTGATCTGATTAATAATAAAGATCATATGGATAGTTATCTAAATGATAATGTAAAAGGTAATGTAGTTACATTAGTCGTAGATAAGGAAATGGATTATGATAAGATTAGTATGTTGGTACAAAAAATACAGACGTATCAACCGTTCGTGTTTAAAGGTACGGATATACAAAACACTAAAAGTAGTGATACAGTTATTATAGATCAGCAAGTTAATATTCAGACTGAGCAACTATTAACGGAATTTGTTAATAATATGGGGATTGATAACTCTAACGATGTATTAGCTTTTGTGTTAGAGTTATATGGAAAATATAAAACTTGCTAATTATCTATTGATATTTGTTTATTCGATACTAATATAATTAATATACCATGAATTATAAGAATATCGGTCTATGTATCGTAACATATAATAGACCTCATTACTTTGAACAATGCTTAAAGGCATTAGGTGATAATAGAAGAGATTTAAACTATATTGTTATTGTTAATGACGGTACACCATATACCGGTATTAATATACCAGATTGGGTTAATGATCATATACAACTAGGTTCTAATAAGAGTGTAGGTGTAGCTAAGAATGTCGGAATGAGAGCGTTAATGCAAGCAGGCATGGAGCATATCTTTATAATGGAAGATGATATGATTTTAAAATCTCCAGATATTTTTAATCAATACATCTCTACAGCAACATCTTCAGGTATATTCCATTTAAACTATGCATTACATGGACCAGCAAATAAAGTACCTAATACAGATACACCTAATCCGCGGCAAATTGTAGACTACGGTGATGTAAAGGTTGTATTATATCCACACTGCGTCGGAGCGTTTACTTATTTTCATCGAGGTGTTATTCTTAACGTTGGTTATCATGATGAGCGGTTTAAAAATGCATGGGAACATGTTGAATACGCTCTTCGTGTAGCTAATAAAGGTTTACATCCACCGTTTTGGTGGTTTGCTGATATTGAGAATAGTAGTGAATACATTACGGAGATTCCAGGCTCTATAGGTGGTGGTAGTTCAATAACTCATACCGCAGAATGGACTTCAAATATGCAACGAGGTGCAGCTTGGTTTAAAGAAAAACATGGATATATTCCAACACAAATACCTGATACAGCTCCAGACACTGTACAAGAAATTATTACCAGGATTGAAAAATACTATGGAACAACCAAAGAACCAGCAGCCGGTTCCTAAATTTAAGCTGAGTATATTAATACCGACACTACCAGCGCGAATAAGCACATATGTAGTGTTGTTGAACAATATTAGAGAGCAGATAAAAAAGGGTAAATTTGAATCTGATGTAGAGGTATTATCATTAATGGATTGTAAGAGTATGACTATTGGTGATAAGAGAAATAAGTTAATAGAGATGGCTAGTGGTGAGTATGTTGTGTTTATTGATGATGATGATAATGTACCTGATTATTATATCCGTGAAATATTATCCGCAATTAAAGAATCTCCCGATTGTGTGGGTATTAGGGGTGTGATAAAATATGAAAATGATGCTAAAGGTAAAGATACGGTATTTATCCATAGTTTAAGATATCCACAAGATGAAGATATTAATATATATGCTAAAGGTAGACCACCAAATCATTTAAATCCGATTAAACGTGAAATAGCTTATACTGTTAAATTTCCTAACCAAAATTGGGAAGAGGATACTGCTTGGTCTAATGGTATATACTTTAAATTGAAAACAGAGAAAATGATTGATAAGGTAATGTATGTATATTTTGCATATGGTAGTAAATCTCAATCTTCACCCGTTTGTAAGTTATCTCATATATAATGATTAAATATAAACTTTTAAACTGCACTGATGAGAAAGATGTGTTATTTGATGTGTGTATTCCGTGTTGGGAGCAATCAGATAAATTAAAGAAAACATTAGATGCTCTATTAGATGGTCATCGTAAGTTAAGCTTACCATGTAAGCTTATCATTAGTATAGAGAAGCAAAGCGTAGTTAAAAATAGGTTAGACTGTTTAACTATAAGTAAATCTCCGTATGTATTATGGATGGATGATGATGTAATACCGGTAACCGAAAGTTGGGATAAGTATCTATATAATAAAATAGTCAGTGAACCGAAAACCGGTGTTATAGGTATTAATATAGTCCATTGGAAGGCTCCGGATAACAGACCTACGAGACCTTCTGGTGAAGTACCAGACGTGTGTGGAGCGGTTATGATGGTTAGAAAGGTTCCTGGTGTAGAATTTGATATTAATTACATCCGTAGTCAAATCGAGGACACGGATGTCTGTTGGCAATATCGTAAAGCTGGATATAAAGTGATACAGGATAATAGCTTGTGGTGTTTGCATTATAATGGTGAAGTTAATAGAGATTATAATCATAATGGACCATATTTTGATAAAAAATGGAATGTTAAATTGTTTTCTAATAGATCTTAATTTAATATATGTATGATTACTTGATTGTAGGTGCTGGATTATATGGTTCTATATTTGCTCATGAAGCTACTAAAAGGGGCTATAAATGTCTTGTAATTGATAAGCGGCATCATGTAGGTGGTAATTGCTATACAGAAAATATGTACGGAGTAAATGTACATATGTATGGTCCTCATATTTTTCATACTAATTCAAAAAGGGTGTGGGATTATATGAATAAGTTTACCACTTTTAATAATTTCATATATAGACCTAAAATATATGCATCCGATGGTAAGTTATATTCATTTCCTATAAACTTGATGACGCTATATCAAGTTTACGGTGTTACTACACCTAAGGAAGCTAAAGATGTTATTGAACGTGAGAAATTATTAACTCTAAATACAGATAATTTAGAGTCTTGGATTACATCTCAGGTAGGTGTTAAATTGTATGATTTGTTTATCAAATACTACACTATGAAGCAGTGGAATAAGGAACCTAAATGCTTACCTAGTAGTATTATTAAGCGTTTACCTATTAGATACAATTTTAACGATAACTATTTTAATGATGAATACCAAGGTATACCTATAGGTGGTTATACTCAGATATTTAATAATCTATTGAAGGGTTCAATGGTAATGACGTCCAAACCGTTTAGACCTGATGATATTAAATTAGCATCTAGGGGTGTGATATATACTGGACCGATTGATGAGTTTTTTGATTATCGTCTTGGACCTCTTGAATATAGAGGTTTAAAATTTAATCATGATATATCTTATGGAGATGCTCAGGGTAATGCGGTAGTAAACTATGCTGGTAATGAACCATATACTAGGAAAATAGAACATAAGCATTTTGAAAACGCTTTAAGTGAGTATTCTATAATAACTACTGAATATCCAGATGATTGGTCAATCAATAAAGTACAATATTATCCAATAGAATCTGATAGTAATAGGTTATTATATAATCAGTATAATGACATACCTAGAGATCCTAAAATAAGGTTCAAAGGTAGGTTAGGTGAATATAGATATTATGATATGCATACAGTAGTAGAAAATGCATTAAAGGATATAGATACCGAATTTGGTGTTTGATGTTATTGAATTATTTTCTTCTCATTATATTATAGTATGTAATGAGAAGTATACAGTTTAATACAATTTCAATAAAGAATTTCCTGTCAATAGGAAATGATCCTGTAGAGATTACATTCACTCCGGGTCTACATCTTATTACGGGAGTGAATAAGGATAAAGATGGTAGACGTAATGGTGTAGGTAAATCCACTATTATGGATGCAATACACTGGGTATTGTTCGGTACACCATTACGTGATATTAATAAAGCTACTATTGCAAATTTTAATTCAAAGGGTCAATGTGCAGGTATTATAGAATTTATCGGTAATATAAACGGTAAGTCGTCGGTATATAGAATTACCCGTATTCTAAATCCTAGTAAGTGTATGATACATATAGATGGTGTTGATGCTACATTATCTACAGTTGCTAAGACTAATGAGTTCATAGAGAGTGTGTTAGGTTTTACATCACCACTATTTAAGAATAGTGTCATACTTAGTATAAACAATTCACAAGCGTTTTTAGCTCAAGATAAAGTTACTAAGCGTAAATTTATAGAGGGGGTTTTTAATTTAGAAGTTTTTAGTGATATACTAAGTGACGTCAGACAGAAATCTATAGAGGAAAAGAAGCGTATAGATATATTACAGACTAAAATAGATTCAAAAAAGCAAAATATTGATGTATATATCGGTCAACGTGATGTATTTGATAAACAGACGCAAGATAAGATAGTAGATATAGATAATCAAATTAAGAAATATACATCTCAATTAGATGATACTAGAAGTAAATTAGTGGATACTACTAGTATATCAGAAAAACTTAAAGTATTAAAAGATAAACGGTTGGAACTACATTCAACCATATCAGTTTTAGATACACAAAAAACATCCAAAGATGCAGATATACAAATATATAAATCTCGTGTTAGTAATATACAAAAAGAAAAGGAATTATATTTAGCTGATTTTATATCAAAGACTAAAGCTGAAATAGTATCATTACAGAATGAAAAAGCTCGTATTATCAGTAGTTTCGAGAATGATATAAAGATTAAGAAGCTGAATTTAGAGAGAGTTAAGGATGATGCAATCAAATTATTTAAATCAGGTAATAATACAAAAATAGCACTAATAGAGCGTGAGATGGTCGAGTATGTTAAGAGTACTCAAGCTACTATTTGCCCTACTTGTAAGAGACCACTAACAGATAAGATTGAGATTGATCAAAGTAGAATAGATAAATGGAATAATGAATTATACACTTTAAAGAATGAAGAACCTCCAGTTAATATATTAGAAGAATTTAATAGAGATATGTTAGCTGTGGATAGTATGGTGGTGGATAATTCAATCATATCTGATATAGATATTAAGATTACTAATCTTAAGAATATTGAACCCGATAAAACTAAAATTGTTGAATTTGACAAGTGTATTAACGATATAGAGGCTCAAATAAAAACTACATTACAAGATATTACAGATTTGCAAACTAAACGAGATTCATTACAACATGAGGGGTTACAAAAAATTGATAGTGCATTAGAATCTATACAGAACATTATTAACACTAACAATAAACTAAATGTAGAAATTGAATTTTGTAATAGACAAATAGAACAGTTAAATACTCAACTTAAAAGTATACAGGAATCAAAAAATCCATTTATATCGATGTTAGATATTGCTAATAAAGAATTAGGTAATCTTAACGTTGAAATGGATGATAGTCAAAAGATGTATAATATATATGAGACCGCAAAATATATTGTATCTGAAGAGGGTGTAAAGACTTATATTATTAAGAAGTTATTATCAGTATTAAACGGTCGTATAGATTACTACCTACGTAAATTAGATAGTAACAGTACATGTGTATTTAATGAATATTTTGAAGAGACTATAAAGAATGATAAAGGTGTAGAGTGTAGCTACTTTAATTTTAGTGGTGCTGAAATGAAGACTATTGATCTTGCATGTTTATTTGCATTCATGGATCTTAGGCGTATGCAGGGGGATGTAAGCATTAATATCTCAATGTATGATGAGTTGTTTGATTCATCTTTTGATGAAAAGGGGCTTGATCATGTTACAGATATATTGAAAGAGCGTGTAATAGCTAATAACGAAGCTGTATATGTTATCAGTCATAGAAAAGAGAGCTTAAAGTCTGTTACTGGTGAAGTTATTACATTAGAGAAACAAAATGGTATTACCAAGAGGGTGTAGTCAGTTACGCCTTTGATTTTTTGATATATTAACCTAAGTCTGGTTGAATATAACGGTTAATATGCCAAATTTTATAATACCCAATAACCCACTACCACAAATCGGTATGCCTCCCGGCATACCTAATTTAAATCTCGGTAACGTAATTAGTAATAATGGCGGTATAAAGAGGGCTGTAAATTTTTGGGCAGATGCTGGTGGCTGTGGTCATTGGAGAATGATTTGGCCAGAGTATATGATTAATATATACCAGCGGGGGGTGGTTACAGGTGGTGTTGCTATGATTTTTGATCCAAGATATTACATAGATGTAAAATCTGTAAGAGTTCAACGGCAAGCTACTGCACCACAAGTTAAATTCTTACAGCATCTCAAAAATATATCAAATAGTAATGGTATGAAATTACTATATGAGGTTGATGATGTTATATTTCGTAATGATATACCAAAATATAATGGTTGCAGACACGCATTTGATAATCCAGAAATAGAGAGATGTTCACTAGAAGCTATATCATTATGTGATAAAGTAACTGTAGTTAGTGAATATATGAGGGACTATTATGCTAAAGTTACAGGTCATCCTAATGTATCATATATTCCAAATTATATGCCTAAATTTTGGTTTGATCGCTACTACACGCCTGAAAAAATCGAAGATAGGTATCGTAAATTCAAGCGTAAACCAAGAATTGGTGTATTTGCATCTAGTACACATATTGACGTAAGAAATCAAAATAATCAGCAAGATGATTTTACTCATGTAAATGATGTAATAATTAAGACGTGTAAAGATATACAGTGGGTGATTGTTGGTGGTAAACCTCAAAAACTACAACCATATATCAATAATAAGCTTATTGAATATCACCCATGGTGTCAGTTAAATGATTATCCAGCATTGATGGATAGTTTGAATATTAACATGACCTTTGCACCACTGATGGACAATGAGTTTAATAGATCAAAAAGTGATATAAAAATTACTGAAGCTGGTGCATTAGGTATTCCATGTATATGTCAAGATATAGTTACATATAAGGATGCAATACTAAAATTTAATACTGGTGATGAATTAATTAGTAAAATTGTATCTACCATGAAAGATGAATCTACGTACTTGGATTTAAGTAAGAAATCTCGTAAATTTGCAGAGGGTAGGTGGTTAGAGGATCATATTGATGAATATGTAGATTTATATTGCTTGAATTAACACGATTACGATATATATTGTGTTAATATGTATCGTAATGTGTACTATAATTATTCAAATGAGGAGATGATCCTATATACATGGGATGCTCAAGGTACTCCTATTACGGAGAGACATTCGTATCATCCATATTATTACGTAGATACTGCTAATGAACCTGATTCGTATAGTATTTTCGGTGGACCCCTTAAGAAGCGAGTATTTCGTAAACAGTTTGATAGGTTGAGGTCTATTAAGGATGGCGCCACTAGAATATATCACAACTTATCATGTGAACAGCAATTTTTAATTGATCACTTTGGTGTTCAGAATGCTACACCAGATTTCATGAAATTTGCACTTCGGGTATTCTTTTTGGATATTGAGGTGTATAGTAAGGGTGGTTTTCCTACTCCAAAAGAAGCTAAAGATCGTATTAATTTGATTACCCTGTATGATACGTTAACTAGAAAGTTTTATACATGGGGACTTGAAAAGGATTACGAGCATACTAGATCAGATTTAGTTTATACTAGGTGTGAGACTGAATCGATACTACTAGAAAGTTTTCTTCAATTTTGGGAGAAAAATTATCCGGATGTCTTTAGTGGATGGAATTGTATAAGATCTGATCAACGGGTGTGGTTAAATGATAGAATTACAACTATTAATAAGATTGTTACCGATAATCAATTATACGATAATGGTAAGGTATTGAATCATGTTAAAACGGGTAAGAAACGTCAATGTTATATTGAATCCGAATTCGGACATAAAATATACTGTTCAGAAGATCATAGATTTCCGGTATATTATAAATTTAAAGATGAATATAAGAGTTCGAATACGCTTGAACTTAACGTAAAAGATTCAACATTTAATGATATTTATAAAGATAAGGATCTATTAGATTTCTATGTTAAAATACCTCTACGTAGAAATCTAAATGTTGGTTATAATACAAAACGCGAGTATTTTCAATTGCTTGGATTCTTATATACCGACGGTACAATAGATGTGAAACGTAAACATATTAGATATTCATCAAAATATAAGGATGTGTGTGAGAATTATACTAATATTGTTAATTATTGCATGGATAAAAATCTTAGTGGTTCATATGAAGCTAAAAATTCCGATGGTAATTTTTATAAATCAATATCACCTTCTGAAGAATTTAATAATAAATGGTTACCTATTATCCATAATGGATCAAAAAAGGAATTAGATATAGAAGCGTTATCTATATGTTCATATGATGAATTTATTAGTTTTATTGCTGGTATGGTAGATGGAGATGGTTGGATAGAGGATCATGCAATATGTATTTGTAATTATGAGAAGTATGATATATACGCTCTTAATAAGTTGTTAGAGTTATTACAATGGAATGGGGTTATAGCTAATAAATCCGGTCATTATGTATCTATTAACGCTATTGAGCAAAATCGTGATTTTATCAACAGAGTTCAAGAGAGGTTAATACATACTAAACATAAAGATAAAATTAATAATCTTATATGGTATATAAAGAAGAATACACCATCAAAGAAAATTAAATGGTATTTATATGATGATTACTATTTAGTTAGAATTACAGATGTTATAAAGACTGATGATTTGGTAGAGATGTGTGATATACATACTGAAACTAATTATTTTATTTGTAATGGGTTAAAAACTCATAATTGTGAAGGTTTCGATACGCCGTATATTATTAATAGAATAAAACGAGTATTAGGTGAAAATCATGCTAAGCGTTTATCTCCGGTTGGTGCTATATTTGAAAAGCAATTCATGGGATCTTTCGGTAAACCTACTACAAAGTGGGTAATTTACGGTATTTCGTGTCTTGACTACATGGAATTATATAAGAAATTCACCATTGAAAAACGCGAGAGTTATAAACTCGATTTTATAGCTGAAATTGAAGTAGGAATGAATAAAGTTAAGTATAAATACGGAAACTTAACTACCTTAGCTGATGAAGATTGGAAAGCATTCGTTGATTATAATATTGTTGACGTTGATCTATTAGTACATCTAGATAATAAACTAAATTACATTCAATTAACAAGAAAGTTAGCATATACTGGATTAACACCACTAGAAGCTGCATTAGGTACATTATCAGTAGTTACTGGTTGTATTGCATTAAAAGCTTCAGAAGAAGGTAGGGTAATTCCTACGTTTGAAGATGATTTAGAAGGTGAAATTGAAGGTGGGTATGTTCGTGAACCTATTAGAGGTCTACATGATTCAATTGTAAGTTTTGATGCTAATTCATTGTATCCTAATACAATGATTACACTTAATCTATCACCGGAAACTAAATTAGGTAAAATTATAGAAAAAACAGATAGCGAGGTTCGTATTCTTAGTATCACCGGTAAAGAGTATTCACTATCACCTGAAAAGTTTATACAATTTATTAAGAGTGAACAAGTTGCTATATCTCGAGCAAATGTAATGTTTACACAGAAAAAACGAGGTTTAGTACCTCAAATTATTGAGAAACTATATAATGAGCGTGTAGAGCTTAAAAAGGAATTAAAAGTTGCTAAGAAGCATCTAGCAACTAGTGATAAAGGATCTGATGAGTATAATAAATGGAAATCTACAGCTGATCATCTCAATGTTAGTCAGCATACTATTAAGATTCTCATCAATAGTATGTACGGATACTGGGGTAATCGTTTTAGTCCGTTAGGTGATACAGACCTTGCGAGAAGTATTACGTTAACTGGTCAAGCGGTAGCGAAAGAGGCGGCAGCAATTAGTGAGCGGTTCGTACGAGATGTATATAAAGTTGATACAAAAATGCCTATAGTAGTGGGAGGTGATACGGATTCCATTTATATCTCTGTAGCTCCTATTATGTTAGCAAATAAATGGGAAACTTCAATTAACGGTAAAGTAACTCCCGAAATGTATAAGGTATGTGCAGAGTTAGAAGATTATTTAAGTATAAACATTACTGCTTGGGCTAAGAAAACTCTTAATACGATAGATCCTAGGTTTGTGTTTAAGAGAGAAACTATTTGCGATACTGCGCTGTTTATTGAAAAAAAGCGATACATAGCTCACGTATTAGATGATGAAGGTATACCGACCGACAAGTATAAATATATTGGTATATCTGTAGTTACCACATCAGTACCTAAGAAGTTAAAACCATTTATTAAGAAAGTAGCTGAAACAATGCTACAAACTAAATCTCTTAATGAGACAAATAAAGTATACACTAAAGTGTATGAAGATTACAAGAAGTTAAATGTTGAAGATATAGCTACTACTCGTGGTGTATCTGATTATGAGACTAGTGCTAATCAGTGTGATGGATTTAAAACTGTTAAGGGTATGCCGGTACATGTTAAGAGTGCATACTTTTATAACTTAATGCTCGATCAATTATCTCTTAGTGATAAATATGAAAAAATAGCAAGCGGAGATAAGATCAAATGGTATTATTGTATGCCTAATAGATATAAAACACAGACTATGGCATACAAAGAATATCTACCTGAAGATATTAAAGTATTATTTCCGGTAGATACTGAAATAATGTTTGAGAAGGTTATAGGTTCTGCAGTAGACATATTATATACCGCAGCTGGTTGGCCTACATCAACACCAAATAATCAACAGAGTACAAATTTAGCTGATTTGTTTGTTGAATAATGTATAATGTACTATAATATACTATACGTATGAGTAACCAAAATAATGATATTAGTGTATTTTTTGATTCAATGGGTCGTACTATTATAGGTGTAGTTACCGGTGATACACCAACCCATATTACAGTCTGTAATCCAGCAATTTTACATGCCGGGTTAAATAATGAAGGTAAAATTCAAGTAAACTTAATTCCTGCATTCTTTAGGGAATTCTTAAGTGACTGGAATTCACCGATTACGTTTGATTATTGTATTAACAATATTGTACGTAATACAAGCGGTATTCAGTTAGATTCAAGTCTTGTCAAGCAATACGAAGCTATGTGGAGTAAGAGACCACCACGTGAAGATGTAAGAAAGATTGCTCGAGAAGTAGTACCTGCAGATACTGAAGTTAAGAGTGTAGAAAGGTTGAATTTATTTGAAGATGTGAAGACTGAAACTGAGAAGAAGTAAGTCACTGTATGGCTAAAAAAGATAAAGAATCAAAATCAATAGATACATCTATTGATAGTATTTTTAAGGAGGTTGATGCATTAAATCCAGATGCATCATACCTAGATAATAGTGCATTATCGTATGTTGATGACTATATAGATACTGGTAGTTTAGCTCTCAATGCTATTATATCAGGTGATATGTTTAAGGGTGCACCTCGTGGTAGAATTTTAGGGTTCTCAGGACCATCTCAAAGCGGTAAATCATTATTTGTTAAACAAATATTAGGTAACGCTCAAAAGAAGGGATATACTGCAGTTATCTGGGATACCGAGAATGCTATTGACGGTGCAGGATCTGAAGCATTAGGTTTAGATTCTAAAAAAACTAAATATTATCCAGTAGAGACGATAGAAGCTTGTAGAAATCAAATATGTACGTTCCTCAATCGTATTATAATTGTTAATGACGCTCTTAGAAAAGAAGGTAAACCAGAAGTAAAGGTTATAGTAGCTATTGATTCTGTGGGTAATTTAGCAAGTGCTAAAGAGCTTGCAGATATTGAAAAGGGTAAAGATTCCGCAGATATGGGTACAAGAGCTAAAGCTCTTAAGAGTATGATGAGAGCATTAACATTCTTGTCAGCTAAAGCTAAAGTATCTATAATATGTACAAATCATATATACGATAATCCTGGAGAGTTACACCCATCAATGGTTAAGACTCAATCTGGTGGTAAAGGTCTAGTGTACCTAGCATCGATATTAGTTCAGCTATCTATGACAGCTGAAAAAGGTACCGATGATGGTGATAATAGTGAAGAAGATGATAACGCACCTATGATAGCTATTGCGAATAATCGTAATGGTGTAAATCTTACAGCTCTAACTATTAAGAATAGATTTGCACCACCATATCTTAAGACTAAACTATACTTAAATTTTAAGACTGGATTGTCAAAATACGCTGGATTATTTGATATCGGTCAAGCTTTCAATGTTATAGTTAAAACTGGTAAGAGATGGGTATTAGTTAAGGATCGTACTGGTATAAACTTCAATGATACAAAAATTGATTGGGATCCTCTTATTTCATCTGGTAAAGCTGAAATGCTTGGATTTAAAAAAGAATGGATAACCAATGTTAATGTATGGGAAAAAATTATAGGTCCACTTAATGAAGTTGTAAAAAAAGAGTTGACTTATGGTAATTGTAGTTCACTTACTTCAAAAGAAGCTGCAGAAGAATATGCGTTAATAGATACAGCTGATGATGAAGATGGTGACGAGAATATACCACAATAATACGTTGAAATAGTGTAGTTTCATAACATAATAAGCTATGTAGTTTAAGTACTACATAGCTTTTTTATTATAATGACAACACAATATATCACGCGGTCAGGTAGTATAGATCTCTCTCATAGAGTACTAAACGAGAGTAAGAAGTGTTTTAACCTACATGGTCATACCTATTTATATGAATTAACTTTTGAATTTTCGGTGTCAGATGACATTGGATATCCAGTAGATTTTAAGGAAATTAAGCGTGTAGCTGGTGAATGGCTAGATAGATACATGGATCATGCTCATGTATCTAACCCCCATGACTATCTATTAATTGATGTAGTCAAGAAGCTTAATAACAAACTATGGTTAATGTCATTAAATGGTGAAGGTAATTACTGTAATCCTTCAGTTGAAAATATGGCGAGGGAAATATTCATGGCTTTAGATAAGATTTCATCTACGTGGCGATCTGGTCTTAGTCTTTGTGAAATTAAATTGTGGGAAACACCTAATTGCTACACTACTTGTGTTCGTGCATCTATTTCTGATAAGGAACGCGAGAATTTTATGAAAGTACACGCTCTTGAACTTGATGCATTTATTTTCGAGATGGGTAGGGTTGAGTATGATGATCGTAAGATCTCGAACCCATCAACCGACACATGTTGCGGTAATAATTAATCATAGTGAAGAAAGATCGCGAAATAACCGATCAGCCGCTTTTTGAGAAAATTATTGGGTTAAATGTTCTTACAAGTGAGTATTATACTTCAGTAGTACTCGAAGCACTAAAACCGGAATATATAGATAATCCGGGTGTTAGACTTGTCACTAACATTGTTTTTGACTTTTATAAAAGGCGGGGATCTCTACCTAATACATCTGAGATTAAGCTATATCTTAAAGATGATGTTGAGCGTAATTTATTGAAAGATACTATATTATCTTTCAAGGGATTAGACTCAAAATATAATACTGAAGAATTAGTTTATAATACAGAAGTGTTTATTAAACAGCGTGCAATATACAACGCTGTCAAGAAAACGGTAGATGATTATTCAAATGGATCTGCTAATCCTAATGATACTCTTAAATTATTCGATCAGGCATGTAATATATCTTTGGTTGATAATTTAGGCTTAGATCTATTCAATCAAATTGATAAGTTTGCAGAAGATGTTAGTAAATCTGATGAATGTATATCTACTGGATGGAAATGGCTTGATACAAAATTAAATGGGGGTTTCTTAGCTAAGGGTAGATCTTTATATGTATTTTCTGGTCAAACTAATGTAGGTAAGAGTATATTCTTAGGTAATATTGCTGCTAATATTGCTGCTCAAGGTAAGACTGTTGTCGTTATATCTCTAGAGATGCCTGAAACGGTATACGGTAAACGTATATCATCTAAGATTACAAAGATACCAGTTAATGAACTATCTAATCGTACAAGTGAACTTAAGGAAACACTAAACGCATATAAAGAGCAAAATCCGAATGCTCGTATTATATTTAAAGAGTTTCCACCAAAGTCTGTTACGGTAGGTCATATTAAGGCGTTTATTAAGAAATTAATAAACAAGGGTATAAAACCAGATGCGGTAGTATTGGATTATTTGAATTTGTTAGCATCCACCGAGGGTGATAATTCATATGAAAAGGTAAAAGATATTACAGAACAGACGAGAGCATTATCATATGTGTTTGAGTGTCCTTTCATTTCAGCGACACAGCTTAATAGGTCCGGTATTAATAAAGAGCCCGATTTAGATAATATTAGTGAGTCAATGGGATTAGGTCATACTGCAGATGTAATTATTAGTATTTTCCGAGAAGATGGTGATGATCAATTAGGTATATTACGCACATCTATGATGAAAAATCGTTTCGGTGATAAATCTGGAGTACAATTAATGCGTATAGAATATCTCACATTAACTCTGTCTGAAGAAACTGATCATTTCGGTGATGATGCTGAAACTACTAAAGCGGAAAATGTGTTAAGTTTATTATCAAATAAACAATAGTGGATACTTTACAGCTTACATCTTAAATAACATAAATATGAAATTGTTTGTATGGACTGATTTTGATTTAGATGGTACCGGATCATTAATGATTATAAAATGGTTATATCCAGATGCAGATATATCATTTATGAGCACTAAAGTTAGTGCATTTAGGGATGATTTCATCAAATGGGTAAAATCAGGTGAAAGTATCGATAAATATGATGTAGTATTCTTTTTAGATTTAGATGTCAGTACCTGTGTAGATCTTATAGATACTAATAAGAGTGTTATTATAGATCATCATTTATCTCATTTTGAGAATATTAAGAACTATAAACATGCGAAAGTTATAGTTGAAGAATACTCTTCATGTGTATTATTGATGTATAAGAAGTTTAAGGGTAAATTGAATTTAAACTTTAATCAGAAGAAATTAATATTGATGATAGATGACTTCGATTGTTATAGGTTACAAATTAAAGGATCATTAATGTTAAATCATCTATTCACTGATCTACAAAGGGGTGAATATAAATCAAAAGTAGATCGTTTTATTGCTGAATTCAATGATGGTTTTAATGATTTTAATCCATTACAGTTAAATATTATCAACTTTTATGAGAATAAAATACAGCGTATAATAGAGAGTTGTGAATATTTCGAAGGTGAAGTGTCTATACAAAAAAAACCTCGACGAATAAAATCAGCTATTACAGATGCAGGTATAAATGATGTGTGTGAGTATATATTAAACGACGGATATGATCTAGCTATAGCATTTAATCCTAAAACTAATAGTGTGAGTTTTCGTACAAGATGTAGTGATTTAGATGTTAGTAAGGTTGCTGAAAAGTTATGTAATGGTGGTGGCCATAGATATGCTGCTGGTGGTAAACTTACCGATACCTTTGTAGAATTCACTAAATTATTAAAGCGGGTCAAATAATCATATGGACGACGATACAATAGAGATTTATGTCGGTAATACATCAAGCGCTCTTGATAAGATATTGGATCAAGAATTCGAAGAGTCTATATTAAAATACTCATCATTTTTATGTATAATACACGATAAATATTTAACTAATATAGCGGTATTCACATTAATAATGAAGGATCTGCATATAAGACGTGCATTTAAACAGTTGACTCAAATTGATAATGATCGTACACTTGTACTACAATTTTTGAAGTATTATCCTAATTTTTGTAAATCTAAAGTAGTTAAGAGACTTATTCAGCAATATGTTAAATGATTTTGAGCAAAGGGTGTATAATTGCTATTTATCAACGACTAGATCCGCATTAAAACAACCTTTTACTCTACGTAAAGATTTTTCAGATTTTACAGAAGAATCTGAGTATTATAGATATACAAAAAAATTAGCTATGTTCTTTCGTAAGTTCCCAAATATTGATATGCAGCAATATTTTAGAGCTCCATTTGAGATATATAAGGATGGTGAACAGTACGATATGAAGTTTTTTATATCTCAAAAAGCAATCGCTTTATACTCTATGTATGTAAAGCGATTGAATGATGAATCTCCAGATTCACCTGATCAAATATTACATATAAGGAATTCTTTAGTTTTTATTATTAAATTCTGTAGAGATAATCATATCAGTATTGATAATTATATATATTATAAGTCACCTGGAGCTACTACAGAAGATTTCCTCACTCATTATAGGAATAGAAATGTTTCTATATATGTATTATTAAAGATGCCGGGTTTTGAAAATGTAGTATATTCATTAGATGAAGAATTAAGAGAGTTGTTCTTTGATGATGTACTAGATAGAATATCTACATTTAAAATTAGACTATATAAATCTGATAAAGCAAAACCACTAATCGAAAAAACTATTAATAGTATCAAACAAATACTACATTGAATTTACTTCGAAAGAAGTTATTATACCAACACAAAATAACCAAAACCAATAACAACATATGTCATATACAGCATCAATGTTCGCGTCCATCAAGGACTCATTAAATAAGCCACAACAAGCCGGATTCAAAGATATTCTAAAGTTTGAAGCAGGTAAAAACTACATAGTACGTTTACTTCCAAATATTAAGGAACCTAAAAATACATTCTTCCACTACTACCATTTCGGGTGGAAGAGTTTTGCAACGGGTCAGTTTGTTAGCTTCGTATCACCGCAAACTATCGGTGATCGCTGCCCGATTGCTGAAGAATCATACAAGATTTACAAGACTGGTACACCTGAAGAAAAAGAACGCGGTAAGAATCTGTACCGTAAAGAAAATTACCTCGTTAATGTTTATGTAATTAGTGATCCGACTAACCCAGAGAATGAAGGTAAGGTTAAGATTATGCGTTACGGTTCTCAGATACAGAAGATTATTCTTTCTGCTGTTGAGGGTGATGATGCAGAGGAATTCGGTTCAAAGATTTTTGATTTATCTGAGAAGGGTTGTAACTTCAGGATTAAGTGTGAGAAGAAGAGCGAGAAAAAAGATGAATTCGTAGAATATACTGCATCGAGATTCCTTAGCCCATCTAAAATTGAGAATCTTGACCCTGCTAAGTTTGAGGAGATTTACAATAGCTTACACGACTTAACTGCTGTGTATTCTATTGAAAGTTATGATACATTAAAGAAGGCACTACAGGAACATTATTACTGCGTAACTGGATCGGATTCTAAGAAGAAGGATAATAAGACTGAATCGAGGAAGTTAAGTACTGATGAAACTCCAAGTGATGATGATATTCCTATGGAATATAAGACTGATAATAAACCAGCTACTACATCCAAACCAAAGACGGACGATACAAAGACAGTAAATACACCTAAACCGACAGCAGCTGTCGATGATGAGCAGATCAAGAGTCTATTACAAGGTTTAGAGGGTCTATAATAGTTAAAATACAATGGGTACACCAACTCAATCACAGACTAGTTCGAGTAGTTTAGATACTTCAGTTATTAATGAATTGAAATCTAATCCCAATGGTGATATATCAGGTATATCGCGAGAGGATTTAGAGTTAGTAGCTATGCTAGCTGGTAGAACATCTGCTGAAATGAGGAATACTCAATTCATTGATAATATTGCATCAACTGTAGTGGCTAAACCTGTAGACCCTAGAGCTGTATTACATGAATTAACTAAAAAAGTACCCACTAATATTAAACCACCCCAGTCAGTTAAAGCTCCGGCTGGGGTGGTTCAATCTCCTCAACCATCCCCACAAAATGTGGATGATGGTCAAATGTTATTACAATTTAGACAGTCCACTATAGAAGATATTGTATTAGGTTTATCATCAATAAATAGTAGGTTGTTAGATATAGAACGTAAGATAAAATCTATATCAGATTTTATAGATAAGATTAATGATATTGAAGCGAAATAAACATATAAATATCACATCTATAGAAGATGTGGATAGGGTTATTAATGATCTTCAAGATAGAATTAATACACTTGAATATCACATTAATGCTCTATATAAAACACATTCTAGATATTCGAAAACAGTATCATCATCATTAAACGATTTCAATACAGGTATAAGTAATGTCCACAGAAAAATCTCTCAGAATACAAAAAAATGAGTTAATAGATGAATTGCTAGATCCGGTTAGTAAAGTAACGGATGTGTCTTCATTCATTATTAATAATGAAGGTATTACTGCTATTTGTAGTAATGATGCAAACATAATATTATTTGCAAAATATTCAAATACTAAGATAGATGAAACTGAAAAACTTAACATATATGATATTAAGCGTTTCATTAGATTATTAGATATTATAGAATCAGATGTTATTGATTTAACATTAACATCTAATACATTATCATATAAATCACCTAAACTAAAATTTAAGTATCATTTAGCTGAGGATGCAATGGTACCTATTACTAAAATTAGTGTCAATAAGATTTTAGCATTATCATTCAATTGTAAATTTCTTGTTAGTAAGATTAAGGTACAGGAACTATTGAAAGGCTCATCTGTAATAACTGATAGCAATAAGGTATATTTTACTGCGTCTAAGGATGGTGGTGTTGTTGCTGATTTAACAGATATGCAATCTCCTCAAACCGATAGTGTTGCAATATCAATTGCAGACGAGTTTGAGGGTGAGAGTTTAAATACACCCCTACCTATTAATCTAGATGTGTTTAGGTTGATGTCTAGCATTAAGTATGATTTTGTTTTAATTAAAGTTAATACCGATTTAAAGGTATTAATGTTTGAGTTAGTAGTAGGTAATACTGCATTGAAATATATAGTATCTAGTCTTGTCAAGTGAGTAACAAATTAACAACTCAAAGCTATTTTATCAAGAGACTCAAAGACTCTGGTTATGAGGTTTGGAAGATGTTTGATAAATATAGTGAAAGTGATACTAGATCATGGACAATAATAATTGACCCTGGAGTATCTTCAGTAATGTGTACATGTTATGTAAACCATGAGGAATGGGAAGATACATATTTTGAATTTAGTGATGGTGGTCAATTCATACCTAATTCATTTAAAGTTCGTACTGATTCAATAGAAGTTATAGTATCATATCTAGTAAGATATGGTATTAATAATAAGAGATCAGTTAATACTACTCAGTAAATATAAATAGTCATGCATAAAGTCGGAACACCACCCGGTTCAGATTATCCAGATTATCCAGATGATCAGGAACCGGTTGATAATATACCTATAATTGATAAAGATACAGCTAGTGCTGTAAACGAATTAATAAATGTTTCGTTTGTCAATTATATGTCCGAATTGCGTAAAGCGGATGTTAATAATAATAGATTAAATATTGATAATTTAAATTCTATTATTTCAGAATATCTTAGCCCTTTTATACTTATAGGGTATTTACCTAGTGGTGAACCCGTAGAGCTGTCTAACGTTAACAATAAACGAGATGAAGAGGCAATATTTGAGCGTATAAGGAAGACGTTGATACGACGTACTAATAATACATGAAATTATTTAGATCAAGAAATCGGAATATTCTATTTGTTCGGCATGGTGAATATAAGGGTGAGTTTTTAGTGGAAGTAGATCGCAGGGATAAGTGTAAAGACGCCGGTGGTGAAGATGTTAGAGTATTTTTAGGGTTACCGGATAAAGATATTCATGAAGTTACTGATAAAGATGTAGTAGATGGTATTAAAAATAAAGTGTTATTGATAGTAGATAAATTACCGAGAGATGTTTATAATGTTTGTTTACAAGAATATAAACTAATCAAAAGTGAAAAATATAAGCACGGTAATAATAGACGGCAATCACCTCTTTTACAAGGCGTTTGAAGTTAATGAAGCTAAAATTAGATCAAATGATCCTAGTGCATCTGATCTAGGTGCTGTATATATAGCATTAACATCTATTCGTAAGCGCTTACTACAATGTAAGGCTGATGAAGCTTATATTACTTGGGATAAACCAGTATTTCGCGGCACACATTATAGGTTTAAGTTAACTAATAATACATATAAGCTAAATCGTAAACCTAAACCGGAGAAATTCTATAGTTTATTAGATAAAACTATAGAATTGACAAAGTGTTTAGGTGTCAAAACTATTTTACCGTATAGATTAGAAGCAGATGATGTTGTAGCTTATTTAACTGCGGTATGTAATAAACCGTGTTTAATATATACCGGTGATAATGATTTATTACAACTATTAGTACAGGATGGTGTATCCATCTTTAATATTAATAAGGATGCAATTATAGATAAGACAAATATTTTGTCTTATTATCCTGTTGATGCTAGTAATATTGTTAGGTATAAAGCAATTGCTGGTGATACAAGTGACAATATTATAGGTATTAAGGGTTATGGTGATAAAACAAAAGCTATACAAAAACTCTTTTGTAATTATGATGAAGGTATTAAAAAGTTTACACCAGAACAAATAGACAAAATTAGATTGAATCAAAAGTTAGTTAGTTTAGGTTATGGTTTGATCTGTGAAGAACATAAAGAAACTGAAATACCGTTTATTCGTAAACAAATAGAGGAACAAAAAAATCATATATCTGATTATGATAGATTCTTTGAATTAGCCGCTGAATATGGTTTTGATGCTATTACTCGTAATAAGAGTTCATGGCGGTGTATATTTGAGAGAGAAAGGACAAACAACATCTTAACTGAAATGTTTAAACAATTACCCTAAGTATATATTATATGGAATATTTCGTACAACCAAAAATTGAAACATGTTATGTTTGTAATAGGGGTACCGCTCGCCCTAGATTACAGGAGAACAGAACTAATACTGAAATTGTAACAGAAGCGGTATGGGTGTGTCCTAATTGTAACAACCAGTTTAAACGTGGTGTTGTAAATCGTAAACCCATTTGTAATAATGCCAAGTAAGTTTGATCATCTTATATCAGAGACAGAATCTACATTATGGCCCATACCCGGTCAGGATATGCACAACCGTGCAGTAACATATAAATCCTTACCGTCAATACAGGAATTGTTATTAAGATCTCCAGACACTGATACTACTGGTATTATTAATAGTGCTCCAGTATTTGCTGCACCATTGACGAATGTTATTAATGATGCATCTGAAGTTTATAGATCATTACAGGTACTAAAATCAAAATTTATAGATGCAAAATCATCACCTGTTTATCAAGGTAGAGTTAATAAACAGAAGGTGCTCGATATATTAATTGATAATGTAGAGAGGATTGAGAAGTTTCTAGTTAATAGTATAGTTGAAGAATTAAACAATTTAAGTCTTGCATCTTTAAATGATAAAAAGTAATATAGGTGAATGATACCTATATTATCTGCATTGTTTAAATTGTGTATAGTAACTTTAATTGGATCTGGTGTAGGGTTTGCGTTTAAATCAACCATATCCGGTGCTTTAATTGGTGGTGGTATTACATTGATTATACAAATTATAATCGGTTGGGTTATGAGTGTATTTGAGCGTGTTAGATTAATGAAATATACCATTCAACAAAGATTAGATGAGCAAGCAATTCTAGATTCAAATACTATTACGGTTGAATGTGCGGCATGTAAAACTCCGCATTCGTTACCCATAATGATTAATGAGAGAAATACATTTATATGTAGTAAATGTAAGGCTGAAAGTGTTGTAGTATTATCACCAGAAACTGCTCTTGTAACTAAGAATACAAATGTTTAAACGTACCGTACAATTAAGAAATGAAAGTATGTCTGTATATGAATTAGCTCGATGGGCTTCATTAATGGAAGCTGTTGATTTAATAGCAGATAAATGTGAGGATCGAGGTATAGATTTTAACGGTCCAGTAGGTAGTAAATATATTAAGCCTCTGGATATTCAAGACTATGTAAATAGTCGCACCGATAGTATGGTTAATACTATCAATAGAGCTAGGGATATTGAACGGTTTCAATCTATTATATCTAATAATGAACCGCAATGTATTATTGGTATAAATTAATACATGTGTGTTGATTTCTTATAATCAAATAGTAAGATATTATTGATTATACAACATATGAAAATTCAATGTATTGTTAGTGGTAAGAGTGTTAACGTATCACCTAAGGTGTTTCAAGCTCGAGCTGATAAAGCTGGTGTAACCACCGAGGTTCTAACTACATCTTATATTTCTCGTGAATCAAAGCGACTTTTACGTGAGGGTAAGAGTATTGATGAAATTCGTGCATTATCTGGTGTTACTGGATTAACAGAAGTTCCTGCAGATCTAGTTGCTAAGGTTCTTGAGAAGAAGGTTAAGGTTGTTAAAGCTACAGAAACAGTAGCTTAATAGTTGACTACTGACAGAGCCCCATTACTATACAACTAGTAATGGGGCTCATAATGTATATACATGAATACTTGGTCTAAATATTTTATAGTTGATACTAGCGTACCAATACCTAATAAACTTAAATTCGGTAGGGGGTTTATGGGGTTTGATGATAAGGGTGAAATATTACTTACATATAATCCTAATAATGTAAAGTTATACGATAAAGATACAGATGCGCGTATAGATTTTGATAAAATAGTAAATATGGTGGATTTATATCATATTATTATTAATCAAACACCACACCCCCAAGCGCCTGGTGGTGCAGTTGTTCAAGTTTCATATAATAAGGTTTCATGTAAATGAAAATAGTAGATCCAGATGATAGAGTAACTCTCGTTCTTAATAAATATTTGGAACCATTTGCTGTATGTACAGCAAGAGCTACAATAAAACATTTAGTAACAGGTAAAGCTCATGGTATAGATGCTGCAGATCAAATATATCCGTGGTCACAAGACGTTGATAGTTTATCTGATATTAATTGGGAACGTGTTAATGTGTCTCTACATGATGATCAACCAGCTCTTCGTTCATCTAATAAAACATATGCTATACCTACAATAATTAGATGTAATAATCATTTTGGTATTAAAGCTAGTAAGGATCGTGGTATATCATTACGTAGGTGTTATAAAATATATAAGGGTGTTTGTCAGTATTGTTTAAAACATATACCATATTCTGAAGCAACGAAAGATCACTGTTATCCTAAATCGAGGGGTGGTTCTAATGACGATTTTAATATTGTATTAGCTTGTCGTAAATGTAATAATAAAAAGGGTAGTCAATATCCGATACTTAACGTATTAGGTAAAGACGTAAAACCTCGAATATCTTCACATAATGGTGTATTTATACCTGATGAAGATATTATGAGATCGGAATGGAAAAAGTATTTATTCTTATCATAAGCTGATAAATATATATGTGAGTGATACTACAGCTATATTACAATATGTACAATCATCTGGAATATTACCGAATGATTGTCTCATATTGAATGGTAGACCTTTATCAGATTTAGATGTAGTAAAATTATTAGTGAAATGTCTAGATCAAAGTATAAATGATCGGATTGAATTAATAAAAACGGTGGATGACCTTGAAAGGTATTTATTAGAGCGATACAATGACATATATCAAGAAATTCCCCATAATTTAACTGAATAATAACATTTTAATATATCTTAAGTATGATATATGGGATCTTATACTGATACTAAATTATATCCAGACACATATTCAAGACTGGGGTTGACTCAGTGGTCGGTCCGCCCGTGGACGGATGGCACAACGAGCGACGTACCAGAGGGGTCACAGCTCTATTTCACTGTCGATCGGGCGAACACCTGCGCCGATGCGCGGATTGCCGCGCAGAAGGGGCAGGCGGAGGGAATCATGCCTCTGGACTCAGGCGGCAAGGCGCCGCTTGCGCATATGCCAGATGCGCTCCTCGGGCAGGTCAAATTTCAGGGCGTCTGGAACGCCGCGACCAATATGCCTACCCTCGCGGCTGCTGTGGGGGTGAAAGGTCATTACTACGTCGTGTCGGTCGCCGGCTCATATGGGGGAATCGACTACGGAGTCGGTGATTGGTGTATTTCGGACGGTAGCACGTGGGGGAAGGTGGACAACACCGATGCGGTCGTATCCTTTAATGGTCGTATCGGCGCGATCCTCCCCATCGCCTCAGACTACGCCTCGTTCTACCTCGGGCTCTCGGCCCAGGCCGCCGACTCGGCCAAGTTTGGTGGGCAACTTCCGACCTATTATGCTCAGGCCAGCCACACGCACGAATTCTCCGGTCTGACAAGTAAGCCTACGACACTTTCAGGCTACGGCATCACCGACGCGGCCGCCGCCAGCCACACGCACAGCGGTTACGAGACTGCTATCGTCAACCCCTCCGCCAACGGCTACCTACTGTCGAGCACAACGGCAGGGGTGCGCTCGTGGGTTGCTCCCTACTCACACCCTGCGACGCACGCGCAGAGTGTGATCGACAGTTCCACGGGCTGGATCACCACGGCGTTGGCTGGCAAGCAGGCCGCAGGGTCATATCTTACAACCACCGGCACCGCTGCCGACTCCGCGAAACTCGGTGGAGTGGCCGCCGCGAGCTTCTCGCAGACATCCCACACGCACGAATTCTCCGGTCTGACAAGTAAGCCTACGACACTTTCAGGCTACGGCATCACCGACGCGGCCGCCGCCAGCCACACGCACACGCAGGAATCGGTCAGTAGCACGGCCGGTTGGATAACAGATGCCCTAGCGGGTAAGCAGCCAACAATCGCGGCGGGCACAACATCGCAATACTATCGCGGAGATAAGACGTTTCAGGATTTCGCAACGAGTGTTCGGGCAGCTATACTGACCGGGCTAA
>ERZ795030.1853-NODE-1853-length-27018-cov-5.080963_pt1 | contig 27018 bp, 20 predicted proteins | sample MGYA00375122_ERZ795030 | MGnify/ENA primary metagenome ERZ795030 (study PRJEB30165, sample SAMN05720146) | activated sludge metagenome | isolation source: anaerobic digester from wastewater treatment plant | place: Japan | collected 2015-04-20 ... | reverse complement strand
CGCGGCGATTCGGGCCGCCCCCTCTGCGCCGTCCGCTTCCAGCAGCGCGCGCAGGTCGGCCGCCCCGAGCGGCGCCGCGGGCAGGGGAGCGGCCAGGGCGGCGGCCGAGGCCGTGGCCGGATGTTGCCGCGCCCGGCGGCGGATCGCTTCGGCGAATGCCGGCTCGCCCTCGCGGGACCGCAGCAGCAACGCGAGTGCCGCGGCCGGATCGAGTTGCTCGATTTCGTCCGGCGACGGAACCACCCGATCTACCAGCCACGTTTCGACGAGCAGGGCCTGTTCGGTGGGCGACAGCGATGCCTGCTTGGCGCTCGCCCGCAGGTGCTCGCGCAGACTCTTGCGCGCCGGTTCATCCCACTCGTGCACAGCCGCGCGCAAGGCGGCCGCCTCCGCCGAGTCAGGATCGGCCGCTCGCGCCTTTTGCAGCAGCATCGCCGCGCGATCAGCGGGAGGCGCCGCGCGCAGTGCGTTCAGCGTGGCCTGGAAGTCCAATTGCGCGAGCAGGGCGGCCGCGACCTCGACATAGGGATAAACCGGTGTGGGAATCGGCTCGCGGCAGCCGGGCATCGCCCAGAGGACCGTCGCCGGTATCCCCCCGATCCGTTCCACCAAGGAGCGGGAGGCTTCGGTTGCGACCGGCTGCAGGCGAAGCAGCGCTTCCCACAAAGCCCGTTCAAAAAGCGCGCGCACGGGGGGCCGCGCCAGCAACTGCTCGAGAAAAGCCAGGATCGCCCCCTCCGCGTCCTCCGCGGGCGGCGGCAGGGCCAGAATCGGTTGAAGCAGCGCCTCCGCTTCCGGACCGTGCGCGGCCGCCAGGAGCGCGTGCAGTTGGTCAGCGATCTCCGGCGAGGCCGCTGCCTCGGCCGCGAGCGGCTGCAGCGGTGGTGGGTAGAGCGAGAGCCACGCCGAGGGATCCGCGGAGGGGCTGGTCTGCGCCAGGGCGACGGTTGCGAATAACACGATCGCAGCGACGGCCAGGCTCGGCAGCGAGCGGATGAATCCAGAAAACCGCCGGAGGGTTCGTCCCCCGGGGGCGTGAGATGAAGAGTTCATGGGGCGGATCATTCCAGTTCGGGGGTTTCGGGCAGTTGTTCCAGGATCAGGCGCAGCCGTTCGATTTCCACCGCCTGCTGGTTCAGCATCGCCGTGATTTCCTCCTGGCGTTGCTCCATCCGCAGCAGACGCTCGTGCAGTCGGCGTCGCATCCCGCCCGGCAGCGGCCGGAGGTTGCGTCCCTGACCCCAGCCCGGCGGCGGCAACGGCGGCAGCTCGCCCTCCTCGAACGCCTCCGTCGGCGACGTCAGCTCGTCCGCCGGCCGGTACCACGGGGGCGCAACCGCGGTCAATGCGCCGGCCGCGAGCTGCCCCAGCGGATCGCCCAGCAGCGCCCGGCAGAACCCCGCCTCGCCTTCCGCGCGCAACGCCGCCAGCGCGTCCGTCAGCCGCTGGGCACCGCCGCCGAGCGCCGGCTGCGGGGGCGTCAGCCACGATTCCCAGCGGTGCCGCTGGCGCATCAGCCGGCCAGTCATGAACGCCGCCTGGCGGACCAGGTGGTTGCCTTCCTCCACGCGCGCCGTCACGTCGGCCAGCAGCCGCTCGATCGTCTGCCGCTCCAGCAGGCCGGCCGGCGTCAGGTGATCCGCCCGCGCGTCTCCCCGGCGCGCATTGAGCTCATCCATCAGCCGAGTCCGCTCGCGCTCGACCTGGTCGAAGCGGTTGCGCAAATCGTCCAGTCGCGTCAGCAGCGTTGCCAGTTCCTGCGGGGTCTGGATCGGTCCCGCTTCGCGGGCGAAGCCCGGGCCGGGCGGCGGAAAGCCCCCCGGATCGCCCCCCCGGAAGCGCCACCGCCCCCCGCCGCCGGGCGGACCCCCCATCGGCGGGCCCTGGCCCGGCGGCGGAAACGGCGGCGGCTGCTGCGCCGTCGTCAGCCCGTCGCTCAGCGCCAGCGCCAGCAGCGCCACCCACACCCAGCCGATTCTCCACCAACGCCTCGCCTGCTGTCGCATCTCACGCCCCTCCCTGGGTGGGCTCGCCGCGGTTGGGGGCGCGCCGCGGGATCCGATACTTGTCCATGCGGTAGCCCAGCGTGCGCCGCGTGATGCCGAGCTTGCGCGCCGCCCGCGTATGGTTGTAGCCGGTCGCCTCGAGCGCCTCGATCAGGACCCGCCGCTCGATGTCCTCCAGCGTTTCGCCGCCGCGCGGAACCGCCGTCTCGGCTGCGGCCTGGCCCGGCGCGACGCCGTGCTGGACCGATTGCGGCAGGTCGCGCACCTCGATCGTATTGCCGTCGCACATCACGCAGGCGTGCTCCAGCGCGTTCTCCAGCTCACGGATGTTGCCCGGCCAGTGGTAGCGCAGCAGCCGGTCGAAGGCCGCCGGCGCCAGGTTCACCACCTGCCCATCCCGGCGCCGGATCCGCGCCAGAAAGTGATCAATCAGCGCCGGCACGTCCTCGGGCCGTTCGCGCAGCGGCGGGATCTCGATCGGCACGACGTTGAGCCGGTAGTAGAGGTCGGAGCGGAACGTCCCCTCCTCGATCATCTCTTCCAGCACGCGATGCGTCGCCGCGATCACCCGCACATCGACGCGGAAAGTCTGGGCATCGCCGACGCGCTGAAACTCGCCCGATTGCAGGACCCGCAGCAGCTTGACCTGCAGCGCGGGGGAGAGCTCGCCGACCTCGTCCAGAAAGATCGTGCCGCCGTCGGCCTGTTCGAACAGACCTTTTCTGGTTTCGACCGCGCCGGTGAACGCGCCGCGCGTGTGGCCGAACAGCTCGCTCTCCAGCAGCGTCTCGGGCAGCGCGCCGCAGTTGATTTTGACCAGCGGCTTGTCGCGCCGCGGTCCGCCGGCGTGGATTGCGAGCGCCAGCACCTCCTTGCCGGTGCCGCTTTCGCCGCGCAGCAGCACCGAGACGTTGCTGGCCGCCACCTTGCGCACGCGCGTCATCACCTCGCGCATCGCCGGGCTGACCGCCACGATGTCGCGCGGGGCAGCCTGCGATTCCAGCGAATCCTTCAGTTGGCGATTCTCCGCGCGCAGGCCGCGCGTCTCCGCCACGCGCGCCACGACCATGATCAGTTCCTCGTTGGCGAACGGCTTGATCAGGTAGTCCGCCGCCCCCTGCTTCATCGCCTCGACCGCCGTTTCCGCCGTCGCATAGGCCGTCATCATGATCACGTCGAGATCGGGCACACGTTCACGCGCGCGGCGCATCACCTCCAGCCCGTCCATCCCCGGCATCTTCAGGTCGGTCAGCAGCAGGTCGGCCCCCTCGCGTTCAATCGCCTCAAGCGCCGCGGCCGGTTCGGTCGCCGTCCGCACCGAGTGGCCTTCGCGCTCCAGCACGCGGCGCAGGATCTTCCCCATCTTCGGTTCGTCATCCAGCAGAACGATGCGCAATCCCATCGGTCATCCTTTCACGCCGGGGGCGGCGGCCGGTCGCGCGAGCGGCAGTCGCACCAGAAAGCTCGCCCCCGGTTGCGCGCGCCGCTTTTCGAGCGTCAGGCTGCCGCCGGCTTCCGCCACCAGCCGCCGGCTGACGGTCAGTCCCAGCCCCGACCCGTCGCTGCGCGTCGTATAGAACGGATCAAAAATGCGCGTGCGGTCGCGCTCGGCGATGCCGGGCCCTTCGTCCGTCACGCGCAGCCGCGCTTCGCCGTCCGTCACCTCGCACTGGACGCGGACGCGGGTCTGCTCGGGCGCCGCCGCCAGCGCATTGAGCACCAGGTTGAGCAGCACCTGGCGGAAGGCGCCCGAATCGATCGGCAACGGGCCGGCCTGCTCCGCCTCGGGCGTCCACTCCAGGTTCAGTTCGACTTGCCGCTTCTGGGCCGCCGCGCGCAGCATCCCGAGCACCGCCGGCACGTCGCGCCCCAGGCGCGCCGGCTCGCCGGCCGTGCGCGAGCGATCGCGCGTCGCCGCCGCCCCCGGCCGCGAATATTCCAGAAATTGCGCCACCAGCCGATCCATCCGGTCGATCTCTTCCACGATGTCGTGGCAGGTTTCCTCGATCTGCGCGCGGCGCGCCGGTTCCCCGGCGTTGCGCGTCGAGCGTTCCAGATCTTCCGCGAACGCGCGGATGATCCCCAGCGGGTTGCGCAGCTCATGGGCGAACCCGGCCGCCAGCGAGCCGAGGGCCGCCAGCCGATCGGCCTCCGCCGCCTGGCTTTCGATCCGTCGCTGACGGCGGATCAGCCGCCAGATCAGCACGCCGATCAACAGCGTCAGGATCGTCAGTTGCAGCGCGTGGCGCCGCAGGCGCCGCGCAAGCTGCTCTACGCCGTGCAGGTAATCGCGGTTGGCCACCAGCACCAGCACGGCGCGCGTCTCGCCGCTCGTCGCGTCCAGCCCCTCGCGAACCGGCAGGTAGAGCCGCTTATAGCTCTGGTCGCCGCGCTGATAGGCGAGCGAAGCGGCGGCCTCGCCCGCGATCGCCCGCCCCAGTTCGAAGCCGTCGATGCCCGCGTAATCAAAGGGCGTCAGCAGCGCCTCGGGGGCGGCCGTGTCGTAGAGCACCGTCGTATCGGGCGCAAGGACCAGCAGCCGCGCCAGGCCGCCGCGGGCGACGAACCCTTCGAGCGCCGCCACGCGCCGCTCGCTCAGATAGTTCGCGTAGACCGCGCGCGCGCGGGGGCTCATCTCCCGCAGCGGCGCGCTGGCGGGGTCGTCCTCGCCGGCGAGCCAGCGCGCATCCAGGGCCAGGTCGGCCAGCGCCAGCGCATCGTCGCTCAATTCGGGCAGGGCCAGCTCGCCGAGGACCCGCAGGTGGCGCGCCAGTTCGGCCTCCTGGGAAACCCGGGCGACGCCGACGACGTACCACCCGGCGCCGTAGATGATCAGCAGCAGCAGGACCAGCAGCAGCCCGGCGCCCAGTCCGGTTCTGCGCAGCGAGGAGGTCGGGCGAAGCAAGGCCACGATGCACGATATCGTACAGGGATTGGGCCGTAAAGGGTGAAGGCTGTACCACTGCGTACGCCCGGCGGGCCTAAAGGCTCCCCTGATCTCCAAGGTGCAACGGCCGTTCCAATGATCGCCTACGCCGATGGCCCCCGATCCGTTTTTGTGTCCCGGATGTCCCTGCTGAAATCAGGGGCCTGCCTTTGGGGCGATCACGAAGACGAGGGACGAGAGACGAGAAACGAGAAATTTGGAGACCCCCTTGCAACCCTCCGCGCCGTGCGCTATAGCGTTGGGGGCCATGTCCGCCGCCGTCCCATCGTCGCCCGCCTCATCGCCCGCCGCAAACCCCATCCTGCGCATGCAGGGCATCGGCAAATCGTTCGGCGGGGTGCGCGCGCTGCACGACGTCCATCTGGAGCTGTTGCCCGGCGAGGTCCACATTCTGGCCGGCGAAAACGGCGCCGGCAAAAGCACGCTGATCAAGATCCTCGCCGGCGTCCATCGCGATTACGACGGCCGCATCGAGCTGGACGGCCGCCCCGTCCGCTTTGCCTCGCCCCAGGACGCCGCCGCGCGGGGCATCGCCGTCATCCATCAGGAACTCTCGCTGATCCCCTCGATGAGCGTCGCCGACAACATCTTCCTGGGCCGCGAAACGGTCTGGACCGGCGCGCTGCCGTGGGTCATGCGCCGCCGGCAGCGCCGCCGGGCGCAACAAATCCTCGATCAGCTCGGGCTGAACGTCGATGCCGAGTCGACCGTCGAGCGCCTGCCGATCTCGCTCCAGCAGATGATCGAGATCGCCAAGGCGCTGGCGGCGGAAGTCCGCATCCTCGTGATGGACGAACCGACCAGCGCGCTCACCGAGCCGGAAGTCGAGCGGCTGTTCGCGCTGATCGCCGAGCTGAAGCGCCGCGGCGTCGCGATCGTGTACATCTCGCACAAGATGGAGGAGATCCATCGGATCGCCGACCGGCTGACGGTCCTGCGCGACGGCCGGTTCGTCGGCACGGCTCCGGCCGCCGAGCTTCCTCCGCCCCGGCTTGTCCAGTGGATGGTCGGCCGCGAAATCGGCGAGCAGTTTCCCCGCCATACCCCCCATCCCGGGCCGGTCCTGCTCCGCGTCGAGGAGCTGACCCTGGACGATCCCCATGGGCTGCCGTTGCCGGTGGTCGACCGCGTCGGCTTCGAGTTGCGCGCCGGCGAGATCGTCGGCCTCGGCGGGCTGCAGGGTTCGGGCGCCAGCGACCTGCTCTGGGGTCTGTTCGGCGCGCGCGGCCGCCCGCGCGCCGGCCGGATCGAGCTGCATGGCCGGCCCTATACGCCGCGCTCGCCGGGCCATGCCATCCGCCGCGGGCTCGCGCTGCTGACCAACGACCGCAAAACAACCGGGCTGGTGCTGGGGATGAGCATCACGCACAACATCACGCTGGCCTCGCTGCCGCGGCTCTCGCCGGGGGGCTGGCTGCGCGAGCGGCGCGAGTGGGCCGTCGCCGCACGGCTGCGCGAACGCTTTGACATCCGCGCCGCCGACCTCGATCTGGAGGTCCAGTCCCTCTCCGGCGGCAATCAGCAGAAGATCGCGCTCGCGAAATGGCTGGAGGCGGGACCGCGCGTCCTGCTGCTCGACGAGCCGACCCGCGGCGTCGACGTCGGCGCCAAGCAGGAAATCTACCGCCTGATGGATGCCTGGTCGGCCGAAGGCTATGCGATCCTGCTCATCACCTCCGAGATGCCCGAATTGCTGGCCTTGAGCGACCGGATTCTCGTGCTGCATCGCGGGCGCGTGACGGCCTGTTTTCAGCGCGGCGAAGCCACCCAGGAGCGTGTCCTGCAGGCCGCCATGGGCGGCACCGGGGAGGATGCCGCCTGAGCCCGCGCAGGCCCGTTTGCGATGGGGCCGTCCATTTCGTACTGGTTCGGGGGGAGAATCGAGGCATGGCAAGATTGACTGACGCGGCCGGCGCGGACGGCCGCTCGCGAATGCTCCGCTGGCTGGGCTATCCCTATGTCCGCGCGCTGCTGGCGCTCGTCCTCGTCTTCTGCCTCGGTCTCTATTTCAACGCCGACGGCGCTTTCTTCCGCTGGGCCACCCATCGCGACATGCTGCGCCATTCCTCGGTCTACGGCATCCTCGCCTGCGGGATGACGCTCGTCATTATCACGGCGGGCATCGATCTGTCGGTCGGCAGCGTCCTGGGCTTCATCGCCGTCGCCTTTTCAATCCTCAGCATTCACCACGGCTGGAGCCCCTGGCTCGCGATTCCGGCCTGCCTGGCGATCGGCGCGTTGCTCGGCGCCGTCTCGGGCGCGCTGATCGCCGCCTTCGGCATCCAGCCGTTCATCGCCACGCTGGCGATGATGGTCTTCGCCCGCGGCCTGGCGAAATTCGTCAGCCACGGCATGAAAGTCTCCAATTATGTCCAGACGCCCGAGGGCTATGTCGCGCTCGACATGCCGGCGATCCACGGCCTCATCGATCAGCGGATCCTGAACGGCAACCTCGCCGTCGTGACACTGATCTTCCTGGCCTGCCTGCTGATCTCGCACGTCGTGCTGGCGCGGTTGCGCTGGGGCCGCTACCTCTACGCCATCGGCGGCAACGAGGAGGCGGCGCGCCTGTCGGGCGTGCCGGTGGCGCGGATGAAACTGCTGGCCTACGGCCTGGCCGGGTTTTTCTCCGCCGTCGCCGGCATCTGCCAGGCCGCGCAGGAGTATCAGGGCGACCCCGAGGCCGGCGCGACGTATGAACTGAAGGCCATCGCGATCGTCGTCATCGGCGGCACCAGCCTGATGGGCGGCCGCGGCGGCATCCTGCTGACGCTGATCGGGACGCTCACGATCGGCTACATGGAAAAAATCCTCAGTATCAATGCGGCGGGCGAGGCGAGCCGGCTGATGCTGACCGGCGCGATCATCGTCGCCGCCGTCCTGCTTCAACGGATCCGCCGGCGGTAGGACGCGAGAACAAGACGGAATCCGGCCCCACTCTTCGACCCGGGCGATCGTTTTATGTCCCTTATGTCCTTTTCTGTCCCTTATGTCCCTTGGTTTCCTCCGGTTCCACCAAAAAAACGCCCCCTCAATTCCTCGGAACAAAACCGCCCCGGCCGGCGTCTGAATCGGCAGACCTCGGGAACCGGATCGATCCCCCGGTTTCGTTTTTCCAAGGAGGAGTCATCATGAATCGCACCAGAACCATCCTGACGACCACCGCGCTCGCGCTGACGTTGACGTTGGGGACGACCGGCTGTGAAACCGTTCGCAAACACCCGGGGGCGACGACCGGCGCCGCCGTCGGCGCTGGAACCGGCGCCGTCCTGGGGGGGATGGTCGGCAGCCAGAGCGATAATACCGCCACCGGCGCGATTGTCGGCGGCGTGGCCGGCGCCGGCCTGGGCGGCGTCGTCGGCCACCAGTACGACCAGATCAAGGAGCAGGAATGGCGGATTGACCGGCTCGAGCGCCGGAAGGACAAGTGGGACGACCGCCGCCATGATCGCGGCCGCGGCCGCGGCCATCGCCGGCACTGATTTCCAGACGACCCGCCACGCAGACACACCCCGCATTGACCCCGCCAACTTGAGCCCCTCCTCGAAATCCGTCGGATCGGACTTAACAGTCCGGTCCGACGGATTTTCATTTCAACCCGGCTCACATGCTTCCCCTTTTGTCCCTTCCCAATCGTCGAGGCGATCCTTACCATGGGCATGCGACCGCGGGGGTCGCCATCCCTGGGAAGGATCGTCCGTCGCGTGCTGGCCAATCTGACCCTCCCCCTCAGCCTGGGCCGTCTTTGGATCACGTTCGTCTGGGCGCTGGTGCTCGGCGCTGGTGTCGGCGTCTGGGTCTGGATGGACGATTGGTTTTCAACCCAGGCGTGGACGATGAACCTGCTGCTGCTGCCCGAGCGCGAACCCGACGGTCCGCGCCGCGAGGCGCTGCGCCGGACGCTGCTCAACGAGGCGGTCGTGCGCGAGGCACGTTGGCTCTCGCCCGACGAACTGCTGCGCTCGCTCGAACGGTCTCAGTCCGAACTCAGGCCGGCCGACCTGATTCCCTCCGAGCCGGCCTGGCTCCCCTGGGTGCTCGAGTTGCGCCCCCGGGATCCGCTGACGCACGCCGCGGAAATCCAGGCGCTGGTGGCCCGACTGGGCCGCGATCCGGATTGGGAACTGGCGCTGTGGGATGCGGCGTGCCTGCACGAGCTCGTGGCGCTGCGCGGCCGCCTGCGCGCGCTGCTCGGCGTCTTCCTGGGTCTCGTCCTCGTCGGCGGGATGGCCGCCCTGTTGCGTACATCGTGGCCTCGTCAGGCGGGGTGGTGGCTGGTCGGCTGGAGCGCGCTGCTGGGCGCGGGCGGGCCGGCTGTCCTCTGGATGGCGGCGCAGCTCGCCGGCCTTCCCGTTGAACCGACCTGCGCTCTCGCCGGCGCCGGCGCCGGTTTCCTGCTTGCGGCCGTGTTTGCCCCCGTGCTAAGAGTGCGGGGCAATCGCGGCGTAACCCTGAGCATCACCGAGGCGGACAATGAGAGAGTTCGGTAAAGTCGTCGTTCAGAACGATCGCGCGCCGGCGCCGATCGGGCCCTACTCCCAGGCCATCAAGTGCGGCGAGATGGTCTTCGTCTCCGGCCAGTTGGGGATCGATCCGCGCACCGGTCAGCTCGCCGGCCCCGACGCGGCCTCGCAGGCCAAGGTCTGCCTCGATCACCTGCAAGCGATTCTGGAGATGGCGGGCTCCAGCCTGGGCCGGGTCGTCAAGACCACGATCTTTATGGTGGACCTGGCCGAGTTCGAGGCGGTCAACAAGGTTTACGCCGAATATTTCAATTTCGAGCCGCCGGCGCGCTCGACGATTCAGGTCGCCGCTCTGCCCAAGGGCGCGCGCGTCGAGATCGAGGCGATCGCGATGGTGACCCCCTCCTCGCCGACCGAAGCCCAGGCCGGCCTCGGCCGGTTCTGATGGCCCGGCGCGCGGGCCCATCCCCTTTCCGCCGCGCGGCATGAAGCTCTCGGTCATCATCCCCGTTTTCAACGAGCGGCGGACGATCGCGCTCATCCTGGAGAAGGTGCGCGCCGTCCCGATCGACAAGGAGATTATCGTCGTCGACGGCGCCAGCTTCGACGGCACGCGGGATATTCTCAAGCAGGAGGAAACGCGCCCCGACACCCGCGTGATCTACGAGCCGGAGCGGCGCGGGCGCGGCCGCGCGATCAAGGAGGGCCTCAAGGCCGCGACCGGCGACATTGTCATCTTCCAGGACGCCGATCTCGAACTCGACCCGGCCGACTACCCCGCGCTGATCGCCCCCCTCCAACGCGGCGAGTGCGACGTCGTCTTCGGCTCGCGTTTCCTGCACGGGCGACCGCTGATGACCTTCCTGCAATACTGGGGCAACCGCGTGATCAACGCGGCGGTCAATCTGCTCTATGGCACGCGGCTGACCGATGTCGAAACGTGTTATCAGGTCTTTCGCCGCGAAGTCGTCCAGGGCATGGAGCTGGAGAACAACGATTTCGCCTTCACGATCGAACTGACCGTGCGGCTGATCCGCGCCGGCCATCCGATCCGTGAGATTCCGATCCGTTACATCCCGCGCGGCCGGCTTGAGGGCAAGAAAATCTACTGGGCCGACGGCTTCGCCGCCCTGTGGACGCTGGTCAAATATCGCTTCAAATCCTGAAGGATCACCGGGCCCTTCTCAGCCCAGCCACTCGCGCAGACGGTCCTCGTCGATCTCGTCCGGCTCGCCTTCAATAAACGCCAGCACGCCGCGGACGGCAGCGGTCTCGCCCGGCCCAAGATCCGGAATCGCCGGATCGGCGTGGATGCAGGGATGGCGCGGGTTGGTCATCAGCGAGGCGGTCTGCTCGCCCCAGCTCATCGCAACGAACCGCCGGGCGTGCGCCGAGCGAGCCAGCACCACGGGCAGGTCGGCCACGGCCGGTCCCTTGCCGCGGAAGCCCAGCCGCCAGCGGCCCGAGCCGTCGGGCCGGCGCGCCGCCTTGCCGATTGGCAGCCAGCCCTGCCCGCCCGCGCGGACGAGCTTGTTCTCATTGGTGTGGGCGTCGAATTCGGCGGCCCCGCGCAGGAAGCAGCACGTCTGGACGCTGATCCGGCGCAGCGGGGCGCCGCTTTCGTTGCGCAGGAAAAACTCCAGCCGGACGAGCGCACCATCGCCGCGGGTGACGTTGCCGCCGAACCGCAGACCGTTGGGGAGCCGGCGCTCGAAGGCCAGACCCCCTTCGATAATTTTCCATGGGACTTTGGGCAGGTGCGTGTAGGGAGGCGCGCAGGCCGGATTTTCGTGGCTGAGGAAGTGCGTCTTGCCGTCGACGAACACGGCTTCGGGAAAGTCGAGCCAGAGATAATCCTTGCCCGGCCAGGGATAGTCGCTGCTGAGCCAGGGTGGCGTGACCCAGGCAATTTGCTCGTAGGGGAAGATCGGCCGCCATTGCCCGGGGACGATGTGGATGCCCGCCAGGCGTTGCTTCAGTTCAATTTCGCTCATCGCCATTCCATCCTGGAATTGCCCGGCCTCGGCCGATTCGTCCCTGACCCGGCGCCATTGCGCAAATTCTACCCCGATATCCCAACAAAATGGATCAGAAACGGCGCGGAGGGGTCCGGAACGCTAACGTAATCGACCGCTTCGAACGACCGAGGCCCTGCCGGACTCAGTCCACTCCCAGTCCCATCCGGGACGCAGAGCCGTTCATTTTCTTCGGAAACCTTACAATCCCAACGGCTGAATATCCGGATTGTCGAACGTGCCCCGGATCCGGACCATCAGAACCTGCCCGGCGAGCCGGTTGAAAATCTCGAGCGCCTGCGCCACCAGCGGGATCCGGCCGGCGATCTGCAGAAACTCGATCTGGACTTTCAGGTCGAGCTGCTCGTCCGGGCCGACATCCCCCGATGCCTTGAGATTCACGATCGGGCCGTTGAACGTGATCCCGTCGCTGGAGAACCGCTCGCCGTGGACCGTGAACGGTCCTTCGATCGTCGAGAACGAAATATCCTCGAAAAACGGGAGCTTCAGCAGGCCGCCCAGACTGTTGAAAATCTTGTTGGAGACAAACCGGCTCTCCTCGATCCGCAGTTGCCCCTGGCCCCGCCACGGCGTCGGCACGTCGCCGACGCGGCGGCCCAGCTCCACTTCCCCCGTGATGATGCCCGAGGCCAGGCCGTATTGCTTGTCCTTCTGCGTCGCCATCCGGACGATTTCCTGGAGCTCTCCACGCTCGATCGCCAGCCACAGGCCGAGGTTGTGATTGAACAGCGAGCCATGATGCCGGAAGACGCCCCCCGCCAGGACCGCCTCGACATCGGACCACGTCAACATCGAGGGCTGGCCTTCGTGAAGGTCGTAGCCGAGGCGGAACCGGAAGTCCTCCCCCTGGAACTGGCGATACTCCGCGGTGCGCGATCGGCCCTGGCCGCGAATGATGAACCGGCGCGCAAGGTTGGCGTCGTATTGCAGATCCTCGGGCCATGCATGATGCGGTTCGTCCGGATGCAACCGGTTCCATTCATGGGTCCAGGCGGTCACGTTGATGTGCTCGGCCGAGACGATGTCGAACCGCAGCTCGGGCGTTACGCCGCCCAGCGGAAAAAGAATCTCGACGACGGCGCGCGCCCCGGTCGTCCCTTCCCCCGCATCCACCGCCACCGGTTCCGGCGTCCAGGCGCGTTCCAGATCATGCCGGACCGTGCCACTGATGTTGGTCAGCCGGGTCGGGAAGACGCTGGGCGTGATCTCGGCGGATTGCAGCTGCGCGCTTCCGTCGGCGGTCAGGTCGTAACGTTCGCGGATGGACGCGAGCCAGGCGTCGGGATCGGCGGAGGGATTCTCTGGACGGATGGCCCGCCAGACGTCCTCCAGATCGGCGGGGGGCGCGGCCCCTTCGCGCAGTCGCCAGCGGATCGTCTCGCTCAGACTCGTCGCGCCGTCGACGGCCATGTACTCGAACAACGTCGGCAGATGCCGCTTCATCGACGGCAGCGCGCCGCTCAACCCGGCCTGAATCTCGCCCCCCGCGGGCGTGATCTCGGCGGCGAGCGACAGCGGCAGTTCTCCGAGCGCCCCGGTCGTGTCGGAGATCGTCAGCCGGTCGCGGGCGAGCTCCACCCGCGCGCCGCTCAGCCGCAGCGGCCCCTGGATGTGCGGATAATTCAGCTCGGTCCGGTAATCGGCGAGATCGAGGAACGCCCGCAGTTCGAACGTCGCGGGCCGCGCCAGGGATCCCTCGCCGGCGATCCGGATCTCGGCGTTCCCCTCGGCCGGAGGCAGCTCCGGCAGCTCGGCATCGAACCGGGCGGCCTCGTTGCGGACGAAGGCGACGATCTCATCGACCGGTCCGGCGGTGGCGGCGCTGAATTCCAGGCGCGGCGCCCGCCAGAAGACCGGCTCGCCGAGGATCCGCCCCTCGGCCTGAACCGACCGGTCGAGGCAGGCCGCGCTGAGCGATTCAATCTCAACGCGGTCGGTCGTCACATTCAGCCGGGCGTCGAGCCCGGTGCATTCAAACTGAGGGTCAACCAACGCGAAGTCGACGTCGGACAAAATGACCTCGCCGTCGACGCGCGCGTCGTCCCAATCGCCGACCGTGGTCGCGCCCTCAAAGTTCGCCCGCACGCCGCCCGCCAGGGCGGGCATCGGCTCCACCCATTTCGCCGCCAGCGCGGCCAGATCTTGGAGCCGGCCGTTGACCTTGCCGGCCCCTTCGATCCGCGGCCGACTCCAGAAGCGCGGTTCGCCCGAGAGGGTTCCGGTCGCCTCGATCACCGTTTCGCCGGCGGTGGCCGTCAGCGCCGTCACCTCCGCGCGCTCGGGAGCGAGGTTGACGCGCAGGTTCAGGTCCGAAACCGGCCACGGCAGCCATGGATGGCGCGCGGTGACGTTGTCCAGCTCGATCTGCCCGGTGATCCGAGCGCGCTCCAGCGCATCGCGGATCGCCCCCTCGAACGGCGATTCGAGCACCGCTTCGCCCCGCCCTTCGATGTGGCCCGTCAACGTCAGTTCGCGCGCCGGTTCCGTCATCCAGCGGTCGGCAAGGCCCGTCACGTCCTCCAGCGCGCCGCTGGCTTCCCACGTCAGCCGGAGCAGATCGATCTCGCCCAGCAGCGGCCGGCCGCGCAACTCCCCCCCGATCCGGAGCGGGATGCCGCCCATCTGGGCCGAGGCCTGCACGATCCGCAGCGATTCGGTCGTCAGCGATGCCTGCAGGTCGAGCCGCTGCAACGGCGCCGGCAGCGAAGGCTGTTGCCAATCGAAACCGCTGATTTCAAGCTGGCCCTGCAGGGCATCGGGCCGCAGCCCGAGCAAGTCGCCGGCGGCATGCGCCGCGAAGCGGATGCGCGCGTCGGGCGGCTGGGGCATGCGCCCGGCGCCGGGCAGCCAGACCGTCGCCAGATCCAGGGCCGTGTCGCTCAACATCAGCCGGGCGACGTCGACGACGTATCGGAACGGCCGGGCGAGCGTCAGCCGCCCGGCGGCTTCCAGCGCCAGCGAGCCGTTGTGCAGCTCGATCGAATCGAACTGAAGCTGCTTGAAATCGGGCGAAAGCTCCGCCTGCAACGCCAGGCTGAGCGGGCCGAGGCTGCGCCCCGACGTCGTGGCGGCGTCGCCGATCTGGCTCGCCGGGGCTTCCTGAACGCGCAGTTCGGCCAGCTGCAGGTCGGCCCGCGAATGCAGGGGGCCGTCGGCCGCGCGGCGGATGCGTCCCGTCGCGGCCAGGCCGCGCACCTCGAACCACGGCTCGGCCGGCCAGGGGAGATCGGCGCGGCTCAGGAACCGCGCGATCGCCAGATCAAAATCGAGATCCTCGCCGCCGGGCACGCGGTTCAGCGTCAGCGCGAGACCCTCCTCGCGCGGATGACCGTTGAATCCCGCCTCGAGCGAGATCCCCGTCGGCCTGAGCGTGCCGGCGAAATCGAGCTCCAGCCGGGCGTCGTCCAGCTCCAGCAGCACCGCGTGCGTCGTGATGGCGTCCAGTGTCAGCGGCGCCGTCGTGACGGTCCCGTCGGCCAGCGCGGCGGTCGTCGGCACGTCGAGCAGGCGCAGGCTGAGCGGCTCGAATTGAATCTTCCGGATGCCGATGCGGTCGCGCGCGTCCTGATCCTCGGGCTCCTCCGCCGCCAAACGCCGGCGGTGCTCCTGGTAACGGTCCAGCAGCAGGGCGGCGTCGCCGAGCAGCCGCGGCCGGGAATCGACGAGCGCGACGGCGGCCGCGAACGGGCCCGAAACCGAGATGCTCTCGATGATGATCGGCGAATCGAGCGAGACGAGCTCGGCGAAGGGGAGGTTGACGGTCAGTTGCTCAAACGACGCCAGCGGCCGGTCGGTCGCCGGATCGAGGATGCGCGGCGACTGAACAGTGAACGTCCCCGACAGCAGCCGCAGCGTGGCCTCGGAATAGGTCAGGCCGGTGCCGGTCGCCTTGCGCCAGGCGCTCTGGACGCGGCGATCGACCCAGTCGAACGACCACGGCACGAGCAGCACGACGAGAAGCAGGAGAAGGCAGGCGAGGAGCAGGAGCGCGGTGAAACGAAAGAGCCGTCGTCGGCGGCGCCTCGGTGGAGGCGGCGCGTCGGCGCCGGACGGGGGATCGGACAGGTCGCCCGCCGAGCGGCGGGGCAGCGCACCGAGCGTCATAACACGGGCTGTTTCAAGGGACTGAGTGAACCGGCGATCCGGCGCACCGGAACCGGCTCGGCGTGTTCGCCGCAAAGCTCAGCCAGGGAAGCAACAAGAGTGCCCGGCCGCTATTCCTCGCCGCCCTCGTCGACCTCCGGCTCCGCGTCCGCTTCCTCGTCGCCCTCATCCGCCGCGTCGGCGACGCCCGCCACCGACTTGTCCTCCTCGATGCGCGCCACGCCGACCAGGCTGTCGCCTTCCTCCAGATGCATCAGGCGGACGCCCATCGTCGCGCGGGCGATGACGCGCATGTCGGAGACCCGCGAGCGGATCGTGATGCCCTGCTCCGAGATGAGGATCAGCTCGTCGCTCTCGATGACGTCCAGGACGGCGATCACCTTGCCGTTGCGCTCCGTGGCGCGGATGTTGATCACGCCGACGCCGCCGCGCTTGGTCAGCCGGTAGTCCTCGGCGTCGCTCCGCTTGCCGTAGCCCTTTTCGCACACGGTCAGCACCGTCGATTCGGGGCGCAGGGCGATCATGCCGACCACTTGGTCGTCGCCGCGCAGGTTGATGCCGCGCACGCCGCCGACGAAGCGGCCCATCGGCCGCACGTCGTTTTCATCGAATCGCACGGCCATCCCCTCGCGCGTGGCGATCAGCAATTGCTGATGCCCATTGGTCATCCGCACCGCGATCAGCTCGTCGTCGTCGGCGATATTGATCGCCTTGATGCCGACCTTGCGCGGGTTGGAGTAGAGGTCCAGCGAATTGCGCACCACCTGCCCCTTGCGCGTGCACATGACGAGATAACGGTCCTCGCTGAACTTGTCGATCGGGATCATCGCCTGGATCGTTTCGCCCGGCTCCAGCGCGAGCAGGTTGACGATCGGCCGCCCGCGCGAGGCGCGCCCCGCCTGCGGCAGCTCCCACACTTTCAGCCAGTACGCCTTGCCCGTGTTCGTGAAGAACATGATGTAGTTGTGGGTCGTTCCCACGAACAGATGTTCAACCCAGTCTTCCTCTTTGGGTTTGACCCCGCTGGCCCCCTTGCCCCCGCGGCGCTGGCGGCGGTAGAGGCTTGTCGGCGTGCGCTTGATGTAGCCGCTGTGCGTGACGGTGATCACCATCCGCTCCTCGGCGATCAGGTCCTCGACCGTCAGTTCGCCTTCGGCGTCGACGATCTCGGTCATCCGCTCATCGCCGAACTTCCGGGCCACCGCGTCCAGCTCGTCGCGGATGATCGTGGTCACCTTGTTGGGGTCGGCCAGGATCGCGACAAGCTGCTCGATGAGGGCGGCCAGTTCCTGGTGTTCCTGCTGGAGCTTTTCGATTTCCAGTCCGGTCAGCCGGCGCAGCGGCATGTCCAGGATCGCCTGCGTCTGCTCGTCGGTGAGCCCGAAGCGTGATTTGAGGCTCTGGCGCGCATCGTCGGTGGAGGACGACGACCGGATGATCTTGATCACCTCGTCGATGTTGTCGACGGCGATCAGCAGACCCTCGACGATGTGGATCCGCCGGCGCGCCTTGTCCAGATCGAACTTCGTCCGGCGCACGACCACCTCGCGGCGATGCTCCAGATAACACTGCAGCATGCGCTTGAGCGAAAGGTAGCGCGGACGGCCGTCGACGAGCGCGAGCAGGATGATGCCGAACGTGACCTGCATCTGCGTCATCTTGTAAAGCTGGTTGATGATGACCTGCGGGACCTCCCCCTTGCGCAGCTCGATCATGATCCGCATGCCGTTCTGGTCCGACTCGTCGCGGATGTCCGAAATGCCCTGGATCTTCTTGTCGCGGGCCAGCGTCGCGATCTCGGCGATCAGGTTGGCCTTGTTGACCTGATATGGAATCTCAGTAACGATCAGCGAATCCTTGCCCGATTTCTGCTGTTCGACCATCACGCGCGCGCGCAGTTGAATCCGGCCGCGGCCGGTCTCGTAGGCCTCGCGAATGCCCGCGCGGCCGTAGATGTAGCCGCCGGTGGGGAAATCGGGCCCCGGAATGACCCGCATCAATTCGGGCAGCGTCGCCTCGGGATTGGCGATCAGGATCTTGAGCGCCGTGACCGTCTCGCGCAGGTTGTGCGGGGGGATGTTGGTCGCCATCCCGACGGCGATCCCCGCCGAGCCGTTGACAAGCAGATTGGGGAACGCGGCCGGCAGGACGGTCGGTTCCATCACGCGCCCGTCGAAATTCGGCATGAACTCGACGGTGTTCTTCTCGATGTCCTGCAGCAGCAGCTCGGCGATCGCCGTCATCCGGCACTCCGTGTAACGGTAGGCTGCCGGCGCGTCGCCATCCACCGACCCGAAGTTGCCCTGCGGATCGATCAGCGGGTAGCGCAGGTTCCAGTCCTGCGCCATGCGGACCAGCGCGTCGTAGACCGCGCTGTCGCCGTGCGGATGGTATTTCTTGAGCACCTCGCCGACGACGCCCGCGCACTTGCTGTGCTGCTTGTTGTGCTGCAAACCCTCGTCGTGCATGGCATAAATGATCCGCCGATGGACCGGCTTGAGGCCGTCGCGCACATCGGGCAGCGCGCGCATCACGATCACCGACATCGAGTAGTCGATGTAGGAGGCCTGCATTTCGTCTTCGATGTTGACCGGGGTAATGTTCTGGCGGTTCATTTCCTGCATGGATCGGGCCTCGGGACAAGCGAGAATCGGTCGGGGAGGGCGCGGCAGCGTTCCCGGCGGGTCAATTTGACCGGATGCGCGGGGCTGGAACGACCCCGCGAACCAGCCCCTCCACCAATTTAGGGGATCGGGAAGGAAGAAGCAAGGACAGGGAACCGCCCGAAACCCCGCGAAAACTTGCAAAGCGCCAAGGAAGAACGGCCCCAGGATGAAAAACCGGGATCGGTATCGGAATCGGGATCAATATCGGAATCAAACAACCCCGCAACCGCACGGAACTCCGCGGCGACTCCATTTTGCCAACCGCATGAGCGGCTGGTTTTCTGATCCACGGCGAATGTCGGAATGGTTCGAATAGATCACTAGAACGGGCGAAGCCGGACGAGTTTTCGTGGAAGGGCCAAATGACCGCTCAACTCCAGCGACTGATTGACGACGCGCGCGGCATCTTCCAGGCGGCGCTGGCGGGCGTCGCGCCCGCGCGTCTTCTGCTCCGCCGGCCGTTGTGCGAACTGGCCCGGCGCCCGCTCGCCGACTACGCCCGGATCGTCGTCGTCGGCGTGGGCAAGGCCGCCATCGGGATGGCGCGGTCGATCGAGGAGCAATTGGGCGACCGGCTGACCGAAGGGTTGATCACTGTTCCGCACGGTTACCGGGATCAGGCGGGCGACGCGGCGCTCCCGCGCCGGATCGAACTGACCGAGGCGGGGCATCCGGTGCCCGACGAAGCCGGTCGGCGCGCCGCCGAGCGCGCCCTCGCGGCGGCGCGCGGCTGCGGCCCCGACGATCTGCTCGTCGTCCTCGTTTCGGGCGGCGGGTCGGCGCTCTGGCCGGCCTTCGCCGAGGACCTGTCGCTCGACGACGCGCGGGCGACGTTCAACGCGCTCCTGGCCAGCGGCGCGAGCATTCACGAGGTCAACGCGGTGCGCAAGCATCTGTCGCGGATCGGCGGCGGTCGCCTTGCGGCGGCGGCCCGGCCGGCCGAGGTTGCCGCACTGCTGATCTCCGACGTGCCGGGCGACGACCCGGGGGTTATCGCCAGCGGGCTGACGGTCCCCGACCGCTCGACGTGGCGCGAGGCGCTCGACGTCGTCCGCCGCTACGGGATCGAGCAAAAGCTCCCCGCCGCCGTCCTGTGCCGGCTTGAGCGGGGCGCCGTCACCGGCGCCGATGAGACGCTCAAGCCGGGCGACCCGGTGTTCGCGAACGTCACGACGCGCCTCTGCGGCTCGAATCGCGACGCGCTCGCGGCGGCGCGCGACGAAGCCCGCCGGCGCGGTTACTCCGCGCGCATCGCCGACGGCCATGTGGAGGGTGAGGCGCGCGAGGTCGGCCGCCGCCATGTCCGGACGCTGCGGGACGCGGCGGCGACCGGGCCGCTCTGCCTGATCTGGGGCGGCGAGACGACCGTCACGCTGCGCGGCGACGGCATGGGCGGGCGCAATCAGGAACTGGCGCTCGCCGCCGCGCTGGCGATGGAGGACGCACCCCGCGCCATCGCGTTCCTCAGCGGCGGCACCGACGGGATCGACGGGCCGACCGCGGCCGCCGGCGCCGTCGTGACCCCCGCCACCGTCCGCGCGGCGCGCGAGGCCGGCCTCGCGCCCGAGGAGGCGCTCGCCCGCAACGACGCCTGGACTTTCTTCAGCCGCCTGCCCCCGGGCGAGGGGAGCGGCGGTCATCTCATCACCGGCCCCACGCAGACGAACGTCATGGATGTCCACATCGGCCTGATCGGAGGATAACTCCCTCACGCCGCCGACGATCCGGGATCGACCAGAATGAAAACCCCCCGCCTGCGAAAACTCATCCTCCGGCTCGCGACGGGTTTCGCCTTTGCCCTCGTCGCGCTCGCCATTTTTCAATGGGGCGTCGGCATCCTTGCCGTTTGTTTCTACTCCGTCTTCACCCTGGCCGGCATTTCGTGGATCATGACGACGATCTGGATCCGGCCGCTGCGCGTCGAGCGCGAATTGTCGGCCGATGTCGTCCGCATCGGCGAACCGGTGGCCGTGACGGCGAAAATCCAGAACCGCTCGCCCTGGCCGATCCTCTGGCTCTACGCCGAGGAAACGCTCCCCCGCGCAATTCCGCGCGAAGGAACCTGGCGCCGGCTGATGTTCATCCCGCCGGGGCGGAGCTTCCACCTCAGCTACAAGTTGACGCCCAACCGGCGCGGCTGCCACCCGATCGGCCCGCTCGTGCTGGAGAGCGGCGACGTTTTCGGCCTGTTCAAACGCGCCCGCATCGACCGCCGCCGCGACTGGATCACCTGCCTCCCCAACTACTACGCGATCGATGATTTTCAGGTGGGCCGCCGCCGCCAACTCGGCGACCTGCGCGCAATCCGCAGCATCCTGGACGACCCTTCGCGCGTGCAGGGCATCCGCGAATACCGCCGCGGCGATCCGATGAAGATCATCCACTGGAAATCGACGGCGCGCACCGGCCGGCTCTGCAGCAAGGTCTTCGAGCCGGTGACCGACGCCGGCGCGACCGTCATCCTCGATTTCCACCAGGATTCCTGGCTTGCCATCGAAGGCGCGTTCGACCGCCGTCCGCTCGCCCGGCCGACGCGCTGGGGCATCATCCCCGCCGCCCGTCGGCTCGACAAGGGCCCCGGCCGCCCCGCCACCAAGGCCGAACAGCCCCCCGAGGAGACGGCCGTCGAAGTCGTCTGCACCACCTGCCGCTACATCGCCGACGCCGGCTGGCGGCTGGGTTTCTTCTGCAACGGCCGCGATCCGCTCGGGCTGCCGGGCGTCAGCATCGCCCAGGCGCGGGCGACCGATTCGCTGCGCGCGGCGCAACAGGCCGCCCGCCGGCGGCGCGACGACGACCGCCTCGAGCCGATCCGCATCCCGCCCCAGCGCGGGCCGGAGCAGTTTGCCCTGATCCATGAGCAGCTCGGCCGCATCGAGCTCTCCGACGGCCTGCGCATCGAAGACCTGCTCCTGCTCGAACTGCCCCACATCGACCGCACCCAGGCGCTCGTCGTGGTCACCGGTCATGTCACCGACGACTTCATCCGCGGCATGCTGCGCGTGCGCGCCTCGGGCTACCGGCTGCTGGTGTTCGTCGTGCGCGACAACCGCGGCCACGATCATGCCTTTGAACACCTCGCCCCCGCGGGCATCGAACTGTATCGCATGGACGAAGACTGGAGACTGCGTGAGATCGCCATCGGTCGACAATTCGCCTGAGCGCGGGCTCTCCAACCTGCTGACGGCCATCCTGATCCCGGTCTGCGTCTGGGGGATGCTCGCCACGCTGCTGCTGCACCTGCTCGACGTGCGCGCGGTGTTCATCCACGATGACGCCTGGCGCATGCGGCAGGCGGTGCTCGCCTTCGCCGCCGGCGTGATCCTGATTCAGATGCTCTCGCGCGAGCAGGGCCCGCGCACGGCCGGGGCCTATGGCTGGTTGCTCGGCCTGTCGATGACCGCCTTCGCCGTCTATCAGGCCTTCGCTTATCGGATTGCGATCCCCTGGCCGCTCGTGGCGCTGGTCAACCTGACGCTGTTCGGCCTGCTGTGGTGGGTCGGCCAGCGCGTGATGACGGCTTGCACGGTGCACGACCAGGCGGCGGCGCACGCGGCGGAGACGGGCGTCTTCTCGCGCGCCGGTTCGGCCGGACCCGAGGCCGAAGTCCCTCCGGACGCTGCTCCCGATGCCCTGCCGCCCGGCGAGGACCTCGGCGTCTCGGAGCTGTATGCCGGCGTCCGTCGCGAGCGCGAACGCAAACGCCTCGAGCGCAACGCGGCGGAAGACGAGGCGGCGCTGCGCGAGCGCATGAACGTGCCGCACCCCGGCCGCGTCATCTTCCGGTTTTCGCTCTTCGCCATCCCCGCGTTCGGCGCCGGATTCCTGCTGCTTGGCGGTCAGCACGAAATCTTCCCCCGGCTGCGCGTCGGCATCCTCCTCTTCCTCTACCTCTACTGCTCGCTGCTGCTGCTTTGCCTGGCGGGGCTGAGTCAGATGCGCGCCTACTTCAACGCCCGCGGCGTGCGGATGCCCGATCCGCTGGCGCTGACCTGGATCGGCCTGGGTCTGAGCCTCGTCACGCTCGCACTCGCACTGGCCTTCTTCCTGCCGCAGCCGGTCACCGCGCCGCAGCGCTTCGTCCGCGACCAGATGGTGGGGGTCTATCGCGGTTTCGAGGGCAAACGCGGCGCGCCCAGCCAGCTCGCCGTTTCGACGCCGGAAGACCAGGCCCCGCCCCGCGCTCGCAAGTTCCACCGCGATGAACTGAACCAGATGCTGAAGGAGCGTTACGAGCCGATCGACAAACTGGGCGATGAGTATATTTCCGAACTGGCGCGCACCACCGGCGCGGAGCCCGAATACCAGAACGCGATGAAATTGCGCGCCGCGATGCAGGAGACCTACCATCAGGTGGGACAGTTCGCGATGAAGGCGATCTTCGCGCTGGCGATCCTCGGCGGCGTCGTGGTCCTCGTCGTGCTGGCGTGGGTCTTCCTCGGCCGGCTGAGCGAGGGGCTGCGCCGGTTGCGGCTGGCCCGCCGCCCGCGGCGACCACGCCGTCCGCGTCGGAAAGCCGGCACGCCCGTGCCGCTGGAGCGCTTCGGCCGGTTCGCCAATCCCTTCACGCGGGGTTACGACCCGGGCGACGGCAATGCCCTCGTGCGTTACCTGTGGCAGGCGACGCTGGCCTACTGCGCCGATGCCGGCGCGCCGTGTCCGCCTGACCTCACGCCGCTGGAATTCGTGGAGCAGAATCCCGCGCCGCTCGCCGGTTTTGAGCGCAATGCGATGTTTATCGCCGATCTGGTCAGTTACAGCGAATTCTCCGGCCAGCCGATCCCCGCCGAGACGCTGCCGCGGCTGCGCGAATACTGGTCCGCGCTCGCCCGCCACGCCCACGCCCGCGGCGCCTGAACAGAAGGATGGAATCCGCGCTTCATTCGCGCGACAGGATCAGCAGTGAAAGATCGTCGTCCAGCGGACGGTCGCCGGCGAACAGGTGCATGTCCATCAGCATCGCGTCCATGATCAGTTCCGGGTCGTTGTGCCCCAGCGTCTCGACCACATCGCGCAGCCGGTCGTACCCGTAGGCTTCGTCGCCGCGATTGAACGCCTCGGGCAACCCGTCGGTATACAGCACCAGGCTCTGCCCGGGGGCGAGCTGGTGGTGATGCGTCTCATACGATAGATCGGGCGCGACCAGCTTGATCGGAAAGCCCTCGCAATCGGGGAGGAAGCGCGCCGTGCGTTCCCCCGGGCAGACGTGCAGCGGCGCGTTGTGCCCCGCCGAGCTGTAAGCCAGCTCGCCTGTCTTCGGGTCCAGGATGCCGAAAAACATTGTGCAATACTGGCCGGTGGGCAGGCTCTGGAACATCCGGTTGTTGATCAGATGCAGCAGCCGGGCCGGATCCTCGGCCGCGGGGGCTTCCACCTGCAGGAGCAGGTGCATCATCGCCATCGCCACCATCGCCGGCGTGCCGTGGCCGCTCACATCGCCGATGACAACGCTCAGCCGGCCGTCGGGGCGCGGGATCAGGTCGTAAAAATCGCCGCTGCACTCCGTCGAGGGCTGATAGTGCGCCGCAAAGTGATAGCCCTCGACCGTCGGCAGCTCCTGCGGCAGCAGGCTGCGCTGAATCTGGCTGGTCGCCTGCAGCTCCTGATTGATCCGCCGCATCGCCTGGCGCAGCTCGCGGTTGCGGCTGGCCAATTGCTGGCGCAGGCGCAGGATGCGTTCGGCCGCGCGCAGCCGCGCCATCAGTTCCGCGCTGTCGCACGGCTTGACCAGATACTCGTCCGCGCCGGTGTCCAGCGCCGACACCTTGTCGTCGTTCTTGTCCTTCGCCGTCAGCAGGATGAAGTAGACCGACGGGCCGTCGGGCAGCTCGCGCACCCGCGTGCAGAGCTCCACCCCGTCCATCTCCGGCATCATCCAGTCCGACAGGATCAGGTGCGGCTTGAACCGCGCGACGCAGTCGAGCGCCTCCCGCCCGTTGGTCGCCGTCTCGACCGTGTAGCCCCCCTTGACCAGCCGCTTGTTCAGAATCGTCAGCGTGAACGGGTCGTCCTCGACGACCAGCACCCGCATCGCAAAGACGTCGTCATTGGGCTCCAGGTCGGCAATCGGGGGATCGGCTAGGGCAAGAACCATGAGTTATCGGATTCGCGCGAAGTGTTAACCCGGAGTCATCCGAGCGACATTGGCCTGGCGGCGACCGGGCGTCGGCCGCCGCCGAACTCACGGGCCGACCGGCATCCTGCCCGCGCCCTCGAGCTTGCGCGCGAGCAGGGCGGCGATCTGAGCGCAGAAGGCATGGTGGTCGACGATCGGCTTGGCGATATAGTCATCGGCCTGGGCCTCGGCCAGGTAGCGCTCGCGATCGCCGCTCATCGCATGGGCCGTCGCCAGGATCACCGGCACCTGCCGCCAGCGCGAGTCCCGGCGAATGTGCCGCGTCAGCTTGACGCCGTCGACCGGTTCGCCGTTGAGCGTCGCGTCGATCAGCGTCACGTCCATCACGATCAGTTCGATCGGGTGTTCCTCCAGCGCCTGCAGCGCCCCCGCCGGGTTGGCGGCGAGTTTCACCTCGTGTCCGCCCATCCGGGTCAGCACCTTCTGCACGACTTTCGCCGTCAGCGGATCGTCTTCAACTACGAGCAACAAGGCCATGCGGTAGTATCCTTGGGTCCGGCCCGGGGGGAGCGGTCGTCGTCCGTCGGCGCCGGCAGGGTCTCAGCTTCGCCATCGGCAATTGACTTATACGTCTTTTCGGTCGCCCCGACCCTCCGCTTAAGCGCCCCCGCCCCTCATCCTCGCTCAAAATCGTTCCTCGTCCCTCACTCGAAAATCTGTCTTTCGCCGGGATCGCTTGGATCGGTTCTGCCACCTCTACAGGACTCCGTCGCTTTGGTTGTGAATCGCAGATTCATGAGCAACTCGAGATCGCCCCCAACGGCCTTCTCGAGAATTCGCCCGCGGCTCTCGAAAACCGCCCCTTCGCCCCCCGTCTCTCGCTCACAGATTGACGCGGAACTCCGTCAGATAGACCTGGCGGACCCGCGCCGTCTTGAGCTGCCGGTCGACCGTCCGCACGATCAGCTCCTTCAGCCGGCTCTTTCCCTCGGGATGGATCAGTTCACCGAAGCGGATGTCGCGCAGCAGCCGTTCGATCTCCTGCCGCACCGACGCTTCCAGGCTCTGCAGTTCGGCCATCCCGCTCTCGCCGCCAAATTCAATGACCACCCCCAGTTCGATCTTCTGCTTGCGCAGGCCGTCGCTGTCCTGAACCACGATCCCCTCGAGCGGGTAGCGATACGGTTCCAGCCGATCGCGCGCGCGCAAGACCCGATAGTCGTAGAACCCCTTCAGTTCCGGGCCGAGGCGAAACGCCGGCCGTTGCGGCTCGGCCGCCTTGCCGTGCCCCGTTTCGCCGCTCGCCGCGGCCTCCGCCTCATCGGCCGCCGCCCCGGCGGTGGGCTCCGGCGCCGTCCCATGCGCGGGCGCGCCCGCGCGCACTCCGGTTGAACCGGCCGCGAACAGGCAGCACAGCCCCAGCACGAGGATCAGGCGATGGACCGCGGGCGTTTCCGGCATGCGCGCGACTCCCTTCCATCTCGCTTATCGGCGCATTGCCCTCCGGACTTGCCCGCTTTGCGTAGGTGCTACGAAAATGCATCGACGCCGAGCGTCCATCCCGTCCATTGCGTCCAGCTTGTCCATCCTCTCCTGCTCTTCCCCAAAACCCCTCAGTGTCCGCTAACGGGAACGGGGGTCGACCCGGCCGCTGGCTGAATCGATAAGTAAACCGAACGGCAGCTATCCCCGTCGTCGGCGGGGGCGTCGGATGATTGGATCATCAAGTCGGAGCAAGCGGGTATGAACCGGGCCAAACACATTCAACAGAACGTCGTGAAACGATTCACCGAACAACAGATGCCCGAGGTGGCGACGCGCGGGCTCTTTGCCGATCCCTTGCGCTCGCACCCCGACCATCTGCGCCAGTTCCTGACGATGGCCGAGAACCGCCGGCGTCAGATCCTCGAGCGGATGCTGATGGAGTAACCCGGTCTTGGGCGCCGAGATTCAGATTCTCGTGATCGACGACGATCCCTCGCTGCTGGCCGTCCTCGAGACCGGCCTGCAATTGGAGCCGGGCTACCACATCCGCGCCGAGCCGCGCGCGGCCGACGGCCTGGCGGCGCTCCGCGCCCAGCCGTTTGACCTCGTCGTCACCGACTATTCGCTCGATGACCCCCAGATCAACGGCCTGACGATTCTGCAGACGGCCCATGCGCTGGCGCCCGCCCCGCTGGTCGTGATCATCACCGCTTTCGCCTCGCTGGAGTTGACCCTCAAATCGATCCAGCTCGGGGCGCATGATTTCCTGACCAAGCCGTTCCAGCTCGAGGAATTGCGCCTGGTTGTGCGCAACGCGGCCCGCTTGATCGAACTGCGCCGCGAAAACGAGCGCCTGCACGAACAGGTCGGCGCCCTCGACCGCGCGATGCGGCGCATCGAACGCGCCCACGCCGAATTGGTGCACCGGCTGGATCAACTCAACGACGACGCGACGGGCAACTCCGGAACCGACCCCGGCCTGACCCCCGCCTCGTTCCAGGCGCTGGAGCTGCGCCGTCGCCGGATGCGCGATCAGATCGCCGTCTACGCCCGCATGGGCCACGAAATCGGCGAGCAACTGCTCGCCGAGCGTTCGCGTCTCGGGGTTCAGTTCACGACCGGACAACCCGATGAATCTGAACAGGTTGCCTGTTCGCCAGGAGACTGAGCCGACCGTCCGGAAGCAACACGATCCCGGGCCGAGGTGTCGCGCAAGCCCGGGTTCGCACCCGATG
>ERZ795030.1831-NODE-1831-length-27358-cov-7.606820_pt1 | contig 27358 bp, 26 predicted proteins | sample MGYA00375122_ERZ795030 | MGnify/ENA primary metagenome ERZ795030 (study PRJEB30165, sample SAMN05720146) | activated sludge metagenome | isolation source: anaerobic digester from wastewater treatment plant | place: Japan | collected 2015-04-20 ... | reverse complement strand
TTTACACGTCATACTTCTTGAGCAGCGCGTCGAGCGCCTCGCGCAGCAGCGCCGCCTCCCCCACGCCCTCGCGGCCGGAGAGCTTGGTGAGCCGCTTGAGCTGCTCCGCCGTGTAGTGGGTGGTCTTGGGCACCATCTTATCCTCCCGCGGGAAGCAGACCCGGTTTCCGCCCGCGAGCTTGCCGCGGTACATCGCGCCCTCGGCCTTGCGGATGAGCTCCCCCGCCGCCGCCGCGTCGTCCGGCGCGCAGGCGATGCCCATGGTGAAGGTTACGGCCGAGCCGTCCGGCAGTTTTATGGCGCAGCCGCTCCGAATTTTCTCGAGCGCGAGGAACACGTCCTCCTTCTCGGGATTGTCCAAAAAAAGAATGCCGAACTCGTCTCCCCCGTAACGGTAGACCGCGGCGCCCTGCGCCAGGCTGTTTTTGAGAGTAAGTCCGGCTTCGATGAGCACCCTGTCCCCCTCGTCGCTGCCGAAGCCCTCGTTGACCTGCAGAAAACGGTCGAGATCCGCCATCGCGATCACGGCCCCGCCGCTCTCGAGCGCCTTCTCGAGATCCGCTTGAAACCGCTCCCCCAGAGGGAATGCGAGCGCCTCGTTGACCTTGTTGCTCTTCTCGTCCATGCCAAACCCCCTTTCATATATCTTATGTGTATAATATTACCTCATTATATTATCTGTCAAGTATTATTTCATAGATAATATCATCCGCCGCGCGGCGCAAGAGCCCCGGAGAAAACGCTCCGGAGCTCTCGCGCTCTCTATTCAACCGCCCGCGGAACGCAAGCGCCCCTTGCGGCGGGCAGGGGCAAACGCCCGTGTTACTTTCCTTTGACGGCCGCTTCGGCGAAGCTGTTGTCGATGAGCTCCTTAAACTCCACGCGCGCGGCGAGCTCGCCCGAGCCGTCGATGATATCCTGAAGCCGCGCGAAGGCGTCCTCGGTCATGATGGGGTCCTTCATCCACGAGTCGGTCGCGCGGTAGCTCTTGGCGACCATCGCAAGCGTTTCGATCGACGAATCCGGGAAGAACGGCTGCATGGACTTGGCGACTTCCTCGTCGGTCGCGCTCCAGACCCAGACCTGCGCCTTATAGAGCGCGCGCACGAACGCCGAGCAGAACTTCGGGTCTTTCTCGATGGTTTCCGGCCGCACCATGATGACCGTATACGGCACCTCGCCGGACTCAAGCCCTACGTTGGCCACGATGTAGCCCTTGCCCGCCTTCTCGAACTCGGAGGCCGTGGGCTCGAAGAGGGTCACGTAATCCCCCATGCCGCTCTCGAACGCGCCGCCCATGAGCGGGAACTGTATGTTCGTGATGACCTCGATGTTCTCGCCGGAGACCAGCCCGTGCTGCTTGAGCACGTAGGTCAGCGTCATCAAAGGCATGCCTCCGACGCGGCCGCCGATGACGGTTTTGCCCTCGAGCTTCTCCCATTTGAAGTCGGGATCGCTCTCGCGGCCGACGAGATACGAGCCGTCGCGCTTGGTGACCTGCGCGATGATCATCGGGTGGTCCTTTTCGCCCTGGTTGGTCACATAGATTCCGGTTTCCGGCCCCATGAGAGCGATGTCCGCCTCGCCCGCGAACAGCGCGGTCATGCTCTTGTCGCTGCCGCCGCCCGTGACGATCTCGACGTCGAGCCCTTCCTCGGCCATATAGCCGTTGCTGACGGCGACGTAGAGCGGCGCGTAGAACACGGAGCGGGTCACCTCGTTGAGGGTCACTTTGCGAAGCTCCTTCTCACCCTTGTCGCATGCGCACATCAGGCCGAGGGACAGGATCATAAGCGCGCACAACAGTACGCATACAGCCCTTCTCATATAAAACCTCCTCGATATTTCAGGCTGTTTCATAAGTATGCCATGTGCCTGATTTTGGGTACAAAAAAGCCGCCCCGGCAAAAACGCTGCCGGAACGGCTCCGAAAACGCCGATATTTAAGCCTTGCCCGCGTTCTTCTCGCGCAGCGCGAAGATCTGGCGCTTCGCGTAATGGAACAGCGCCACGATGGCGAGCGCCGCCGCGGCGCACAGCACGACCACGCCCGCCTCGCCGAGCCACGGCAAAAACAAGCGCGCGAGTATCAGCGCCACGCCCAGGTTGAAAAGCCCCGCCGCGGATTTGCCGAACCAGTCCGCGTAGACGACGATCTCCTTTTTATACAGTATGACGCCGCCGACGATCATGATGAGCTCCTTGGCGAGCACCACGACGAGCAGCCACAGTGGCAGCCAGTCCCTGAGGTAGAAACACGCGAGCGCCGTGAGCACCATGAGCTTGTCCGCCAGCGGATCGAGCACCTTGCCCACATCCGACACCCAGTTGTTGCGCCGCGCGAGGTATCCGTCAAGAAGGTCGGTCAGAAACGCGACGGTGAACGTCGCAAGGCAAGCCAGGTAATGCGTCTTCGCGAACAGGAAAGCGAACACGCCCACCATGGCGAGCCGTATCGAGGAGAGTATGTTGGGGATGTGGCGCATCGCGGCCTCCGTTATCAAACTGCTGTTATTATACCGCATCGCAATGGATATCTCCAGCGGATTTTGTCAAACGCGGGCGCGGTACTGCCTTTCTTTCATTGACAGGCGCTATGCCGCGATATAAAATAGAAAAGCCAGTTTTATTCGACGGGCGCTTTGACGTTGCCCGCACAAAGGAGAACGATACGATGCTACGCAAGAAGATCACGCTGCGCGCGCTCGCAATGGCGCTTGTCCTCGTGCTGTGCGCCCTCGCCCTCGCGGGCTGCAGCGCGACGAACCCAAACGCCACCGTGCTGCTCGTCGGGGATATCAAGGTCGGCATGACCAAGTACTACAGCCTCTACAACTCCTACAAGAGCATGTACTCGAGCTACGGAATCTACGACATTTCGACGGCCAAGCAGTTCCAGGCCTTCCAGGATCTCGTGTTCAACTACCTTGTGGAGAGCTATCTCCCCCTGTATTGGGCCAAACAGAACGGCGTGACGCTCACGGCCGAGGAGGAAGCGCAGGTCCAGGCGGACTTCGAGAAGGAGCTCAACGGGTATCTCGACGGGTATAAGGCGGATGTCGAAGAATCCGTCACCGACGAGGAAGCCATACGCAAGGAAGAGCTGCGCCTGTTCAAGAAGGATCTGCGCGGCGGCGGCTGGACCTATAAAGAGTATACGGATCTCATGCTCGAAAACATCCGCGGCAGCGCCATCGCCAAGAAATTCATGGAGGGCATCTATGCCGAGCGCGTCAGCGTCACCGACGACGACGTGAAGGCCCACTACGACGAGCTGCTCGCCGAGCAGCGGGAAACCTACGCCGAAACCCCGGAGCAGTATTACACGGATTACCTCGCCTACAAGGACAGCGGCGCGCAGCAGCCGCTCGTCGCGCCCGAGGGTTACCGCTTCGTCAAGCACATACTCGTCAAGTCCGCCGAGAAGGACGAAACCAAGGACGTCGACGCCATCGTGGCCGAGATACAGGCCAAAATAGAAGCGGGCGAGGATTTCAACGAGCTCATGAAGGAATATACCGAGGACGTCGACGCCAACGGCGACCCCAACTATCCCGACGGCTACCTCATCAGCGCGGCCACGGTGGATAAGTACGACGACGCCTTCGCCGTCGCGGCCATGGCGCTCAAGAGCGTGGGCGACGTCAGCGTGCCCGTGGAATCCACTTACGGCTACCACATCATACTCTACGCCGGCGACGTGAGCACCGAGCCCCTCGTTTACGACGACGTTAAGGAAGCCATGAAGGAAACCATGATCAACGAGGCCAAGGCCGCCGTCTACAACGAACTGCTGGAGCAGTGGGAGGCCGACACCAAGATCGTCAAGTATTACAACCGCGTGAGCGCCGTGCGATAAGCGATTCACAACGGCATAACAGGAGCCGCCCGAACCGGGCGGCTCCGTTGCTATGAATTGCGTTTAATCCCTGTGGTCTCCCCAGTTCTCCTTGACCTCTCTGTGCCTGTGCCTGTCTTCCTCCCGCTCCCGATTGAAAAGGAACTTGATGCTCCAGATCCCCGCGAGCCCTACGAGGGTATAGAGAATGCGCGAAATCGTGTTGCTCATGCCGCCGAATATGCCTGCGATGAGATCGTATTGGAATATCCCTACGAGCCCCCAGTTGAGCGCGCCGATGATGACCAGAATCAATGCAACGGTATCCATAAGCTATCTCCTTTGTTTTGTTGAGCCTAGGATACTTCCGCGCGCGGTTTTCTATGCAGGCGATCTCATTTTTTCTTTTCCGGAAAGAGCTCGACTGTAAATTTATGGAATGATACGGGCTCCATGAAATCCTCCCGCGAGAACGAGGTCCTGCGAAAAACAGCGAGGTCGTTCCAGTGTTTTTTGAGCAATACGGGGCGCGCGAGATCGAATGCGCGGCAGAGCTCGCCCACGATCGCGCTCCATTCCTCAAGCGTGCGCGGGCGCGCATTCGGGAATTCCATGACCGTTTCGGATATGATCCTGTTTTCGTCGCGCGTGGCGGCCCAGATTTTCATGATGTTTCCCCCGTGATTTAAGAAATGGGGCGGCCGGAGGCCGCCCCGCGGCTTCTCAAAAAAGTGGCTTCGCCGCTTTTTTGAGAACAGCAGAAAGTACCTGCGCCTACGGCATGGCCGGTACTTCCTGAAAGGAAAGCCTTGCGCCGCAAGGTTTTTCGACAGTCTGCGGGGCGGCCGGAGGCCGCCCCGCAGAGAAAACGCTTTGCTTATTCTTCCTCTTCCTCTTCCTTCTTGGCGGAGTCGATGATCTTCTTCGCCTCGAGCGCGGGCACGTCCTCGTAGCGGACGAACTCGCTGGTGAAGGAGCCGCGCGCCTGCGTCATGGAGCGCAGGTCGGTCGCGTACTTGAACATTTCGGAAAGCGGCGCTTCCGCGACGACCACGGTGCCTTCATCGCCGGGGTTCATGCCGAGCATGCGGCCGCGGCGGCGGTTGAGGTCGCCGATGACGTCGCCCACATAGTCGCTGGGCACGTGGATCTCGTATCTGTAGATCGGCTCGATGAGCGCGGGATTCGCGTGGGCGCAGGCCTCCTTGTACGCGAGGCGCGCCGCGGACTTGAAGGCGACTTCCTTCGAGTCGACCGGGTGGTACTTGCCGAAGAACAGCGTCGCCTTGACGCCCGTCATCGGGTAGCCCGCGAGCACGCCGCGGCGCATGGCTTCGCGCGTGCCCTTCTCGACCGCGGGGATGAACTCCCTGGGCACCACGCCGCCGACGATGGCGTTGACGAACTCGAACTCCTCGCCGCCTTCGAGCGGCTCGAAGCGCATGTTGACCACGCCGAACTGGCCGCTGCCTCCGGTTTGCTTCTTATGCTTGCCTTCGGCCTCCGCCGTGCCGCGGATGGTCTCGCGATACGGTATGCGCGGGTCGGTGAGCTGGGCCTCCACGCCGGTCTTGTTGCGGAGCTTGCTGCACACGACGTCGAGGTGCACCTCGCCCAGGCCCCAGAGCAGCACGTCGCCGGTTTCGCCGTTCTTCTCGAGGGCGATGGTCGGATCCTCGTCAAGCAGCTTGTTGAGGCCCGCGAAAACCTTGTCCTCCTCGCCCTGTTTCTTGGCGGACACCGCGAGCGCGATGGCGGGTTTGGGGAACTCTATGGGCGCGAAGCGGACGGGGTTCGCCGCGTCGCAGAGCGTGTCGCCCGTGGCGGTGAACTGGAGCTTGGAGAGCGCGCCGATGTCGCCCGCGACGAGCTTGTCGACCGCGACGGCCTTCTTGCCGCGCATGATGTAGACGGTGCCGGGCTTCTCGCTCTTCTCGGCGTTGCTGTTATAGGGGACGGTCGCCGCGTCCAGCGCGCCCGAGTAAACCTTGACGATCGAATACTTGCCGAACTGGTCGACGACGGTCTTGATGACCTGGGCGGCGAACCTGCCGTCCCGCTTCACTTCAACTGCCTCGCCGGTCTTGACGCTCACGGCCTTAGGAGCCTTGCATTCGGAAGCGGCCGGCAGGTAGTGCACGAGGTTGTCGGTCAGCGCGGCGACGCCGATGTTGGGCATGGCGGCGCAGCAGCACACCGGGGTGACGGTGCCTTCCTTCACGCCCTTGCCGAGGCCCTTGAGCATGTCCTCCCGGGAGAGCTCGCCCTCCTCGAAGAATTTCTCCATCAGCTCCTCGTCCGACTCGGCCGCGGCCTCGGTGAGGGCTTCGTAATATTTCTTGGCGAGCGCGTCGAGGGAAGCCGGCATGGGGATCTCCTTCTCGCCCTTGCCGTCGAACTTCCTGGCCGTCATGCTCGCGAGATCCACGTAGCCGACGAACGCGCCGCCCTCCATGATGGGGAGCTGTATGGGCACCACGGAGGGGCCGAACTTGGCGTTGATCTCCTCCATGACCTTGGTGAAGTTGGCGTTCTCGCGGTCCATCTGGTTAATGACCATCATGCGCGGCTTGTTCGCCTTTTTGCACATGTCCATGGCCTTTTCCGTGCCCACGACAAGACCGGAAACCGCGCCCACGACGATGAGGGCGGAGTCCGCGAGCAGCATCGCAGCGGTGACTTCCCCGTAAAAATCGAAGAAGCCCGGCGCGTCGATCAGGTTGATCTTCACGTCCTTCCACTCGAGGGGAGCGAGCGCGGCGTTGATCGAGATCGAACGCTTGACCTCCTCCGGATCGAAGTCGGTCGTGGTCGTGCCGCTGTCCACGCGGCCGAGGCGCTCGGTCAGCCCCGCGTTGAAGAGCATCGCCTCGGTGAGCGTGGTCTTGCCCTCCCCGCCGTGGCCGAAAACGCCGATGTTGCGTATGTTTGCTGCGGTGTAGTCTTTCATCGTGTTGTCCTTCCCCTTTAATGGTATCTCTGTCAATTTGGCGCAAGCCAATGAAAGCGCTCTTGCGCTAACTATATTATTCTATCAGCCGCCGCCTTTCTTGTAAACTGTTTTAGCGGCCGTTTCGCTTTATTTTACCCGCATTTGCTGTATCCGCACGCGCGGCAGATCGTGCAGCCGCCCTCGTGCTCCATGTCCGCGCCGCACTCGGGGCAGGGCTGGCCCGGCGCCTTTTCGGGCGCATCGAAGCTTTCGTCCTGCGCGGGCTCCTCCCCCGCAATGGGAATTTCGAGCCTTTCGCCGTTTTTCTTCGCGTCCTCCTCAGCCTTGATCTTGGCGACCTTCTCGAGCACGCGGCCTATGGCGTCCGGGCAGGAGAGCACCTTGATGTTGCCGTTGAGCGCCCTCTGGCGCAGCGTCGAGTGGCAGCGGATGCCCTTCAACTGTTCGATGATGGCGTTCGCGTCGAGGCCGGAACGCAGCGCGGTCGAGATGAGCCTGCTCGTCGCCTCGCTCTGGCTCGGGCAGCCGCCTGCGCGGCCGAGGTTGGCGAACACCTCGCAGATGCCCTCGTCGTCGTAGTTGACCGTGACGTAGAGGTTGCCGCAGCCGATGACGATTTTCTCCGTGATGCCGCGCGTGACCTCCGGACGCGGGCGCGGCGCGATCCTGTGCTTCGCGGCGGCCGTCTCGGGCGCGGCCTTCGCCTCGGGCGCGGCCTTCGCTTCGGGCGCGGGCGCGGCTTTGCTGTCCCCGACGTAGAGCACCTGGTCCTCGCGGCTGCCGTCCCGGTAGATGGTGACGCCCTTGCAGCCGAGCTTGTAGGCGAGCGTGAACACCTCGGCGACCTCCCCGCGCGCGGCGTCGTGGCGGAAGTTGACGGTTTTTGAGACGGCGTTGTCCGTAAACCTCTGGAAGGCGCTCTGCATGCGAATGTGGTATTTGGGCGAGATGTCGTGGGCGGTGACGAACACGCGGCGCACGTGCTCGGGCACCTCGCCGATGCCCGCGAGCGTGCCTTCCCTGGCGATGCGGCGCATGAGCGCGTCCGAATAGAAGCCCTCCCGCCTGGCGACCTCGGCGAAATACGGATCGACCTGGGGCAGCTCGTCGTTGTCCATGACGTTTCTCACGAACGAGAGCGCAAAGAGCGGCTCCACGCCGCTGGACGCGCCGCAGATGATCGAGATGGTCCCCGTGGGCGCGATGGTCGTGCAGGTGGCGTTGCGATAGAGCCTGCCGCCTTTGGCAAGGCTGCTCTTTTCGTAGAGCGGGAACGGCCCGCGCGCTTTGGCGAGCTCGATGGAAGCCTCATGCGCGCGCCCGTTGATGAAGCGCATGACGGCGGACGCGGTTTCGATGCCCTCCTCGGAATTATACGGTATGCCGAGCCGGTAGAGCATGTCCGCGAAGCCCATCACGCCCAGACCGATCTTCCTCGTGGCGAGCGTCCTTTCGGCGATGATGTCGAGCGGATATCTGTTGACCTCGATGACGTTGTCGAGGAAGTGCACGGCGCCGTCCACGGTTTTGCCCAGCAAATCATAGTTGATCTCGTATGCTTCGCCGCGTTTTTTGAGCATGCGCGCGAGGTTGATCGAGCCGAGGTTACAGCTCTCATAGGGCAGAAGCGGCTGCTCTCCGCAGGGGTTCGTGGATTCGATCTCGCCGCAGGCTTCGCCGACGACGTTGTCGCGGTTCATGCGGTCGAGGAATATGATGCCGGGCTCGCCGTTCTTCCAGGCCATGTCGACGATGAGCTCGAACACCTCGCGCGCGTTCTCCGTGCCCGCGACTTTTTTTGTGCGCGGGTCGACGAGCTCGTAGGTCTCGCCGCGCTCGGCTGCATCCATAAACTTCTCGGTCAGCCCCACGCTGATGTTGAAGTTGGTGATCTCGCTCGAGTCGCTCTTGCAGATGATGAAAGCTTTGATGTCGGGATGGTCCACGCGAAGGATACCCATGTTCGCGCCGCGCCGCGTGCCGCCCTGCTTGACGGCTTCCGTCGCCGCGTTGAACACCTTCATGAAGCTGATGGGCCCGCTCGCGACGCCGCCGGTCGACCTGACCGTAGCCCCCGCCGGGCGAAGCCGCGAAAACGAAAAACCCGTGCCGCCGCCGCTCTTGTGGATGAGCGCCGCGTTCTTGACGGCGTCGAAGATCTCCTCCATAGAGTCGCCCACGGGCAGTACGAAGCAGGCGCTGAGCTGGCCCAGGGGCTTGCCCGCGTTCATGAGCGTGGGCGAGTTGGGCATGAACAGCAGCTTGTCCATCATGGCGTAGAACTCGCGCGCACTCGCGGCGGCGTCGGCTTCGGGATCGTACGCGAGATCGGCCGCGGCGACGGCGTCCGCCACGCGGCGGAACATCCCCTCCGGCGTTTCGACCACATTCGAATTCTCGTCCCTCGTCAGATACCGGCGCTCGAGCACGGTCAGCGCGTTTTTTGATAATTCCGCCATGGATGCGTCCCTCCACAATATATAAGATATAATTTTATCATACTCCACTAAATATAGGGTGCCTTGTCATTCTATCACCGCCATGAATGCCTGTAAAGGGGATACTCTGACTAATTTTACCAGGAATTTTTTCCATGCGAAAGGCCGGAAAGGAGGGCGCTTTTTCCTCCTTCCCGGCCGGAAAGCCGAAACGGGAATCCGTTCAGCCCGCGATGAGCAGTTCCGCGATCTGCACCGTGTTGGTCGCGGCGCCCTTCCTCAACTGGTCGCCGCTGCACCAGAGCGCGAGGCCGTTGGGGTTCGCGAGGTCGCGGCGGATGCGCCCGACGTAGACGAGGTCCTGATCCGAGGCGGGCAGGGGCATGGGATAGACGTAATTGGCCGGATCGTCCGCGAGCGCGCAGCCCGGCGCGTTCGCGATGGCCTCGCGCGCCTCGGAGGGGCTCACGGGATTTTCGGTGACGACCGTCATCGAGATCGAATGCGAGCGCAGCACGGGCACGCGAACGCAGGTGCAGTTGACCAGAAGCTCCGGCAGATGCGCGATCTTCCTGCTCTCGCGCTGCATCTTCATTTCCTCGCTCGTATAGCCCTCCCCCTCGAAGCAGCCGATCTGAGGGATGATGTTCTGTATGATCTGGTAGCGGAACACTTCGGGCTTGATCTCGCAGCCGAACGCCGCGGCGCGCGTCTGCGCCTCGAGTTCGGTGACGCCCGGCGCCCCCGCGCCGGAAACCGCCTGATACGTGCTGGCGTACATGGCCCGGATCGGGGAGATGCGGTTGACGGCGCTGACGGCGACGAGCGCGATGGTCGTCGAGCAGTTGGGGCTCGCGATGACGCCCTGATGGGAGAAGGCGTCCTCCGGATTGATCTCGGGCACCACGAGGGGCACGCCGTCGCTCAGGCGAAACGCGCTCGAATTGTCGATGAACACAGCGCCGGACGCGGCGATTGCTGGCGCGAAGCGTAGCGCGAGCGGCGCCTGCACCGCGCCGAGCACGATGTCGAGGCCGTCGAACGCGTCCGCGTCCGCCTCGCGCACCTCGATTTGCGCACCGCGAAAGCCAAGCTTCGCGCCCGCGCTCTTCGCGCTCGCGAGCAGGCGGATTTCGCCGACGGGAAAATTCCTCTCCTCGAGGCAGCGCAGCATCTGCCTGCCCACCGCGCCCGTCGCGCCCAGGATCGCCAGGTTATAACTCTTCATAAAACCTCCGTAAACCTTACATATAAAATGAAGGCGGCAAGCGTTTTGCGCCTGCCGCCTTTTATACAGCGTATAACCGTATCAGACGAATGCCGGACCCAACCCGCTCGAGTACGCGAAAGAGCCGCACATCAGCATCGTGCGGCCGGTACCCGTAGTAGTCAGGCCGAATCCCTTCATCGCGTTCCTCTGGTCGGATATATTTCTCGCTATGTTACAGGATTACGGTCCGTTTGTCAAGCTCGTTCTTCGACGGATTCCCCTTGTATTTGAGATATGTCGCCATGCCTCCGCGGATATGGCGTTCCTCGCGGTTGCGCGCGAGTATCGCGCGCACCTGCTTGGCGAGCGCCGGGTCGAGGTTCTTGAGCCTCGTTTGCATGTCGTGGTGCACGGTGGATTTGCTGATGCCGAACTCACGCGCCGCGCTGCGCACGGTCGCCCCGTGCTCAACGATGTACTCCGCGACGTTCAATACGCGCTCCTCGATATACGCATACATAAAGATACCCCCGAACAAGCTTTGTTCATGCTTATGAGGGTATGCGCGCAATCATTCATGGGTTGGCCGCGATATTTGCGTAGGGGCGGCGCGGGAATCCGGACGGCCGCGCGGGGCCGCCCCCGCCTCCAATCCGCGCGCGAGCGCGGTGACGCAGTAGACCCCGCTTGCCCCCGCCGCGCGCAGCGCCGCGGCGCAGGCGCAGACGGTCGCGCCCGTCGTGCGCACGTCGTCCACGAGAAGGACGCGCTTCCCCGCCGCCGCGGGCGAAGCAAGAAACGCGCCCGCCACGTTTCGCGTGCGCAGGGCCGCGTCGAGCGCGGTCTGAGAGCCCGTGTCGCGGGCGCGGACGAGGAGTTCTTCTTCCACGGGAAGCCCGAGCCGCTTCGCGAGGGCATATGCGATGAGCGCGCTCTGGTTGTAGCCGCGCGCCCTGAGCTTGTTTTTATGGAGCGGAACGGGTGTGAGCGCGTCGACGCGCCAATCTGCCGGAACCTCGATGAGAGAAGCGAAAAACGGCGCGAGATAACGCGCGTCGCCGTACTTCATGCGATGGACGGCCCCGGCGGTGGCGGCGTCGAAGCGCGCGCCCGCGGCAAAGCCGTCGAGCGCCGCCGGACAGGGCTCTTCCGGAGGCGGCGAGAGCCGCCCCGCGCAGTCCGCGCACAGGCAGCGCGCGTCCGTGAGGGCCTCGCGGCCGCAGAGCATGCAGGTCACGCGGCTCGGGAACACCCATTCGATCAGACTCACGGCTGCGTCCCGCCGAGCTCCGCGAAGCCCTCGAGGAAGAAGCGCAGCGCGCTGTACCGCGTGCGGACCTTGGCGTTGTCCACCATGTCGTAAACGCTGCGGCTGCGGCCTACGATGTAGACCTGCTCGCGCGCGCGGGTGACTGCGGTGTAGAGCAGGTTCCTTGTCAAAAGCTGCGGCGGGCCGCCCGCGAGGGGCATGAGCACCACGGGAAACTCGCTGCCCTGGCTCTTATGTATGGTCACTGCGTAGGCGAGGGCGAGCTCGTCGAGCATGGTGAAATCGTAGACCGCCTCGCGCTCGTCGTCGAAAAGGATCATCATCTCCTGATCCTCCGGTTCGATCCTGATCACCGTGCCGAGGTCGCCGTTGAATACGCCCAGGCCCTCCTCCACGACGCCGCCGCAGGCGCGCTTCCATTGGGTCTTGTAGTTGTTCTTGGTCTGCATGACCTTGTCGCCCTCGCGGAAGATCGCCTCGCCGTATTTGTGCTCGCGCTTTTTAAGCGCGGGCGGATTGAGCGCCTGCTGGAGCCGCGCGTTGAGCATGGCGACGCCGAGCGCGCCCTTCTTCATGGGCGAAAGCACCTGCACATCCTTGGCGGGGTCGCGCGTGACGAGCTTATTGGTCGCGCCGGAGCACAGCGCGATGACGCGGCGTATGATCTCCTCCGCGTTGCCCGATTCCTCGAAGCGGAAATCCGGGCAGTCCGCAAAAAGCTCGGGCAGCCTGCCGCGGTTGATGCGGTGCGCGTTCTCGACGATCATGCCGCGCTCGGCCTGGCGGTAGATATCCGTCAGGCGGATCACGGGGACGACGCCGCTCTCGATGATGTCCCGGAGCACGTTGCCGGGGCCGACCGAGGGGAGCTGGTCCGCGTCCCCCACCATCACAAGGCGCGCGCCCCGCGGCGTCGCGCGCAAGAGCGCGCGCATGAGCGTCACATCCACCATACTCATCTCATCCACGATGATGACATCCGCGCATACGGGATCGTCCTCATTTTTGACGAAGCTCTCGTTGTCGAAGCCGTATCCGAGCATCCTGTGTATCGTGCGGGCCTCGGCGCCCGTCGCCTCGGCCATGCGCTTGGCCGCGCGCCCCGTGGGCGCGCAAAGCTCGTAATCGAGCCCCGCTTCCTCCACGAGCCGTATGACGAAGCGCAATATCGTGGTCTTGCCCGTGCCGGGGCCGCCCGTGATGACCATCGCGCCGCTTGTGAGCGCCGTGAGGACGGCCTCGTGCTGCTGCGGCGCGAGCTCGATTTCAAGTTCCTTTTCAAGAAGCCGGATGCGTTCCTCGAGGCCGAGCAGGGCGGGCGCTTGCGCGCTGGCGATGAGCGCGCTCAAACGCCTCGCGCATTCCCCCTCCGCGCGGAACATATAAGGGAGAAAGACGCACTCCTCGCCGCCGACGGGCTTTACGACCACGTCGCCCGCGAGCGCGAGCTCGTCGAGCAGATCCTCGGCGGGCTTGACATCCACCTTGAGCAGGTCGCACGCGACCTCGGTGAGCTTTTCCTTGGGAAGCAGCGTATGGCCTTCCTGCCGCGCCCACTGGAGCGTGTATTTCAGGCCCGCCTTGATGCGAAACGGCGAATCGTGCTCGATGCCCGCGTTGGCCGCGAGCTTGTCCGCCGTGATGAAGCCAATGCCCTCGATATCGTCTATGAGGCGATAGGGGTTCTCGCGAAGTCTGGCGAGGCAGAGGTTGCCGTACGCGCGGTACAGCTTGAGCCCCTGGCTGACCGTGATGCCGTAATCCTGCAGGGCGAGCATGATATCCCGAAGGTCCTTGTGCTGCGCGAAGGATGCGGCGATGCGCGCTGCGCGCTTCTTCCCGATGCCCGACACCTCCCGAAGGCGCTCAGGCTCGTGTTCCAGGACGCTGATCGTATCCATGCCGAAGGCCGCCACGATCTGGCGCGCGGTGATCTCGCCCACGCCCGAGATGAGGCCGCTGCCGAGGTAGTTGATGAGCGCCGTCACATTCGCGGGCGCGAGCGTGTGGTAGGAGCGCGCCTTCAGTTGCCTGCCGTAGGCCGGGTGCTCGGTCCAGGTCCCGGCGATCTCGATGCGCTCGCCTATGCTCGCCAGCGGAAGCTCCCCCACCGCCGTGAAGGCGTGCTCCGCGTCGTCGACAAGCTCGAGCACGGAGTAGCCGTTCTCGGCGTTGCGGTAGATGATGTTCCGGACGGTGCCGCGTATTTCTTCCACAGGGCCTCCAATTTATGCGTGATATTATTCTACCATTCCGCGGCTTGTTTGGCAAAGTATCAATGCAGCGCGCATATATATAGGCACAAACAAGCATCGGAGGGACGAATTGTGCCTATCGTGGTGATAACAAAGAAAACGCTGCTGATCGCCCTTGCCGTGATCCTCGTCATCATCGCGGGCGTCGCAATCGCCATCGCCGTGTGGGACGCACCCGCGCGGGCTTCCTCGAACGAAGCCGCCGTGGAGGAATACGAAATGGAGGTGCTCGCGGGCAAGAAGCGGGAGCTGCCCGTGTACAGCGTGCAGACCGAGGAGAAGAAGATCGCCATCACCATAGACGCCGCGTGGGAGGACGACAAGACCTCGTTCATACTCGACACGCTCGACGAGTACGGCGCGAAAGCAACGTTCTTCCTGTGCGGCTTCTGGGTCGAGAAGTACCCGGATATGGTCAAGGAGATATTCGACCGCGGGCACGAGATCGGCAACCACTCGGGCACGCACCCGCACATGACAAAGCTCTCCGCCGCGCAGATGAAGAAGGACGTCGAGGCGTGCGAGGCGCTCATCGAAAAGATCACGGGCACGCGCTGCACGCTCTTCCGCGCGCCGTTCGGCGAATACAACGACGCGGTGATACTCGCCATGCGCGAGGCGGGCTACGAGGTCATACAATGGGATCTCGACACCGTAGACTGGCGGCAGGAGCGCAGCGCCCAGACGATACTCGACTCCGTCGTGCCCAAGCTCCATCCAGGCTGCATCGTGCTCTGCCACAACAACGGCTACGTCATAGAGCAGTATCTGCCCGCGCTTCTCAAGGCGGCCCAGGACGGGGGCTACGAATTCGTGAGCGTAAGCGAGCTGCTGCTCGACGGGGAAACCTACATCGACGTGAACGGCGTGCAAAAACCGGCGAAGTAAGCGCGAAAGCGAGACGGGGCTGCCGCGGAAACGGGATTCCGGGGCAGCCCTTTTCTATGCCGCTGCGCGGGCAAATGCCGTCCGCTTCAGCCCTTTTTCACCTTGAGCATGCGTATGGCGTTGAGTATCGCGAGCATGGCCACGCCCACATCCGCGAACACGGCCGCCCACATGGACGAGTAACCCAGCGCGACGAGCAGCAGCACGGCGCCCTTGACCGAGAGCGCGAGGGCGATGTTCTCTTTCACGATGCGAAGCGTTTTGCGCGATATGCACATGGCCTCGGCAAGCTTCGAGGGTTCGTCCGTCATGATGACCACGTCGGCCGCCTCTATGGCGGCGTCCGAGCCGAGGCCGCCCATGGCGATGCCGATGTCGGCCCGGGCGAGCACGGGCGCGTCGTTGATGCCGTCGCCCACGAAGGCGAGCTTGCCGCCCGGCGACTTGAGCAGGAGCAGTTCCTCGGTCTTTTCCACTTTGTCCGCGGGCAGCAGCTCCGCGTAAACGCGGTCTATGCCCAACTGCGCCGCGACGCTTTCCCCGATCTCTTTCGTGTCGCCCGTGAGCATGACGGTCTGCCTGACCCCCGCCGCGCGAAGCTCGGAGACGGCCTTTTGCGCGTCCGGCTTGATTTCGTCCGCGATGAGGATGTATCCGGCGTACGTTCCGTCCGCGGCGACGTACACGACGGTGCCGGCGTCCTCCGCCTCCCGGAACGGGATGCCGAGCCGCCGCATGAGCTTCGCGTTGCCCGCGGCGACGCGTCTGCCGCCGACCATCGCCGTCACGCCGTGGCCGGGGATCTCCTCCACATCCGAAACGCGCGCGGGATCGATCTCCCCGCCGTACGCCCGCCGGAGCGAAAGCGAGACCGGATGGTTCGAATAGCTCTCCGCATGCGCGGCGAGCTCGAGAAGCTCCGCTTCGGATATGCCCTCGGGTCGGACGCGCTGCACGTTGAACACGCCCTTTGTCAGCGTGCCGGTCTTATCGAACACGAATATCTCCGCGCGGGAGAGCGCCTCGAGATGATTGCCGCCCTTGACGAGTATGCCGCTTCGCGACGCGCCGCCGATGCCCCCGAAGAAGCTCAGCGGGATGGAGATCACGAGCGCGCACGGGCAGGACACGACGAGGAAGGAAAGCGCGCGGTAGATCCACTCGCGGCTCGTCGCGCCGGGGAGCGCGAGCGGGGGGACGACGGCGATCAGGACCGCTGCCGCCACGACCGCGGGCGTATAGACGCGCGCGAACCTCGTGATGAAGTGCTCGGAGTTGGATTTCCTGCCGCTCGCGTTTTCGACAAGATCCAGTATCTTGCTGAGCGTGGACTCGCCGAACTCCTTGACCGCGCGCGCCGCAATCAGGCCGTTGATGTTGACGCTGCCGCTCAAAAGCGCGTCGCCCGGGCCGACTTCGCGCGGCACGGACTCGCCCGTGAGCGCCGAAGCGTCCACGCTCGAATTGCCCTCGACGACCACCGCGTCGAGCGGAACGCGCTCGCCCGCCTTGACGACGATGATATCCCCGACGTTCACGTCGTTCGGGTCGACCTTCTCGAGCGCGCCGCCGCGCCTCACGTTGGCGTAATCGGGGCGTATGTCCATGAGACTTGCGATGGACCTTCGCGAGCGGTCCACGGCGTAGCTCTGGAACAGCTCGCCGACCTGGTAGAACAGCATCACGGCGACGCCCTCGCGATAATCGCCCACGGCAAACGCGCCTATGGTGGCGATGCTCATGAGGAAGTTCTCATCGAACACCCTGCCGCGGACGATGTTGCGCGCCGCGCGATAGAGTATGTCGAAACCTATGACGAGGAACGCGGCGAGATAAACGCCAAGGGAAAGCAAAGGGATATTCGTTCGGTACAGCATGCCCAAGGCGTAGACCGCGGCTCCGCAAAGGAGCCGCAAAAGCCGCTTTTGGTTTCTTGAAAGCTTCATAATAAAGAAACCTCAGGCGCCCGTCACGACCACGTCCGGTTCGTACCTGCGAACGACTTCGCGCGCGGCCGCAACGATTTCGTCGAAATGTTCGTCCTCGCCCTCTATGGTCATCTTCGCGGCCATGAAGTTGACGCTTGCGCAGCGCACTCCGTCGAGCCTGCCGAGGGCGCTTTCTATTTTGGCCGCGCAGTTCGCGCAATCGAGCCCTTTGAGCCTGAATGTCCGTTTCATGTCCCCATCCTCCCGTCGGCCTTGCGGCCGCTTATCTTTTCAATAGTTGAACGATTGTTCAATCGTTTGTAATATTATAATTGAGGGAGCGCTCAACTGTCAACGCTTTTCGCGTCCGTTCCGCGGAATTTTCCGTTTGGGCGCGCGAAGAAAGCCGCGCACGTTTCAAACGGGGCGGCATTGTGTTAAAATATAGTTGGTTCATCACATGCGGGAGGAGGGCGAACATGAAGATTCCGGAGATGCTGTGCGACTGCGATGTCATCCATTCCGACGTCGTAGCCGCCGTGCGCGGCAAGATGCCGGACGAGGGCGTGCTGTACGATCTTTCCGACTTTTTCAAGATGCTCGGAGACAGCACGCGGGTGAAGATCATGTGGGCGCTCGACGAGAGCGAAATGTGCGTGTGCGACCTGAGCGCGCTGCTGGGCATGACCAAATCCGCGGTGTCCCACCAACTGCGCTCTCTGCGGCTCGCGAACCTCGTGAAGAACAGGCGCGAGGGCAAGGTGGTCTATTATTCCCTCGCGGACGACCACGTCAAACAGATATTCGAAATGGGGCTGGAACACATACGCGAAAAAACCGGAGATGACGGCGAGTGAACCCGCTTTTCGCGCGAAGCGGCGGGCGGAGAAACCCGCCCGCCGCGGATTTGCGTTATGGATCGAATTGATCGAGCCCGTTTCTCGGTTTCAGGGGCGTGCCGCTCTTTCGTTCCAGCGCGGCGCGCCATGTTTTGACGGTCTGCTCCGTAAGAAAAGCGAGCATGGGCGCGAGATCCTCGCGCACGTCGTACGCCTCGAGCGCGGAGTAATACCGCTTCTTGTCCTCTTCAAACACGATCAGGGGCGGCTCGCCGCGCGTCATCAGGTAGTAATTGAGCAGCGTCCGGCCGGCGCGGCCGTTGCCATCCGCAAACGGATGGATGTACTCGAATCTGGCGTGGAAATAAGCCGCCGCCTTGAGGACATCGTCCCCGTCATACGCGTTGACTTCCGCGACGAGCTCGGCAAGGTCGTCTTCCACCCGCTGCGGCGCGGAGCCGACTTCGTGGACGCCCGTGACACAATCGTGCCTTTTGAACTCCCCCGGGCGCTCTCCCTGCTCCAGATATCTCCTCTGATCATAGGTGCCCGCGCTCAGCGCGGCGTGGATTTCGCGTATGAGCGGTATGCTCAACGGCTCCCTCGCTACGATCTTACGCTTGATCAGCTCATAGCATAGCTTTTGGTTCTGCTGTTCGAACAGCGCCCTCGGGTCGCCCGTAAAGCCGACGGCTCTCCCGTTTTCGAAAATCTCCCTCGTGTCGTGATAGGTAATCTGCTCGTTTTCGATCTTGCCCGAATGATACGCGAACAGGATGCGATAGGAGCTCAGGCGGCAATCCAGATCGGATTCGGACGCAATCCGGTACTCCCGCCATAGTTCGCGAATCGCTTGATATTGATCCATAGCGCTCAACTCCACGTTTGATGGCATGATTATATCACATCGAACGGCATTCGCACTCAACCGATTACGCCCCCGCGAGCACCGCGTCGAAGTCTATGGCGCTCTCGTTCCGCCCCGTGGCGTAGAAGTCGCAGTTGTATACGACCGATGCCCACTTGATGGACGCGTCCGTGATGTCCGTGGGGATGTTGAGCCTGCGCCCGAGGCAGCTCACGGGCACGCAGCCGGTCTGGATGTCCTCGTGGATGTAGCGCGTGTCGATCTCGGTCGGGGCGTACACGTTGCGGTAGGCGTGGGTATTCTGTATGCGCTCATAGAGGTTGTTCCCCTCCGAGCCGTAACGGTCCTGCAGCCAGTCGAACGCGGCGGGCACCTCGACGCCCATCCCGCGCGCGACCGCGACGCGCTCGGAATCGAGCCGCTCGAGCACCGTCGCCACCAGCGGGGAAATGCCGTCGATATAATACCGGAACTCCTCCTTGGCCTCGATGCGCGTGATGTTCATCAGGATCGGCAGCGGATGGAAGATCATGCCGATGTTCGTCAGCCCCGTTTGCAGCACGCTGTACGCGGGCACGACGTTTGGGAAGAGCGCCGAGAGCGTTTCCGCGATCAGGGGCGTGTGCTCCTTGACGTGGCCCGCGATCTTGACGTCTTTCTTGATCTCGAAGATCACAGGGCGGCCGACCTGCTTGCAGCGGCATGTGAATACGAACGTATCCGTTTCGCCGAGCAATACTTCGGCGCGGCAACCGTTCTCCCTGAGGGTTTTGTCGAACACGTACGTGCCGAACGTCCTGCCCGGGTTGAGCACGACGGTCTGCCCGTCGACAAGATGCGGCGCCATGGCGCGCGCGACGATGGGGTGATACTGCGCGGGGGTCGTGACCATGACGAGATACGCGTCCTCCACGACCGCGCGCATGTCGCAGCTGATCAGGTCGATGTCGACCGCCTCGTCGAAGATGCCGCCGAGCGTGAAGCGGTTCGTGCGGAACATGTCGATGCGCTCCTGCTCGCGCGCGTAGAGCGCGACCCGGCGGCCTTGGAGCGTCAGATACGCCGCGAGGGACTGGCCGCCGTTGCCCGTGCTAATGACTGCGATTTTGCTGTGATCCATATTTCCCCTCCCTTTCCCGGATGCGCGCAAGCCGCTCCCGTTCGTTCAGGAACCGCCCCGCCGCGCCGTCGTACGCGAGGCATTTGCCCTCGTGTATCCTGGTGGCGAGATCACCCCGGAACTCCGCGTTCTTTACGATATGGGGCGCGTCGAGTATGCCGCGCCGGATGCAGTCCGAAAGCGCCGCGGCATCCCCCCAGGGGTCCTCGCACCGGTTCCCGTACTCCTCGCGGATGAAGGCGAGCAGGCAGTTCGCCTCGTCGATCAATTCGTTCTTTCGCGCCTGCACGCGCGGGTCGGCGGCGGCGTCCGCGTTGCCGTAGAGGGTCGAGCGCACCACGCCGCGCACGATCTTGCAGCTTTCGATCACGATTTCCGGCGTGGCCGCGCGCTCCGCCTCGCTGTAGCCCACGACGTGTATGATGTGGGGCGCGACGTTCATCGCGTTCGCCGTGGACGCGGCGAGCTGGCCCTTGGCGATGTCCGGGTCGCCGTTGAGGAAGGGAAGCCCCGCGCGTACCTCGCGGTATACGCGAAAGCCCGCGTCCGCGACCGACTCCGACATTTCGATCTGCGCGAGCGCCTTGGCGAGATCCATCGAAAAGCTCATGGAACTCGGTATGTTGAACATATACTGCGCGACGTAGTCCTTCGCGCCGTATTTTTTCGCGTTGTACGCGCTCAAAAACGACATCGCGACGGAAATCGTGTCGTGCGCGTCGCGAAGGCCCCAGTGGTGCGGCTCGTTGAGCTCCACGGGGATGTTACGCTCCCCATGCCAGCGGATCATGCTCTGGCTCTCCCGCATGGCCTCCTCCACCTTACGCGTGCCGCGCCCGTCGAGCTCGTTGTACCAGCAAAGCGGCACGGCGCACCAGGCGTTGTCGATGCCGGTTCGAAGCACCTCCGCGAGGCGGATCACGTCCGCTGTGCCGCTGTAGCAGCGCATGAGCGGGTAGTTGCCGCAGCGCGAGGCCTCTCGAAGCCGGGCGAACTCCCCGGCGCTTCTGACCGGTACGCCGCCCGCGCCGTCCATGCGGGGATCGCGCTTTTCCGGCGCGAAAAAGAACTGCTGCGTGTTCTGGTCGATGCCCAGGGATATTACGTCGAGCACGCGGCTTTCGGCGATTTCGGCGACGCCCGCGCGCGTGTCCTCGAAGTCCGGCAGACCGAAATGGTGCCGCAACAGGGGATAGGGCTTCTTCTGGCGGATCCGGTCGGTCAGGCTCTGCGCGAACAGCTCCGCGCTCCCCTCCCTGCGGCGCGCGCCCGTCCGAAGGAACATGATGCACTCGTCGATATCCTCCGCGCCGTCGAACACGACGTCGAAGAAGCCGAGTTTCTCGACCTCCCGCGCGACCGGCCTCGTGCCCGCGAATATCCAGACGGGCTGAACAGCGAGGTTTTTGCTTTTTTCGATCAGTTCCCGCGCGAGCGGTATGACGTTGGCGGGCGTGAGCCTGTAGCCCAGCGAAACCATGGCGGGCTTGCGCGCGCGTATTTTCGATATCACCGAATCCACGCTGTTCGCGGGGCCGAGGAACAGGGTTTCATAGCCCTCGTCCTCGGCGAGGTTGAGGAAATGCGCCGCGCCCGCGACGTGGACGCAGTTGCCAAGCGATCCCGCCATGACAAGACCTTTTTTCATTGCGACCTCCTTTCCGGAATCAATGCCTTTTTCGATACGGCCGGGTCCGGCCGTTCAGCCGTTGACGAACGCCTCCACGGCGCCGGCCGCGGAAGGAGCGCACACGAAGAGGATCACATCCCCGCCGTAGAGCTCCGCGTAAGGCCCCGGCGAGAGTATGACGCTCTGCTTGCGCCGGATGGCCACGATGGTCGCGCCCGTCTGCTGCCAGAAATGCAGCGCGCCGACGCTCCTGCCGATGAGCCGGGAATCCTCGGCCACGCGCACCTCGTAGTTGGGCAGCGGCTCGCCCGAGGCGAGCGGATGTTCGCGAAGGGAGAGCATTTGCGCGCAGGTTTCGAGCATCTGTTTGGAAATGGTTTGGTGCTGCGCGATCAGTTCCTTCATCCTGTCCTGGAGATCCTGTCCCTCGTTCAAACCTTCGTGGCGCTGCAGATACCGCTTCGCGTTGTCCGCCGAGAGGATCACCACGCCGCTTTTATCTTTGACCTCCACCGCCTTCATGTCGGCGAGAAGCTTGAGCGCGCGGCGGATGGTTTCGGGCGAAACGCCGTATTCGGAGGCGAGCAGCGAGCGGCCGGAGATTTTTTGCCCCTCGGCGAGGTCGCCGTCGGCGATCTGCGAGGCGATGTCCAAAGCGATTCTCAGGTATTGCGGGTGAGCGGCGTTGTCCATTTCGGCACGTCCTTTTTCAATATTCTTTCGGATACTTATTTATATACTGCCAACTTCTATTTTGCAATAAGTATGTTAGCTGTAAAATGTGAACTTTTTTGCGCGCGGCGACGGAGCGCGCGCGTCTCGACAAGGGCATATTTTTATCAATAAGTTACGACAAAATCCCCCGCCCGGCGGGGAGCGGAGGAAGTTTGCGGGTAATCCTACATATTATATAATTTGTGGGCTGCGCCGAGCTTCTTTTTGATGCCGCCGAGCCGCGAGAGCGCCTCTATCAGCGTTTCGTCCTTTTTTGCGAAGTGCAGCCGGATGATTCCCCTGACGTCCTCGCGGAAAAACGAGCTTCCCGGCACGCATGCCACGCCGACCTCGCGCGCCATCCACTCGCAGAACTCCATATCGCTCTGCCCCGGTTTGAGCAAGGGCGCGACGTCCGCGAGCACGAAGTACGCGCCCTGCGGGTCCGCGTAGGGGATGCCCGCGGCGTCGAGCCCGCCGGTAAAGAGCGCCTTCATGCGCGCATAGCGCGCGGCGAGACCGTCGTAGTAGCTTTCAGGCAGCTCGAGGCCGGCGATTGCGGCCTCCATCAGCGGCGCGGCCGCGCCCACGGCGTTGAAGTCGTGGTATTGCCTGATGCGCTGCATGATGCGCTCCGGCGCGATGGCATAGCCGAGCCGCCAGCCCGTGATCGAGTAGGTTTTCGAGAGCGAGCCGCACGACACCGTCCTCTCCCACATGCCGGGAAGGGCCGCCATGTACACATGCCTGTTCGGCGCGTAGACGATGTGCTCGTACACCTCGTCCATGATCACATAAGCGTCGTAGCGTTCGGCAAGCTCCGCGATGCATAGAAGTTCCGCCTCGGTGAACACCTTGCCCGTCGGGTTCGACGGATTGCACACGAGTATGGCCTTAACGCCCTTTCGAAACGCGTCCTCGAGCGCGTTCGGGTCGAAGCCGTACGCGGGCGGCGCGAGCGGCACGAACAGCGCCTCGCACCCGGCCATCCGGATCTGCGCCATGTAGCTCTCGAAATAGGGCGAGAAAAGTATGATTTGATCGCCGGGGTTTGTGAGGGCGAAGAGCGTATCGACCATGGCTTCCGTGGAGCCGATGGTCACGACGATCTCCCGCTCCGGGTCGATCTCCCGCCCCATATAGCGGCCGCACTTTTTGGCGAGCGCGCGGCGGAAGTTCGGCGCGCCCATGGTTACGGCGTACTGGTGCGGGCCGGCGGCGCTGACCTCGGCCAGGCGGTCGGTCAGTTCCCGGGGCGGGTCGAAGTCCGGGTACCCCTGCGCGAGGTTGATGGCGTCGTGCGCTATGGCGATGCGCGTCATGCGCCGTATGACGGAATCGGTGAACCACTCCGCCGCCCTGTTGAGTTCCTTCATAAATCTTACTCCCTCAATTTCTTCTTAAAACGGATGCCTCCGGGCATTCGCCGATTGTCAATTGTTCATTGTCAATTGTCAATTGCTCAGCGTATCCCAAGCTGCGCGTCCGCGATTGTCGAAAGGCCGTCCTGTTCGAGCAGCGCGAGCAGCCGCGCCTCGTCGGACACGCGGAATACCATATACGCCCTGTCCTCGCCGCGGCCGATGAGCGAGTACATATACTCGATGTCCACGCCGCCGTCGGCGAGAAGCGTCAGCACGCGCGCGAGGCCGCCCGGCACGTCGGGCACGGCCACGACCGTGACGCCCGTGATGCCCGCGGCGTAATTCCCCGCGTCGAGTATGGCCTTTGCTTTGGCCGTGTCGCTCACGAGCAGGCGGAGTATGCCGAAGTCCGTCGTGTCCGCTATGGACAGCGCGCGGATGTCTATGCCGCCCTCCGCGAGCGCGCGCGTGAGCGCGGCGAGCTTGCCGGGCTTGTTCTGCAGGAAAACCGAAAGCTGCTGCACCATAATGAAACCCTCCTCAATCCGCTTGTTTTCTCTTGTCGATCACGCGCGCGGCCTTGCCGACGCTGCGCTCGATGGTGTTCGGCTCCAGCAGCCTCACCTTCGCGGCGATGCCCAGAAGCGATTGCAGCGCGTCCTCGAGCTGCTTTTCCTTGCGCGAGAGCGCCTTGACGGTATCCGCGAAAATACCGCTGCCGACCTCGACCTGCACCTCTATGCCGTCGAGGTTGACGGAGCGGTCCACGACGATTTGGTAATTCGCGGTGTAGCCGTGCTCGAGCAGCACGGTCTCGATCTGCGAGGGGAACACGTTGACGCCGCGCACGATGAGCATATCGTCCGTGCGCCCGCGCGGCTTGGTCATCTTGACGAGCGTGCGCCCGCAGGAGCAGGGCGCCCGCGTGATGACGCCGATATCCCGCGTGCGGTAGCGCAGCATCGGGAACGCCTGCTTGGTGACGCAGGAGAACACGAGCTCGCCCTGCGTCCCCTCGGGCAGCACCTCGCCGGTTTCGGGATCGATGACCTCGACGAGGAAGTGGTCCTCGTTGACGTGCATGCCGGTCTGCTCCCCGCACTCGAAGGCGACGCCGGGGCCGACGACCTCCGTGAGGCCGTATATGTCGTACGCCCTGATGCCGAGCTGCTCCTCTATTTCGCGGCGCATGCCGTCGGTCCACGGCTCCGCGCCGAAAATGCCGGCCTTGAGGGAGATGTCGTCCTTCGTGCAGCCTTGCGCCTTGAGCACCTCGGCGATGTGCAGCGCATAGCTCGGCGTGCAGCAGAGTATGGTCGAACCGAAGTCGCGCAATATCGTCACCTGCCTGGGCGTATTGCCGGAGGAAACGGGCACCGTCACGGCGCCCAGCCTGAGCGCCGCGGCATCCATGCCCAGGCCGCCCGTGAACAGGCCGTAGCCGTAGGCGACGTGCAGCACGTCGTCCGCCCCGCCGCCCGCGGCGACGATGGCGCGCGCGCAGCAATCCGCCCAGATGTCGAGGTCCTTTTGCGTGTAGCCCACGACGATCTGCTTGCCCGTGGTGCCGGAGGAGGCGTGGATGCGAACAACCTCCCTGAGCGGCGCGGCGAACATGCCGTAGGGATAGGTGTCGCGCAAATCCTGCTTGCAGATGAAGGGCAGCCGGGCGAGGTCGTCCACGCTTTTGATATCCTCCGGCCTTACGCCGCGCTCCTCCATGCGCGCGCGGTAATGCGGCACGCGTTCGTATACGCGCCGCACGGTTTGCGCGAGGCGCTCGCTTTGCAGCGCGCGGAGAGTTTCTCGCGGCGCGGTTTCGATTTCCCGCTGGTAATAGTTGCTCATGCTTTTTCTCCTTCCGATTCGGGCGCGCGCAGCGCCCGGTATTCGGGGCGGACGCGCCGCCCCGGATATAAAAAAACCGTCCCCTGCCATAGAGCAGAGGACGGGGTTTGCCGTGGTACCACCTCAGATTCGCCGCGAAAGCGGCCTCCGGATACAATCATATCCTTCGCGCTGTATCGGGCGCGCCCGTCGTTGCCTACTATGGGTTCAGCAAGCCGCTCGGGAAGGAATTCGCCGCTCCGGCTCCTGCCGCCCTCGCACCTTTGGGCGGCTCTCTGAAAGAAGCGTTTGAACGGGTACTGGTTTCCGTCGTCGCGTTGAATATTATGGCGTCAACTCTATCACGCGGGGAAGCGTTTGTCAACAGGGCGATTCGCGCGCCGCGACAAATTCCGCGCTTCATATTTCGCGCTTGATTTTTACAGGCCTTGGGTATCGCGCTGCGCGTTTCAACGCCGCAACGGGGTTGGAACGGTTGACGATCAGCGCAAGAGGCCGTCGCACCGGTGAAAGCGCGGCAGCCCCTTTACATTCCAAAGACGGTTCAGCTCAGGCGGATGATCGTCAGCGACGCGCCGCACGAGCCGGGAAGCAGTATCGCCGTACCCAGACCGAGCGGGGAGAACATCTGAAGGGCCACGGTGGAGCTCGTGGTCAGGTCGACCTCGATCTCGTTGCTGTATGTCGAAGTATTCACGGCGGGCAGCAGCCGCGAGGCCTCGTTCTCCACGCCGTTGATCATGAGCCGCGCGCCGAGGCCGAGCGCGAGCGTGGTGTTGATGTGGTAGGAAATGCGATACCGCCCGGCCGGCCCCACCGTAAAGACGGTATTGGTGCCGTTGGGCGCGATGCCCGGCGTAAGCAGTTGGCTGTTGGGCAGCGGTACGCTGGCTGTGCCCAGGATCAAAACGATGGTCGAGCCGACGGTATTGGCCGCGAACGCGTTGGTCGTGGTGAGGTTGGGGCCGCTCGCGCCCTCCGGGCCGGTCGGCCCCTCCGGGCCGGTGTCGCCCACGCCGCCGGTCGCGCCCGAGGGGCCGTTCGCCCCGGTCGCACCGACGGGGCCGTCCGCGCCCGTCGCGCCCGTCGCGCCCGTGGGGCCCGTGCCGCCCGCGGGGCCCGTAATGCCGATTGGGCCGGCGGCGCCCGTCGCGCCCGTGGCTCCGGTCGCTCCCGTGCTGCCCGTGGGGCCGACGCCGCCCACAGCTCCCGCCGCGCCTGTGGCGCCCGGCGCGCCCATGGCCCCGGCCGGGCCTGTGTCGCCCGTTGCGCCTGCGGCGCCCGTGGCGCCCATAGCGCCCGTCGCGCCCGTCGCGGGGCCGGTGGGCCCGGTTGCGCCCGTCGCGCCCGTGGCGCCCGGGATCACGGGCGCGTTGAAGGCGCTCGCCATCTTCGCGTGGAGGAGTATCGTGTTCTGCGAAGCGCTCTCCAACAGGTCGCGCACGCTTCCGTTGGCGCGCAGCACGTCCTCGAGGGTCGCGTTCCCGCCGGTCAGCCCCGGCAGCGTGCCGAGTATGAATTGCAGCTTTTCGCCCTCCGCGTTGATGATGTGGCTTAAGCCCAGTTCCTCCATCGCGACGGAGGAAAGCAGCAGGTCGATCGCCTCGGCCCTCGTAATTTCAGGGCTCGGGGGAAAAGTCGGTTGGGACATAAGGCACCTCCTAGCTCAGCCGCATGATCATCAGCGACGCGCCGACGGAATCGGTAAACAGTATGGCCGTACCCAGTATGCCGAAGAGCTGGAGGGATACGGTGTCGCCTGCCGCGAGGTTGATGAGTATCTCGTTCGAAAAATTCGAGAGGCTGATCAGCGGCAGCACCGTGGACTGCGTAAGGCCCGTTCCGTTTACGACGATCCGCGCGCCCATGCCCAGCGTCACCGTCGCGTTGACATGGTAGGAGATCCGGTAGCGGCCCGTGACGTTCACGGTGAAGGTGTCGTTGCCCGGGTTGGCGGTGATGCCGGCGGGCAGTATCTGGCTGTCGGGCAGGGACACAAGCGTGCCGAGCACCGCGACGTTGATCGTGCCGCCGGTTTCATTCGCGGCGAAGGCCGTGGTCGCGGTGTTGTTCGTGCCTGTGGGGCCAACTGAACCCGTTATTTAAGGAAAACTGCAAAACCCCTTGTTTTAGGGGACAAAATTAAATTATGAGCTATCACATTACACAGAGCGCCGCCCTAGCGGACAAAAGGG
>ERZ795030.1815-NODE-1815-length-27525-cov-50.072552_pt1 | contig 27525 bp, 20 predicted proteins | sample MGYA00375122_ERZ795030 | MGnify/ENA primary metagenome ERZ795030 (study PRJEB30165, sample SAMN05720146) | activated sludge metagenome | isolation source: anaerobic digester from wastewater treatment plant | place: Japan | collected 2015-04-20 ... | reverse complement strand
CAATCGACATGGCTTCACCGTCTTTTCTCTACGGCCCGGTTCCGTCCCGCCGGCTTGGGTATTCCCTCGGCGTGGATCTTTTGCCGTTCAAAACGTGCTCGATGGACTGCGTCTATTGTCAGCTCGGCGGAGGAGCCCGAACAACCGTCCGGCGCCGGGCTTTCATTCCGGTCGAGACCGTCCTGGCCGGAATCGAGGACGTTCTCCGGGGCGGAGGCCGGGTCGACGCCATCACGTTTTCCGGATCGGGCGAGCCGACCCTGCATCCCGGGCTGGGACGGCTCATCCGGGCCATCAAGCGGAAAACCGAGGTTCCCGTGGTCCTCCTGACCAACGGCTCCCTGTTCACCCGCCCTTCGGTCCGAAAGGACGCGGCCGCCGCCGACATCGTCGTCCCCTCGCTCGACGCGGCGACGGAAGACGCCTTCCGAAAAATCAACCGCCCTCATCCGGGACTGTCGGCGGCCGCGATCATCGATGGCCTGGCTGCGTTCCGGCGTCATTTCCACGGCCGCCTCTGGCTGGAGGTTCTTTTCGTCAAGGGGATCAACGACCGTCCGTCCGACCTCCGGGCGCTTAAAAAAGCCATCGCCCGGATCCGGCCCGACCGCGTCCATCTCAACACGATCGTCCGGCCTCCGGCCGAGTCTTGGGCCCGCCCCCTCGGCCGCCGGGATCTCGAAAAAATCCGCGCTTTCCTCGGAGAAACGGCGGAAATCATCGCCGATTTTAAAAAGCCGGGACGGCGGACCCGAGCGAAGGATCTGCCTTCGCGGATTCTTGATTTCGTCAGGCGACGGCCCGAGACGGCCGAAAGGATCGCCGCCTCCCTGGGGGCCTCGCCGGAAGCCGTCGGGCGCGCCTGCCGGAGACTCGAGAAAGACGGCCTCCTCCGGCTCGTCCGCCTCAATGGCCGCGTTTTTTTCGAGCCGGGAGCCGCCGCCGGAAATAAATAAAGCCGGCCGCCGGATTCCGGCGGAGCGTTCCGCGGACTTTTCCTTTCCGGCCGTTTGTGTTACCTTTGGTCTTCGAAACCCGCTCGTTCTGAAGCGAACGCCCGCCGCCCGGAAGGAGAAAGAGATGCTCGACACGACTCATTTTCCCAAGGCAAAAAAATATTGGCTGATGGGAAAGCTCTATCCCTGGTCCGAACGTTCCTTGCACCCGATGGTCCACGCTCTTCATTACGGGACCTCGGTTTTTGAAGGCATCCGGGCTTACGGGACGTCCTCCGGACCGAAAATTTTCCGCCTTCCCGAACACGTCGAGCGGTTTTTCGTCTCCGCGGATGTCGTCAAAATGAAGGTCCCCTATACCCCGGAGGAAGTGACCGCGGCGATCAAGGAAACCGTCCGGGAAAACGAAATGGAGTCCTGCTATATCCGGCCGCTTTTCTACTACGCGTACGGAAACCTCGGGTTGATCCCCAAAGCTTCCCCGGCGGAGCTCGTCATCGCCGTTTGGGAATGGGGATCCTACATGGGCGAGGCGGCGGTCAACGGCATCCGGGTTTTTCTCGGCCCTTGGCGGCGGACGCATTACAGCCAAGTCGACATGCGGGCCAAGCTCGGCGGAGCGTATGTCCAATCGACCATCTCCGGGCTCGAGGCCCGGGCTATCGGCGCCGACGAGGCTCTTTTCCTCAACATCGAGGGACGGATCGCCGAGGGCCCCGGAGAAAATCTCTTCGTCGTTAAAAACGGAGCCATCCGGACCAACGCTCTCTCTGAATCCATCCTCGAGGGGATCACCCGGACGAGCATTCTCGAAATCGCCCGGGATCTCGGGATCAAGACGGAAATCGGGCCGATTTCGACCGGCGACCTGACCGGAGCCGACGAAGCCTTTTTCACCGGGACGGCCGTGGAAGTCATCCCGATCATCCGGCTCATCGACGGCTCGGATCGCAATGCCCCTCGGCGCGAAACCGTCATCGGGCAAGGCAAGCCGGGCCCGGTCAGCCTGCGCCTCCGCCAAGCCTACCTGGACATCGTCCGCGGAAATAATCCGAAATACGCAAAATGGCTTTCGCCCCTGGACTGACGGTCCCCGCCTGACTGTCGCCGGGAATGGCGCGCGTCCGCCTGTCCCCCGCGGGCCGGGATTTCGGGACGCATAATCTTCGGCATCGGGAGGTCCGTCCATGATCCGATTTACGGCCAAGCTTCCGGCCGGATGCCTCATTCTCGCCCTGGCCGTCACCCTGGCCCCGGCATCCGACATCTTCCCCTATCCGTTCCACATCGACCAGCTGGACAACGGGTTGAAAATCGTCTCCATCCCGCTCGAAAATCCGGACATCATCGCGTATTACACGATCGTCCGCTCGGGTTCGCGAAACGAAATCGAGCCCGGAAAGTCCGGGTTCGCCCACTTCTTCGAGCACATGATGTTCAAGGGAACCAAGCAGGTCCCCCGCCCGGCGTATGACGATTACCTGACTCGATTGGGCGCCGGAACGAACGGCTACACGACGGACGACTACACGTGCTACTTCGTCGTCTTCGCCGGCCGGGACAACTTGGAAGAAGTCGTCCGGACCGAGGCCGACCGCTTCCTCAACCTTTACTACGACGAGGAGATGATCAAGACGGAAGCGCCGGTGATCGAGGGCGAATACCTGGCCAGCGTGTCCAACCCGGGCCGGAGGCTGAACGAGCTTCTCCGCGACACGGCCTTCGAGGCCCATTCTTACAAGCACACGACCTTGGGCTACCTGCGGGACATCCAGGACATGCCCAACCAATACGCCTACAGCCAGCTCTATAAGAAACGCTTTTACGCCCCGGACAACACTCTCCTTCTCGTCGCCGGAGACTTCGACCACGCCCGGTTGATGGAGCTCGTCCAGGCCAACTACGGAGCCTGGGAAAAATCGAATGATGAGCTCGTCACCCCCGTCGAACCTCCGCAAAAGGCGCCCAAGCGGGCTCACCTGCCTTGGCCGGGCCCGACGCTGGCCCGCCTGGCCGTCGGCTTCCACGGACCGGCTTTTTCCGACGCCGTTTCGGACAAGGCCGCCCTGGATCTTCTGGCCGCGGTCGCTTTCGACTCCTCCTCGCCGCTGGTCCAGCGGCTGGTTCGGGTGGAGCAGAAATGCCTGAGTCTCAACGCCCGTTTCGGCGACAACCGCGATCCGGGCCTTCTCGTGTTCAGCTCCGTCGTCAAAAACGACGCGGATCTGGCCTACGTCGAAACCGAGATTCTCCGGGAGCTCGAACAGTTGAAAAAAGAGCCGGTCTCGGCGGAAGACCTGGCCCGGATCAAGTCGAACATGAAATATTCCCTGGCCGACGCCCTGGGCACGACGGACGGGGTCGCCGGAACCCTGGCCTTCTACATCAATTTGACCGGGGATCCCGGGACGCTCAACCGCCTGTTCGCCCTCTACGACCGGATCACGCCGGAGGACATCCAAGCGGCCGCGGCGAAATTCTTCCGGCCGGAAAATTCAACGACCGTCACCTTGACGGGAGGAGGCGCCCGATGAAAGCACGGTCGACGAAAACCGCGTGGCTGGGATCGGCCATCCTGGCGGGAACGGCGTTTCTGGCCGCCTGCGCCGGCTCCTCGGGACCCGATCGTTTGACGACCGAGCTGCTTCCCGTCCCCGGCAATCCCCTCGTCGCCTTCCGCATTCTGACGAAAATCGGAACGGCCGAGGACCCCACCGGCAAAGACGGCCTGTGCCGCCTGGCCTGGAACCTGCTGGCCGAGGGCGGAAGCCGCCTCCGCACGGCCGAGGACATCAGCCGGGCTTTTTTCCCGATGGCCGCCTCGGTCTCCCTGAGCCTCGACAAGGAAACGGCCGTGTTTTCGGCGACCATCCACCGGGACAACCTGGCCGCTTTTTACGCCATCTTCAAGGAAATGCTCCTCGACCCGGGGTTCCGGGAGGAGGACTTCAACCGGTTGAAGGCGGCTCAACTGGCCTTCGTCGAAAAAACCTTGACCGGCAACATGGACGAACAGTTCGGCAAGGAGATTCTGAGCCTGATGTTGTACGAGGGGCATCCCTTCGGCCGGACCGACGCCGGGACGGTCGAGACCGTCGGCGGGCTGACTCTCGACGACGCGAAAGCCTTCTACCGGGAGCACTTCGTCCGGGGGAACATCACGATCGGCCTGGCCGGAGGATACCCCGAGGAATTCCCGGAGGAGGTCCGGCGGGACTTTGAGAAGCTCCCGGAGGGATTCACTCCCCGGCTGGCTCTTCCGCCGGCTCCCACACCCAAAGGTCTTCAATTCGTCCTGGCCGAAAAGGACACGCCCGGGACGGCCGTCTCCATGGGTTTCCCCGTCTCGATCACGAAATCCGACAAGGATTTCTTCGCCTTATGGGTCGCCGGAGCCCACTTCGGCGAGCATCGCCAGCACGTCTCCCTCCTGTTCCAGAAAATCCGTGAAGAGCGCGGCCAAAACTACGGGGATTACGCGTATATCGAACACTTCGTCGAGGGCCGCGACAAGTTCCCGGCCCCCGGCCACGCCCGCCGGCAGCAGTACTTTTCGATCTGGATCCGGCCTCTGCCCAACTCCAACCGCCATTTCGTCATCCGCCAGACGCTCCGCGAGCTGAAGCGTCTGGTCGACGAAGGGCTCTCGGAAGAGCGGTTCGAGCTCGTCCGGACCTACCTTCTCAATTACACCAAGCTTTACGCCCAAACCCTGGACGAACGGCTCGGCTGGCGGATGGATTCCCGTTTCTACGGATACGAGGACTTTCTGGCTGAAGCCGCGCGAATCCTCCCCCGGCTGACGCGGAACGACGTGAACGCCGCCGTGAAAAAGTATCTCCAGGCGTCCGACATCCGTATCGCCGTGATCACTCCGGACGCCGGACAATTGCGGGACGATCTTGTCTCCAACAAGCCGTCGCCGATCCGCTATGCCAATCCGAACATGCCGTCCGGCGTGATCAACGAGGATACGGTCATCCAGATCTACTCCCTGGACGTCCGGCCGGAAAACGTCCGGATCGTTCCCGCCGGGGAATTTTTCCGCCGGCCTGGAATCCCCGCCGGCCGATGAGCCTAGGCCGCCCGGCGGGAAAAGGCACGGAAAAGCGCCGAGGCCGGGCTTCTCCGCCGGCAAGCGGCGGAGAGGCCGATTGGACGCCGGCGGAGCGAAGGCTTCTCGCTTCCCTCGACACGCCGGAGAAAGTCCAGCTTTTTCTCAACCGCCTCGCCTACGACCCGGCGCCGGGGACGGCGTCCCCCCGGCGCGTTCTCCGGGAGCGGAAAGCCAACTGCTTCGAGGGGGCGCTCTTGGCCGCCGCCGCCTTCCGGTATCACGGCCGGCCGCCGCTTTTAGTCGATATGCGCTCCTGGAACGACGACGACCATGTCTTGGCCGTTTTCCAACGCGACGGAGCCTGGGGCTGCGTCGCCAAATCGAATTACACCGTTCTCCGCTTTCGGGAGCCCGTCTACCGGACGATCCGGGAGCTGATGATGTCCTTCTTCGACATCTTCTTCAACGCGATCGGACAGAAGACGCTCCGACAGTATTCCGTCCCTTTCGACCTCCGCCGGTTCGATTCGCGCGGCTGGATGACCACGCCCGACGACATCAGCTGGATCGGCGACGCCCTCGACCGGGCCCGCCATTACCAGGTTCTCACCCCCGCCCAAATCCGGGAGCTCCACCGGGCCGATCCGGTCCTGGTCAAAGCCGGGCTGATGGGCGCGGATCCCTCGGGCCTGTTTAAGCCGAAATAATCCCGGCGGCGGTCGTGCGGATCAGCTCCCAGGCCCGGCGGACGTGCCGTTCCTCGGTCAGCCGCGAGCCGATCACCAGGCGCAGGGTGAATTTCCCCCCCAAAACCGTATGGGTCAGGCCGATCGCTCCCGAGGCGTTCAGCCGGTTCATCAGCTCCTTGTTGATCCGCGCCGATTCCTCCTCGTTCCGCCCGCCGTTCCAGCGGAAGCAAACGAGCCCGAAATGCGCCGGAGCGGGAACCTCGAAACCCGGCTCGGCCGCGACCCAGTCCCGGAAGAGGCGGGCCAAGCGGAGATGCTCGCGGACGAAGGCCTGGAGGCCGGCGATCCCGTACGACCGGATGACGAACCAGAGCTTCAAGGCCCGGAAGCGGCGGCCCAAGGGAATCCCCCAGTCCCGGAAATTTTTGACATAGGGATCCACGCCCGTCTTGAGATACTCGGGATGGATCTCGAACGTCCGGATCAGGGCGCCCGGGTCGCGGACGAAATACGCCGAGCAATCAAAGTTCGTCAGCATCCACTTGTGGGGATTGAAGACAAACGAATCGAGATATTCCGCCCCGTCCAGGATCCAGCGGTTCTCGGGGCAGACGGCCGCCGTGCCGGCGTAGGCCGCATCCACGTGAAGCCACACGCCGTGGCGGGCGCAGATTTCCCCGATCGGCCGGAGAGGATCGACGGCCCCGGAGGACGTCGTGCCCAGGGTGGCCACCGCGACCGCCGGCTGGAGGCCGGCCGCTTTGTCGGCCCGGATCGCCTCCTCGAGCTTCTCGGGCCGCATGGCGAACGCGGCGTCCGCCGGGATGATGCGGAGGTTTTGACGGCCGTAGCCCGAGATCTTGACGCCCTTCTCGATGCTCGAATGCGTTTCCGTCGAGGCATACGCGACCAGGGGACGCCGCAGCCCGGATTCGTTCGACTCGAAATCCGTCGCCCGTTCGCGGGCCGAGAGCAGGGCGGCCAGGGTGGCCGTGGAGGCGGTGTCCTGGATAACGCCCTGGAGACCGGCCGGCAGGCCGAGCATCCCCCGAAGCCACTCCATGACCAAGTCCTCCAGCTCCGTGGCCGCCGGCGACGTCAGCCAGCTCATCCCCTGGGCTCCCAGGCCCGCCGTCAGCATTTCCCCGAGAATGGATTCCGGGCTGTTGTTGGCCGGGAAATAGGCATGCCAGCCGGGATGCTGCCAATGGGTCATCCCCGGCAGAAGGATATCCTTGAAGTCGGTGAAAATCCGCTCCATCGGCTCGCCTTCCTCGGGCGGCGAGGCAGGCAGCTTCGACCGGATCTCGCCGGGTTTAACCTGGGACATGACCGGATAGCGCTCGATATTTTCGAGATAATCGGCGATCCAGTCGACGAATTCATGGGCGTGACGGCGAAAACTCTCATGATCCATGGATTTACTCCCGATTAGAAACAAGAACATTCTAAACAAAGCCTTCCCTCCGGTCAAAAGGGCTGTTTTCCGGGCTGTTTTCAGGACATTCGGACCGAATTCCTGCATTTAAGGCTGTCGGAACTGGTCATTGAACGTCGCCGTCGAGTCATATTCATCGAAAATGCGGATATTGGAAAAAAGATATTGCCTTGTGCTCGAGGATGTGATATAATTAGAAAAGTAAGAAAAAGGGGAAACGGTAATTCCTTTAAAATCAAACGGTTAGCCGTTCTCTATCTTCTCTTTCTCCTGAAGAATATACCGGACTTTTTTTATTTCCGCCGTTTTCCCGCGCGCCTTTCATCGCCCGACGCAACGATCCGCCGGCCTGGATCGTACTAATCAATGGAATGAAAGACAGACGTTACCTCCTTTCCCCTCCTCCTCTCCTTTTTTAGTTTTTTTCTTTTTCCCCAGGCGGCCCGGTCGCGAAAGCGCCCGGGCCGCTTTCTTTATCTCTCCCTTCCCTTCCTCCGGTCCGCGGCCCGTTGTTCCATGAAAAAACGGAGCCGCCGGCTTGGCTTGAATTTTTCATTTCGCGGCTTTGAAAAACGGAGGCCTCGTTTCGATCCGAAGCGCCTCCGTTCCCCCGCTTCTTTTCGCCGCTCGATCCCTTGAATTCCTTCGCCCGGAATCATAAGATAATTTGAAAAGGCCGGGTTTATGAGCAAAACGTTCGATCAGGGAAAAGACGAAGTCGCCAAGCTGTGCCGTTTCTTCGAGACGAACGAGCCGGAATTCCGCGCCGCGGGCGTTAAGGAAGCCCATATCCGCCAGCAGTTGATCGACCCGTTTTTCATCTCGCTGGGCTGGGACGTCCGCAACGCCGCGATGATCGCTCCGCAGTACCGCGAAGTCGTCCCCGAGGACAGCCTGGAGATCGAAGGCCGGCAGAAAGCCCCCGATTACACCTTCCGGGTCGGCGCCCAGCCGAAGTTCTTCGCCGAGGCCAAGAAATGCGGCGTCAACATCAACCTCGACCCCGGACCGGCTTACCAGCTCCGCCGGTACGGATTCAGCGCGAGGGTCGCCCTCTCCATCCTGACGGATTTTGAGGAGCTGGGCGTCTATGATTGCGGCCCGCGGCCGAAACCGGGCGAGAAGGCGTCTTACTCCCGCATCCAGTATTTCCGGGCGGAGGAATACCCCGACCGCTTCCGGGAGCTGTGGGACGTGTTCTCGCGGGAGGCGGTCTGGTCGGGAGCGTTCGACCAGTACGCGGCCTCCAAGCGGAAGCGCGGCACGTCGGAGGTGGACTCCGAATTCCTGAAGGAAATCGAGGGCTGGCGCGACGTCCTGGCCCGCAACATCGCCCTCCGCAATCCCGGCCTGTCCCTGGACGACCTGAACCTCGCGGTTCAATTGACCATCGACCGGATCGTCTTTCTTCGGATGGCCGAGGACCGGGGCATCGAGCCCTTCGAGCAATTGCTGAAGCTTTGCGAGCGGCGGGAAATCTACGCTCATTTCATCCGCGTCCTCTGCCGGAAAGCGGACGATAAGTACAACTCGGGACTGTTCCACTTCGAGCGGGAGCCGGGAGTGGCCGAGGCGCCCGATCGGCTCACGCCGTGTCTGAAAATCGACGACAAGGCGATCAAACCGGTCCTCCAGAGCCTCTATTTCGAATACGGGTCGCCCTACCAGTTCGGCGTCATGCCCGTCGAAATATTGGGCACGGTTTACGAACGGTTCCTGGGCAAGGTCATCCGCCTGACCGAAGGCCACCAGGCTAAAATCGAGGAGAAGCCCGAAGTGCGGAAAGCCGGCGGCGTTTATTACACGCCGGCCTACATCGTGGACTATATCGTCAAAAACACGGTCGGGAAAAAGATCGAAGGCCGAAGCCCGGCTCAACTGGCCGGCGGGAAAAGCGGGCCGCCGCTTCGGGTGCTGGACATGGCCTGCGGAAGCGGATCCTTTCTCTTGGGGGCTTACCAGCGGCTCCTCGACCACAGCTTAACCTGGTATCAGGACCACAAGCCGGACTCCCGCAAAAAGGCGGTCTACCAAGACAGCCGCAAGGGCGATTGGCGCCTGACGATCGAGGAAAAGAAGCGGATTCTGACGACGCACGTCTTCGGCGTGGACATCGACCCCCAAGCCGTCGAGGTCACCAAGCTCTCGCTTCTCCTCAAGGTCCTGGAAGGGGAGACCGACCAGACCTTCGACGACCAAATGAAGCTTTTCCAGACGCGGGCCTTGCCGAACCTGTCCAACAACATCAAATGCGGCAACTCGCTGATCGGCCCGGATTATTTCAGCGGCCGGCTGATCCCCGATCCGGAAGAATTGAAACGGGTGAATCCGTTCGACTGGAACGCGGGCTTCCCGGAGGCCATGAAAGCCGGCGGCTTCGACTGCGTGATCGGCAACCCGCCGTATGTCCGGCAAGAGTCTCTCGGCCCGCAATTCAAGGAATATGCCCAAAAATCGTTCGCCAGTTATGCCGGAACCGCGGATCTTTATACATATTTCATCGAAAAAGCACATCTCCTTCTTGTCAAAGGCGGCCTATTCGGCATGATTTGTTCCAATAAATTCATGCGGGCGAATTATGGAAACGCGCTTCGTTCATTCATCTCTAAGCGTACGACAATCGAGCAGATTGTGGATTTTGGCGAGCTGCCCGTTTTCGAAGGGGCCGCGACTTTCCCGGCGATTATTTTGGCGGCAAACATCGCTCCTAAGGAGCAGAAATTCATTTACGCGCCGATTAAAAGGCTCGATTTCCAATCCCTGGAAAAAGAAGTCAAAGAAATTGGAAATACGCTGGACGAGAGATCGTTGACCGGGGACAACTGGACGTTGGCCAAGGCGGAAGAAATCGAGGTTTTTGAAAAAATCAAAAAAATCGGAATTCCCCTTGGAGAATATGTCAAAGGAAATATTTATCGTGGGATATTAACCGGTCTTAATGAAGCATTCGTGATCGATAAAGCCACACGCGATCGCCTTATTAAAGAAGACAGAAAGAGCACCGAAATCATCAAACCTTTTGTCGTCGGTGATGATATTCGAAGATATCGCATTGATTCGAAGGATAATTACCTCATCTGTATTCCCAAGGGATGGACGCGTTCCAAGGCCGGCATAATAAAAAATGCCGACGCTTGGAATTGGATATCGGGGAATTATCATAGTGTCGCTAAACATTTGGAACCATATAAAGAAAAAGCCGAGAAACGCTGCGATAAGGGGGAATATTGGTGGGAGCTTAGAGCGTGCGATTATTATGACGAAATTGAAAAGCCAAAAATTATTTGGCCCGAAATTGCCAAAGAGAATCGTTTTTCGATTGACAATGGAGAATATTATCTGAATAAGACATGTTTTTTTACTCCTTTTAATGACAAGTATTTGCTTGGAATATTGAATTCAAAATTAATTTGGTACTATTTAAAGAAAATTTGTTCTGTCCTCGGTGATGCTGAAAAGGGGGGACGTCTTCTTCAACAAAAAATCTATTTAGAAACGCTTCCTATTAAAGACAGATCGAATATGAATCTATCGCAAAAAAAGCAGGCGGAAAAATTAATAAATCACGTAGAATCACAGTTAGCCCTGAATCTACAAAAGTGCAGATCTGACAATGAAAAGAGGAAAATCATTCAGCGCCAAATAGAGGCCACCGACCGGGAAATCGATCAATTGGTCTATGAGCTCTACGGCCTGACCAAGGAAGAAATCAGAATCGTCGAAGGAGAAACCAAATAATGAAAGCTCGTCGTCAAAGTGCGGGGCTCGTTATTGAGCATCTTGAAGGAATATCCCGCTCGGCGATGAATCGTTACCCCGATATTATTACCGAGTTCGCCAAGGGGCGAAGCGGAGTTTATGCCCTTTATAAAGGCAAAGATCTCTATTACGTAGGTCTGGCAAAAAACCTTCGATCGAGATTGCGCGGGCATTTACGCGACAGGCACGCGGAGGCTTGGGATCGTTTCAATATTTATCTCACTCAGGGAGATGAGCATTTAAAGGAGCTTGAGTCCCTTGTTCTTAGAATCGCTTCGCCTAAAGGGAACCGCGTCGCCGGGAAATTTATAGGATCAAGCGACCTTATTCGTGTATTCCGTCAAAGAATCATGGATTCGCAAAAAAGAGAATTGGTCGATCTCACGCTTCCTGAGGCGCCTCGAGTTTCTAAAGACACATCTCTCCGCCGGAAACGCGGTGAATACGACACAATAGTCTGCCCGGGACATTTGAGTGGCTTTGAGAAAGAATTTCTTGGGCTTAACAGGTGGTATGCGATTCGAATTTCGAAAGACGTCATTCCGAGACTGAAATATATCGCGATTTATGTAACATCGCCGATCAATCAAATTTCTCATTACGGCCGAATCAATGCGATCAAGCCTTGGCGGGATTCGGGAAAATATATTGTCTGGTTGAGAGGAAAGGCAAAGCGGATCGGTCCGATCGAGTATTCGCCGAAAGTCCACCTCCAGGCTCCGCGATTCGCTTTGATGGCCAGGCTCCAACGGGCTCGAACCATAGCGGATGTTTTTTGAGATAAACGCTATTTTAAAACCCGGTGAATCCATGCGTACTCAAAATGAGTACGCATGCGTCCAATCTGAGTACAGGATTCTCCGACGAAAGAAACCTATGATCCTCTCGGAGAATTGGTTCTCAATCGTCGCTAAAGGTCCCTCAGGTAAGCCTTTATCCTGTCTCGGTCCTCGTTTTCTTTGTCGCCTTTGTAATCAATCTCGATCAAATCGACCTTTCCGGCGGCGGAGAAACCAAGGCTCCGGGCGGGCCGTTTTCCCCGATGGGGACGGGTAAAAGCAAATCAACACGCTTCACTCTCTTCGTCCTAACGCCGGCGCTTCCTTGACAACCGGAATCGAAAAGAAGAAAATGGCGTTCCATCGCGAGTCGGAGCGAAGGGAAGTCCGTGAAAAGCGGACGCAGTCCCCGCTACTGTAATCGGGTACGAATCCCGGACGACGCCACGGTCGCCGAAAGGCGGCGGGAAGGCCCGGGAGGAGGATGATCCGAGAGCCAGGAAACCTTCACCGGCTTGAGCGAAACCAATCTTCGGGTCGGAAGAGGAGGTTTCATATGACCCTTCATCATCGTTTCCTTCGCGCCGGTCTTTTGATCCTGTCGGCCGCCGTTCTTTTCGGACAAGCCGCGGCTTCCCAAGACGCCTCGCCGGAGACGCCGTCTTCGTTTCTCAGCCACGAGATCGTCGTCACGGCCGCCCGCCTTGAAACGCCCCTGATCGAGATCGCCAGCGCCGTCACGGTCATCACCCGGGAGGATCTCGAGCGGACCCACCCGGCTTCCGTCCTCGATGCTCTCCGCGACACGCCCGGCTTGGGCCTCGTTCGAAACGGCGGTCCCGGAGCGGCCTCGTCCATTCTCGTCCGGGGGGCGAACTCGGAACATGTTCTCGTCCTCCTGGACGGCGTGCCCCTGAACGATCCGATCAACCCGTCCCGCTCGTTCGACCTAGCCCACATGACTCTCGACGGCGTCGAACGGATCGAAATCCTCCGCGGTCCCCAAAGCACCCTCTACGGTTCGGACGCCCTCGGCGGCGTCATCAATATCCTGACCGCCCGGGGAATGGGGAAGCCGGCGGTGACCCTCCGTGCCCGCGCCGGATCGCACGGAACCCTCGCCGGAGGCCTGGACGTCCGGGGATCGGCCGGGGCGTTTCGCTATGATCTCAGCGCGTCCCGCGAATCAACCGAAGGCGTTTCGGCCGCCTCCAGCGCCTACGCCGGAAACACCGAACGCGACGGCTATCGCAACTGGACGCTGGCCGGACGGGCCGGCCTGGTCTTGGCCGGCGGCACCGAAATCGACCTGATCGTCCGGGGCGTTTCGGCCCGGACCGATCTCGACGCCTTCGGCGGGCCTCACGGGGACGATCCCAACAGCATCCAGGATTACCGGTCCGGCTTCGTCCGGGCCCAAATCCGGACCCTGGGCGCCGGAGGGCGCTGGGAATCCAAAGCCGGCTTCGCCTACATCCGTTCCATCCGCGAGAACGACAACCCGGCCGACGGGGACCATCCCTTCGATTCGGAAACCGCCCGTTACCGCAGCGCCCGGATCAGGGCCGACTGGCAGAACAACCTTTTCCTCCGGCCCGGCCATACGCTGACCGCCGGGGCCGAGCTCGAACGGGAGGTCGGCGACTCGGCCTATTTCTCGGAAAGCCTCTGGGGACCCTACGCCAGCGTCTTCTCCAGCCGGCGGGCGGACCGGGCGGGATTATTCGTCCAGGACAGATTCCGCCTGGGCCGGGCGTTTTTCGCCACGGCCGGCCTCCGGCTCGACGCCCACGGCCGGAGCGGGACCTCGCTGACCTTCCGCCTGGCCCCCGCCTGCCTCATCGAAAAAACGGGGACGAAGCTGAAAGCCACGCTCGGCAGCGCCTTCAAAGCTCCGTCGCTCTACCAGCTATACGCCCCGGAAACGTTTTGGGGACCCGTCGGCAACGAACACCTCCTCCCCGAAGAATCGTTGGGATGGGACGCGGGCGTTGAACAGACGCTCGCCGGGGGAGCGGTCCTTCTGGGCGTGTCCTTTTTCCAATCGGATTTCCGGAATCTCATCGATTATGATTTCTCCCGGGGATACATCAACATCGGCCGGGCCCGGACCAGCGGCTGGGAAGTCACGGGCGAAGCCCGGCCGGCCGAGAGGCTGTCGCTCCGGCTCGGCTACACGCGCTTGGCGGCCGAAGACCTCGACGCCGGCGTCTCCCTCCTCCGCCGGCCCAAGGACAAGCTCTCCGGAACGATCGAATGGACGCCGGCGCCGGGATGGAAAGCCGTCCTCACGGCCGCGGCCTCGGGCGAGCGGAGGGATTACGACTACACGGGCTGGGTCGCCGCGCCCGTCATCCTTCCCCCCTACGCGATCGTCGACGCCCTTCTCTCGTATGCGCCCGCTCCGGGTCTTGAATTTTTCGGCCGTTGGGATAACATCGGAAACACACGCTATGAAACCGTCTTCGGCTACGGAACGTGGGGCTCGTCCATTTCGGCCGGGTGCACGGTTCGTTTTTAAAAGATCGAGGGAAGCGGACGTTTTCCCTCAAAGCATGTATCATGAACCCGGGAGGGGGAGATGGAATCCTTAAGCGCGCAAGAACTCGTGGAGCTGGTCCGGTCTGTTTTCCCTCATCATCCGGGAGACAGCATCCTCTCGATCATCACGGACGTCCCCCGGCCAGCCTCCTCCGATCATCCGGCCTGGAAAAGCCGGCGGGAGACGGCATTCCGCTGGATGGGAACGCTCTACGACGCCCGGCGGGACATCCCCATGGATGACGTCCGGCTCTATGTCTATCCCGACGTGGGATCGAACAACGCCGACCTGCCGGCCGACGCCTACCTCTGCGGAACGATTCCTCCCGACGAGGTGAAATCCTTGAAGGAAACGTCTCTTCGGGTTCCGTTCGCCGACGTCTTCGCCGAATCCCAGATCATCATCGCTCCCACCGAGTACTCGACGACCGCCCCCTTGAAGCTGGCGGCCAAGCATTACGGCTTCCGGGCGGCGACGATGCCCGGCTTCGGGCCGGAAATGATCCCCGCCCTGCGCGTCGATTACGGACAAGTGGCCCGGTACGTCGAGGCCGTCAAGACCCGGCTCGACAAGGCCGTCGGCGCCGACATCCTATTCCTCGTCGACGGCCGGGTGGAAGCCCGGATGCATTTCGACCTCCGCCACCGGACCGCCCACTCGAGCACCGGCCGCTTCCCCGAGATCGGAACGGCCGGGAATCTCCCCAGCGGAGAGGCTTACATCGTTCCCTACGAAGGGGAGAGGAAAACCCCCAGCGCCACGGCCGGCGTTTTGCCCGTGGAAATCGGGGGGGAGGTCGTTTACTACAAGATTGAGAAGAACACGGCGGTTTCCGCCGAGGGCGGACCGACGGCCCAAGAGGAATCGGATTACTTGAAGCGGGAGCCGGCCTACGGCAACATGGCCGAGCTGGGATTCGGGGTCTTGGGAAAATTCGGCCTCCGTCCCTGCGGCGAGATTCTTCTGGACGAGAAGCTCGGCCTTCACATCGCCTTCGGCCGGAGCGACCATTTCGGCGGGCGGATCGGCTTGAAGGATTTTTCCATCCCAGCCGCGGTCATCCATCTCGACCGCATTTACCTCCCGGAAATGCAGCCCCGGGTCGCCGTCGTCGAGGTGATCCTATCCTACGCCCGCGGCCGGACGGAAACGATCATGAAAGACGGCCGCTACACGATTTTTTAAGATCCCGGGCGAAGGGGAATCCTCGCCGCCGGCCTCAGGAAAGATGCTCGACGAGGATCTTGGCCGCGATGGCCAGGAGGACGAGAGCGCCGGCTAACTCCGCGCTCTTGCCCGCCCAGCGGCCCAAAACCGGCCCGATTTTCGTTCCCACGGCCGAGACGACGAACGTGACGAGGCCGATGACGGCCGCCGGATAGACGATTGAAACGTTCAACGCCGCCAGGCTCAAGCCCACGGCCAAGGCGTCGATGCTCGTGGCCAGGGACAAGAGGAGAAGATGCCCTCCCCGCGTTTTGTCGGGACACGGCCCGGCCGCCTTCCCGTCCTTCTTTTTTTCCAAAGCCTCGACGATCATCTTGCCGGCGACCACGGCCAGAAGCCCGGCTCCGATCCAATGATCGAATCCCCGGACGAGATCAACGACCGTCCGGCCGACGGTCCAGCCGAGAAGGGGCATGAGAAACTGAAAGAGACCGAAGCTCCCGGCCAGCCGGAGCGTTTGGCGGGGCGAGCAGCCCTTCATGACCAGGCTCACGCCGATGGCCACGGCGAACGTGTCCATGGCCATTGCCAGGGCCAAGGCCAGGAGAACGCCGAAGCTCATTTCGGCTGTTCCAAAAACGAAACGGCCAAGGCCGCCAGCAAGGCGGCCGCGCGCGGCAGGGACCGCTCGTCCAGATCGAAGCCGGGATGATGATGGGGATGGGGCATTCCGTCGCCTATCCCCAAGAAAAGGAATGCCCCGGGCGCCTTCCGAAGATAGCGGGAAAAATCCTCGCCGCTCATCACCGGGGCGAAGGGCGCGAAAACCTCCCGCCCCCAAAGCGCTTCGATCGTTCGGGCGGCGAATTCAACGGAAGCGGACGGATTCACCAGGGGCGGGTATCCCTCCTCGTACTCGAGGAACGCCTGGACTCCGCCGGCCCGGCCGACCGCCTCGGTGATTTCGCCCAGCCTCTTTTTCATCAGCTTTTGGACGGCCGGCTCGAACGCCCGGACCGTTCCGCTGAGATGGACTTCGTTCGGAATGATGTTGTAAACCGTCCCGCCCCGGATCGTCCCGAACGACAAGACGGCCGGCTTCAACGGATCGACATTGCGGCTGACGATGCCCTGGAGGGCCGTGATCAGATGCCCGGCCGCGACGATGGGGTCGGCCGTGGCTTGAGGCATCGACCCATGGCCGCCCCGGCCTTTCACGGTGATGCGGAAATTGTCGGCCTGGGCCATGACCGGCCCTTTCACCAGGCCGATCTTTCCGGTCGGAAGAGTCTGCCAGAGATGAATTCCGAAAATGCCGTCGACGCCGTCCAGGGCGCCGGCCTCGATCATCGGTCCGGCTCCGCCGGGCGGAAGCTCCTCGGCCGGCTGGCAGAGAAAGACCACCCGGCCGCGGATCTTGTCCCGCCGGTCAGCCAGGATTTGGGCCGCGCCCATCAAGCCGGCCATGTGGCCGTCGTGGCCGCAGGCATGGCAGGCGCCGGGAATTTCCGACCGGTAAGGCTTGTCCCCTTCCTCCTCGAGCGGCAGGGCGTCCATGTCCGCCCGCAAAGCCACTGTTTTCCCGCCGGGAAGGCCGTCCAAATCGGCCCGAAGCCCCGTTCCGGCGAGCCGGCGGACGGAAAGGCCGAGCCGCTCGAAAAAGGCCTTTAAGGCGGCGGAGGTTTCATGCTCGTTGTTGGCCGTTTCCGGGCGGCGATGGAACGCGCGCCGCCATTCCGACATCCGGCCGGAAAGAGCTTCCGCTTCGTTTTTAATGTCTTCATACATGACGGCGCTCCCTGGAGAAGCTCATAATCTAACAGAAAACGAGCCGTAAATCAGCCTGCCGGCGGCGCCGGACGGCGTCGGCCGGCAAGGCTCACGACCGTCACGATCAGGACATTGACCAGGAGCGCGACGAAGCCGGCGTTGAGGCCGCAAAAAGGATCGTGCTTCCCGAAGACGAGGAACGCCGCGACGGCGATTCCCGCGGCCAAGCCGGCGGCGACGCCCCGCCGGGTGACTTTTTTCCAAAAGAGGCCCAAAACGACCCCCGGAAAAAGCTGGGCCACGCCGTCGTATCCGAGCAACAGAAGATTGACGAGGGCGTTGGGCAGGACCAAGGCGAAAACCAGGGCCGCCGTGGCGACCGCCAGGACCATTCCGCGCGACACCCGCATCACCTCGGCGTCGGAAGCCCCGGGACGGAAGCCGGCCCGGTAGACGTTCTTGGAAAGAAGCGCCGCCGCCGACAGCACGAGAACGGAGGAGGGAACCATCGCCGTCACCGCGCCGGCCGCGCCGACGAACCCGACGAACCACGGCGGATACGTCCGCCGGATGAGCATCAACAGCGATAGATCTCCGGTTTTCAGCCCCGGCAGGACCAGGAAGGCCGTGAAGCCGACGAAAAAAACCAGGACGATCGGGATCTGGTAGAGAGGCATGATCACGGCGTTTCGGCGGATGATCCGGTCGCTCTTGGCCGAGAAGGCCGTCCCGAACAGCTGGGGCCACATGTAAAACCCCATCCCGGTCAAAAGAACGGTCGACATCACCCAAGGAACGCCCATCGCCGGCGCGGCCCCCGGGAAAACGAGATGCCCGGGGGCTTTGTCCATCAGGGCCCGGAACATCCCGCCGATGCTCCCGAAATGGATCTTCGGCAGGCCGAATCCGACGATTCCGACGGCCGCCAGCATGAGGATGTCCTTGATGACCGAAACCCAGGCGCTTCCTCTCAGGCCGCTGGTCAGGACAAAGGCCGTGGTCAAGACAAAAGAGAGGAGAATCGCGGCCGTTGAGGAAACCGCCCCGTCGGAGGCCGCCTCGACGATCAAGCCGAGCCCGGCCAGCTGAAGCTGGAGGTAGGGCAAAATCGAGACGATCCCGATGACGGCCACCAAGATCCCCAGGCCGCGGCTTTGAAAAACATGGACGAAGAAGTCCGGCTGGGTGTGGAGCCCGGCTTTCTTCCCGATTTTCCAAATCTCGGGGAGAATGAAAAACGACAAGACGTACGCCAGCGCGCCGTAGATCAGGATGTAGTAGGTCGGAGCCCCCTTGGCATACGCCCAGCCGCTGGCTCCCAGAAAAGTGAAAGTCGTGTACACTTCTCCGGCCATCAGAAGCCAGATGATCACGACCCCGAATTTCCGGCCGCCGACCGTCCAATTCTCGAGGTTCATCGGGATCCGGCGGCCGGCCAGGAAGCCGGCGGCCGCGGCCGCCAGGATGACGCCCAGGATGATCGCCAGGGCCGGCGTCACGGCCGGCCGTCCTTGCCGTTTTTATCCTTCCGGAGGAATCGGTCGGCGAGATACAGGAACAGCGGGGTCAAGGCCACCCAGGCCAGGATCCAGAACAAAACGAACGGCAGGCCGAAGACGACCGGCCGGAGGCGGTTGACGAACGGAAGGGCGGCGACCAGGGCGACAAAGGGCACGGCGCCGCAAAACAACGCCTTTTTCATGGCCGGCCGCATGGTCCTATTATCCACATTTCTCCGCGCCCGTGCTATAATGATTCTTTTTTCAACACGAGAATGGGGCCTCCATGAGCGGCGAAGACAAGATCATCCTCCGGGGTGTCCGCGTCCATAACATCAAGAACGTGGACGTCGACATCCCCCTGAACGCCTTCACCGTCGTCACGGGGGTGAGCGGTTCGGGGAAATCCTCGCTCGCCCTGGACACCCTCTACGCCGAGGGCCAGCGCCGGTACATCGAATCTCTCTCCTCGTACGCCCGCCAATTCCTCGAGCGGATGGACAAGCCCGACGTCGACTCGATCGAGGGGCTTCCCCCCGCCATCGCCATTCAACAGAAAGCGGCGACGAAAAATCCCCGCTCGACCGTGGCCACGGTCACCGAAGCCTATGATTTCCTCCGGGTCCTTTACGCCCGCGTGGGCACGGTCCACTGCCGCCGCTGCGGCCGGCCCGTGGCCCGGGACACCATCGACGCCGTCGTGGACCAGCTCCTGGCTCTCCCCGCCGGCACGCCGCTTTCGATCTCGTTTGAGTCCGTGATCGAAAAAAGCCCGGCCGCTCTCAAGAAGCTCGGCTTCTTCCGGGCCTTGGTCGACGGCCGGATCGTCCCGTTCGACGAGCTTCCCTCCCTCAAGGGCCGGACCTTGCCGATCTTCGTCGACCGGCTTCCGGCCGACCCGGACGACCGGGAACGCCTGGCCGATTCGCTCGAGACGGCGATGAAGCACGGCCGGGGACGGGCCCGCGTCCAAACGGACGACGGCCGGTCGTTCGCCTTTTCCGACAGCTTGGAATGCAAGGAGTGCGGGATCGCCTTCGAGGATCCCACGCCGAATCTCTTTTCTTTCAACAATCCCCAGGGCGCCTGCCCGGAATGCCACGGATTCGGCGACTTGGCCGTCCTGGACGAGGACAAGATCGTCCCCGAGCCGGCCAAATCCCTCGAGGAGGGGGCCGTCGAGCCCTGGACGAAGCCGGTCTCCCGGGGAGTCATGCGGGAGATGCTTCGGGAGGCCCGGAAGCGAGGGATCCCGACCCGGATTCCTTACCGAGATCTCAACGCCGAGCACCGCCGCTTCCTCTTCGAGGGAGACGAGGGGTGGTACGGGATCAAGGGCTTTTTCGACTGGCTCCAAGCGAAAAAATATAAAGTCCAGGTCCGGGTTTTTCTCAGCCGTTACCGCAAATACGCCCCCTGCCCGGCTTGCGCCCAAACGCGCCTGAACGCGGACGCCCGGGGGGTCAAGGTCGGAGGCTTGTCCATCGGGGAAATCGTCCGCCTGACGGTCGGGGAAGCCGCGGTCTTTTTCAGCCGCCTCCGCCTCTCCCCCGAAGAAGCGAAGATCGCCGAAAAGCTCGTCGCGGAAATCGAAAACCGCCTCAAGTACCTGATCGAAGTCGGGCTGGATTACATCACCCTGGACCGGATGACCTTCACTCTCAGCGGCGGAGAAGCCCAGCGGATCAACTTGGCCGCGGCCCTCAGCTCCTCGCTGGTCGGGACGCTGTTTGTCCTGGACGAGCCCTCCATCGGGCTCCATCCCCGGGACAACGCCCGGCTCGTCCGGATCCTCCAATCTCTGAAAGGGATCGGCAACACCATCCTGGTGATCGAGCACGATCCGGACATCATCCGGGCAGCCGACCATCTGATCGACATGGGCCCCCGGGCCGGGGAAAACGGCGGCGAAATCCTGTTCGCCGGACCGCTGTCCACGCTTATGAAAAAGCGCGACGGCGGCCCGCCGCCCTCCGACGGCGCCTCGATCACCGCCCGCTATCTCACCGGCGAGAAAGAGATCGCCGTCCCGCGCCGCCGGCGCGAGCCGCGCGGCTTCCTGCTGGTCCGGGACGCCCGGGCCCACAACCTCAAGCACATCGACATCCGCATCCCCCTGGGCGTGTTCGCCTGCCTCACGGGAGTCTCCGGCTCGGGGAAAAGCACGCTTCTCCATGACGTCCTCTACCGGGGCTGGAGCGGAGAGGCGCGGGACGCCTTCACCGATATCCGGGGCTTGGAGCGCATCGACAAGATCATCTGCGTCGACCAATCGCCCATCAGCGCCTCGCCCCGCTCCATTCCGGCCACGTACTTGAAAGCCATGGACGGGATCCGCGACCTGTTCAGCCAGACCCGGGAGGCCAAGCTCGCCGGCCTCAAGCCGGGGACGTTTTCCTTCAACACCAAGGGCGGCCGGTGCGAGGATTGCGAGGGGGCGGGCCGGCAGATCGTGGAGATGCAGTTCCTGTCCGACGTCATTCTTGTCTGCGAGAGCTGCCAGGGGAAGCGGTTCAAGCGCGAAGTCCTCGAGATCCGCTATCGGGGAAAGAACATCGACGACGTGCTTCACCTGACCGTCGACGACGCCTTGGAATTCTTCGGGGACCGGCCGGAAATCGTCAAGAAGCTCCGGCCGCTCCAGGACGTCGGCCTGGGCTATCTCCGCCTCGGCCAGCCGACGACCACCCTTTCGGGGGGCGAGCTCCAGCGGATCAAGCTGGCCTTTCATCTCATCCACGAGCGCGAGCGGAACATCTTATACCTTTTCGACGAGCCGACGATCGGGCTCCATCCCGAGGATGTATCGACGCTTCTCCGCTCTTTCCAGAGGCTGGTGGAGGAAGGGCACTCGCTCCTGGTCATCGAGCATAACCTGGATATCGTCAAGAGCGCGGATTACGTCATCGACTTGGGACCGGAAGGCGGGGAGAACGGCGGAACGGTCGTCGCCGAGGGGACGCCCGAGGCCGTGGCCCGGTCCCGGGCCTCGATCACGGCCCGCTACCTGAGAAAAGCCCTGAAGTCCTAGAGCCGCGTCTCGACCTGCTCCGGCCCGATCAATCCGCCCGAGATGACGGCGTTCATCGCTTCGGGCACGCTCCAATCCACGTCCCGGACCTGGGACTCGGGAACGATCAGCATGAAGCCCGAGGTGGGGTTTGGAGCGGTCGGGACGAAGAGGCGGAGGAGCGTCCGGCCGGAGTCTTTCTCCCTCATCGAGCCCATGACGAAGCCGATGGACCAGACGCCCGGACGGAAATGCTCGACCAGGACGACCCGTTTCAGTCCCTGCTTTTCCGGCGCGGAAAAGGCCGCGCCCAGTTGTTTTCCGAGCAGGTAAATCGTCTTGATCAGGGGAATGCGGGTCGAAGCCTTGTCCACCACTCCGATCGCCCAGCGGCCGGCCCAGTGCGAGGCGATCAAACCGAGAAGATAAAGGACGAAGAGAACGAGAAGCAGGCCGAAACCCGGGATGCTGAATCCGAGCCACCGCTCGAACAGCCGGGCGATCCTCTGATCCACCGCGATATAGAGGAACTGCAGGACGAGAAACGACAGCGCCAGCGGGAGGAGAACGAGAAAACCCCGGAAAATCCGGGTTTTCAGATGTGTGAAGAGCGCCTTCATTTTTCCGGTCCGGTCGACGGACCGGCCTTCGTTGCGGCCGAGGGCTTCTCTTCCCTGCCTGAAGCCGGTTTCGGCGGCGTTTTCCTCTCCGCCTTCGCCGCCAGGAAGCCGACGATCAATCCCACGGCCAGGATGCCCAAAACGAGGAAGAACAGCGGCGCGTAAACGGGCCAGAACAGCAGGTGGAACTTGACGAGCACGGAATTTTGGATCATCAGGACGATCACGAGACCGACCAGGACCAGGATGATGATCTGTTTACCTTTCATCGGACGCTCCTTCGCTCCGGCCGGCGGCGGCCTAGAACCATTGATTCCGTTTGAAGACCCGGACGAGGCCGAGGCCCAGGATGATCATGACGCCCCAGACGAGGAAGTATCCAAAACGCCACTTGAGCTCGGGCATGTGCTCGAAATTCATCCCGTAGACGCCGACGATGAACGTCAGGGGGATGAAGATCGTCGAGATAATCGTCAAGATCTTCATGACCTGGTTCATCCGGTTCGACATGCTCGACAAGTACGTTTCCAGCATCCCGGCCAGCATGTCCCGGTACGTCTCGACGTTGTCGATCACCTGGATGATGTGATCATAAACATCGCGGAGGAAGATGTTCGTCGAAGGCTGGATCAGCGGCGTCTCCGCCCGCTCGATCCCGGCGACGACCTCCCGCAGCGGCCAGACCGCCTTGCGGAAGATCAGCATCTCTCTCTTGAGGGCATGGATGGCGTGGAGCGTCTCTTCCCGGGGATTGCGGACGAGCTCCTCCTCGAGCGTATCGATCCGGTCGCCGAGCGTTTCCAAAGCGACGAAATAATGATCAACAACGGCGTCCAGCAGGGCGTAGGCCAAGTAATCCGGGCCGAGCTTCCGGATGCGCCCCTTGCCGTTTCGGAGCCGTTCACGGACCGGATCGAACATGTCGCCCGGAGCCTCCTGGAACGTCAGGACGAAATTCCGGCCGAAAACCAGGCTCAACTGTTCGGTGACGAGCTCCCGGCCTTGGCCGCCGAGCTCGATCATCCGGGCGACGAAATAGAACGAGGTTTCGAGGTCGTCCAGCTTGGGGCGCTGGGATGTCGTCATGATATCTTCCAAAATCAACGGGTGGAGGCCGAAGGCTTGTCCCAATTTTTCGACGACGTCCGGATCGTGGACGCCGTCGACGTTGATCCACGTCACGGTGGAGGTCAGGTTGAAGGGCAAACACTCTTCGAGGCTCGCGACTTCCTTCTCGAGGAAATGCCCGCTGTCGTAATCGATCAGGGTGATGCGCGGCCGGTCGATTTTCCGCCGGCCGACATGGACGAGGCTTCCGGGACCGAGACCGCTTTTTTTGGAACGCGAAGACGCATTCCGGGCCATCCGTTCCCTCCTCCCGCCGTTCCGCCTCCCTTCCTTTTTCCGGGGAAGAGCCGGTTCAGCGGCCTCGCCGTTCGGACGTCTTTTCCGTAGCTCGGGCCGGTTTCTCCTCGGCCGGAGCTTTTTCCGCCGCTTCCGGCTGGCCGAGACCGACTTTCCGGCGGATATCGGCGTCCAATTCGGCGGCCAGGGCGGTGTTTTCCTTGAAGAGCTTCTTGACGTTCTCCCGGCCCTGGCCGATCCGCTCGCCCTTGTAGGAATACCAGGTTCCCGACTTCTCGACCAGGCCGACGTTGGCCCCCATGTCGACGAGGTCGCCCTCCCGCGAGATGCCCTCGCCGTAGATGATGTCGAATTCGGCGTCCCGGAAGGGCGGGGCCATCTTGTTCTTGACGATCTTAACCTTAACCCGGTTGCCGATGACCTGGTCCCCTTCCTTGATGGCCGTCATCCGCCGGACGTCGACCCGGAGGGAGGCATAGAACTTGAGAGCCCGCCCGCCGGTCGTGGTCTCCGGATTCCCCAGGAAAAAGCCGATCTTTTCCCGGATCTGGTTGATGAAGATGAAGCAGGTCTTCGACCGGGCGACGATGGCCGTCAGCTTCCGGAGAGCCTGGCTCATCAGCCGGGCTTGAAGCCCCATATGGGCGTCGCCCATCTCGCCTTCCAGCTCGGCCTTGGGAACGAGGGCCGCGACCGAATCGACGACGACGACGTCCACGGCCCCGCTGCGGACCAGAACCTCGGCGATTTCCAGGCCCTGCTCGCCGTAATCAGGCTGGGAGATGAGGAGGTTGTCGATGTCGACTCCGACTCTTCCGGCGTATGTCGGATCCAGAGCGTGCTCGGCGTCGATGAAGGCCGCCTGGCCGCCGCGGCGCTGAGCCTCGGCGATGACATGGAGGGCCAGGGTCGTTTTGCCTGTGGCTTCCGGGCCGAACACCTCGACCACCCGCCCGCGGGGAAATCCGCCGATGCCGAGGGCCAAATCGAAGGCGATGGAGCCCGTCGGGATGGCCTCGATCTTCTGGGCCGCGTCGCGCTGGCCGAGCTTCATGACCGAACCCTTGCCGAATTGCTTTTCGATTTGGGAAACGGCCGCTTCGATGGCCTTGCCCCGGGACACGTCGCGCTGGCTCTGCTCTTCGTCTTTCATGGGATCCTCCGGACCGGGCCGCACATCCTTAAGGACGCTCGAACCGCCTCTTTTTTCTCGTTTCTTTTTATCACATTCGCCGCCGGGAGTAAAACCCGCTTCCAGGTTCACTCCATCGACGCCATCCGGCTCCGCGGGTCTCCCATGTGTCTGGAACTGTTCGCCCGGCTCAACCGAGAATGCCCGAGACGGCTCCGTCGTCGGAAACGTCGATCCGCTCGGCCGCGGGGCTTTTCGGCATCCCCGGCATGGTCATCATGTCCCCGCAGAGGGCGACCACGAATCCGGCCCCGGCGCTGATCGAGAGATCGGTCACGGTCAGAGGGAAGCCGTTCGGCCTGCCCAGGAGCTTGGGATCGTCCGACAGCGAATACTGCGTCTTGGCCACGCAGACCGGGAGCGCGGAGAACCCGTTGTCCTCGAACCGTTTCAATTTTTTCCGGGCCGGGGATTCCAAGACGACGCGGTCGGCCCCGTAAACCCGCCGGGCGATCGCCTCCAGCTTCTCCGGAATCGAAGCCTCCAAGGGATAGAGAACCCTGAACTCGCCGGCGTTGGAGGATGCGGCCTCCACGACCTTTGCGGCGAGATCCAGACCGCCCGAACCGCCGGCGCCGAACACGTCGCTGAGGGCGTACGGCAGCTGGTCGGCGGCCGCCCGGGCGGCGAAAGCGCCGATCTCGGCCGGGCTGTCCGCCGGGAACCGATTCAGGGCCACGACCACGGGCAGGCCGTATTGCCGAACGATATCGACATGAGCTTGAAGGTTGGCATACCCTTTCTCCATGGCCGCGATGTTTTCTTGAAGAAGGGCGTCAAGCTTCACCCCGCCGTGATACTTGAGCGAACGCAGGGTGGCGACGAGGACCACGGCCGACGGCGGAGGGACGGCCCCGGAGCGGACCACGATGTCGAAGAACTTCTCCGCCCCGAGATCGGAGCCGAACCCGCATTCGGTGACGACGTAATCCGCCAGCCGAAGGGCCAGGCCGGTGGCGATCACCGAGTTGGCCCCGTGGGCGATGTTGGCGAACGGCCCGCCGTGGACGAAAACCGGCGTTTCCTCCAGCGTCTGGACGAGATTCGGCTGCAGGGCGTCCCGCAGCAGGGCGGCCATGGCCCCGGGAGCCTTCAAGGCCGCGGCCGTCACGGGCTTCAGATCGAGGCCGCAGCCGACGACGATCCGCCCCAGTCGGGCCTTGAGATCGGCCAAATCCCGCGACAAGCAGAAAACGGCCATCACTTCCGAGGCGGCGGTGATATCAAAGCCCGATTCCCGGGCCATTCCGCCGTACGTGTCCTCCAAGCCGATAATGATTTGCCGGAGGGCCCGGTCGTTCATGTCCACGACGCGCTTCCAATAAACATTGCGGCCGTCCAGGAGTCCCGCCGGCCCGTCGAAATGCAATCGGTTCTCCACCAGAGCCGCCAGCAGGTTGTGCGCGGAAGAGACGGCATGAAGGTCTCCGGTGAAATGAAGGTTGATCTCTTCGCCGGGGACGACCCGGGCCTTTCCCCCGCCGGTGGCCCCGCCTTTCATCCCGAAGACCGGCCCCAAGGACGGCTCCCTCAGGGCCGCGACGGCCTTTTTCCCGGCCCGCGTGAGGGCGTCGACCAAGCCGATGGCCGTCGTCGTCTTGCCCTCTCCGGCCGGCGTGGGCGTCATCGCCGTGACGAGGATGAGCTTCCCCGGCGGCCGGCCGGGCGGCCCGGCCGCCGGATCCACCTTGGCTTTGTAGGTTCCGAACTGGACCAGATTTCCCGGATCGAGACCCAGCTTGGCCGCGATTTCAACGATAGGTTTCATGGTCATTCCTCCGCGTCGTCTCTGCTCGGGCCGAAAAGGCCCTCCTGCCAGCCAGTTTAATCCACCTCGCGGACGAAATGAAGGGGTCAGCCCCCGGCGCCGGTTTTCGCCTGGACCGAGTGGAACAGGAGATCATAATCGGAGATCAAGCCGTGGTCGGCGAAGCTGAAATAGCGATTGTTGCCGATGACGAGGTGATCGAGGACCTTGAGCCCCATGACCCGGGCGGCGAAAACCAGCTCCTTGGTGATTTCCCGGTCGCAAAAAGACGGCTCGGGATCGCCCGAGGGATGATTATGGGCGAAAATCAAGGCGGCCGCGTTGAAGCGAAGGGCCTCCTTCATGATTTCCCGGGGGTAGACGGCGCTGGAGTCCACGGTGCCCTCAAACAGCGTCTTCTCCTCGAGAATTTGGTTCTTGGCGTCCAGAAAAAGGACTTTGAAATTCTCCTTTTTCAGGTCGCGCATCGTGTGATAAAGGTAATCGAACACTTCGCGGGCGGAACGGCAGTAAGGGCGGCGGAGCATCCGGTCCTTCAGGAAACGGCGGGCCACTTCCTGAATGAGCCGGATTCCGAAGACATTGGCCGCGCCGATGCCCGGGATCCGCCGCAACTCGTGCGTTTCGGCTTCGAGGACGCCCCGGAGCGTCCGGAATTCCCGCAGGGCCAGCCGGGCGGATTCGCGGCAATCGCGCCGGGGCGTTCCCAGCGTCAGCAGGAGCTCGATGACCTCGTAATCCAGGAACCCGGACAATCCCCCCTTCAGAAATTTTTCACGGAGCCGGCCCCGGTGGCCGGCGGACGCCGGACCGGGCGGATTCTTGGCCCGGGGAGAGGGGCGGCCGGAGGGATCGCGGGAATCGTCGTTCATGGCTCCGCTTCTTTTTCGGAGAGAGGGCCGCTCCCAAACACC
>ERZ795030.1808-NODE-1808-length-27610-cov-17.121067_pt1 | contig 27610 bp, 35 predicted proteins | sample MGYA00375122_ERZ795030 | MGnify/ENA primary metagenome ERZ795030 (study PRJEB30165, sample SAMN05720146) | activated sludge metagenome | isolation source: anaerobic digester from wastewater treatment plant | place: Japan | collected 2015-04-20 ... | reverse complement strand
AATAAAAAAATAGGAAAACTCCTCCAATTCCAATTAGTAAAAATAATATAAATATTACTTTAAGAAAATTAGCTAAACCTTTCTTCATAGGCACATCCTATCACCTTTTTTGACTTTTGAAAATATTTAATCAATAATATGAGTATGAAAATTATTACTGATGAAAACAAAATAGAAGACATTTTAAGAAGAGGAACAGAGGATATTATTGAGAAAGAATCTCTTAAGAAAAGATTGCTTTCAGGGAAACAATTAAATATTAAATTAGGCATAGATCCAACTGGACCTAAAATTCACTTAGGAAGAGCAACTATATTAATGAAATTAAGGGACTTTCAGGAATTAGGGCATAATATTATTTTAATTATTGGAAACTTTACTGCTTTGATTGGAGATGCGTCAGACAAAGATGCTATGAGAAGGGCTTTGACCGAAAAAGAGATAAAAGAAAACTTAAAGGATTACTTAAATCAAATAGGAAAAATCTTAGATATTAAAAAAGTGCAAGTAAAGTATAATAAGGATTGGCTTGGGAAATTAAAGATAGAAGAGCTGATTCAATTATCAATGAATTTTACTGCCCAGCAAATGATTCAAAGAAGAAACTTCAAAGAGCGATGGGACGAGGGAAAACCAATTGGTCTTCACGAGCTAATGTATCCCTTACTACAAGGATATGACTCTGTAGTTATCAAGTCCGATGTTGAAATTGGTGGCTTTGATCAATTATTTAATCTCAAAGCAGGTAGAATCTTACAAAGAGTATTTAATCAAGAGCCACAAGATGTGATGACTCTTAAAATGATATATGGATTAGATGGAAGAAAGATGTCTACTTCATGGGGCAATGTAATTAATATATTAGACGACCCAATAGATATGTTTGGCAAGTTGATGACTCTAAATGATGACTTAATTATTGATTATTTTGAATCATGCACAAGAATACCAATGATACAAATAGAAGAAATTAAAAAATCATTAAAAAACAAAGAAGTTAACCCAAAAGAAATTAAAAAATCATTAGCAAAAGAAATTGTTACTATTTTTCATAATTCAAAAGAGGCACAAAAAGCTCAAGAAGAGTTTGAGCAGGTTTTTGAAGACAAAAAACTTCCTACAGAAATAGAAGAAGTTAAGATAGAAAAAGGGGGATACAATACACAAGAGTTGTTAGTAAAACTATCTTTAGCAAAATCAAAAAGTGAAGCTAAAAGATTGATTGACCAGGGAGGAGTAAAAATAATTAACAATAGCAACATAGAAGTTATTAAAACAGAAACTATTGAAATAGAAAAAGGAATGATTGTTCAGGTAGGAAAAAGGAATTTTAGAAAAATAATATAATTATGGAATCGTAATCCCACAATTTTGTAAAACCATTAAAAATGGGATTTACTATTTCCTAAACTTTAAGTTATTAGCACAACATATTGCTATGGCGAGTGCATCTGCGGCATCGTCTGGCTTAGGTGTTTCTTCTAAATTAAGTATTTGTTTCACCATTTCTTGGACTTGTTTTTTTTGTGCTTTGCCATAACCGGTTACAGCAATTTTTGCTTGCATCGGCGTATATTCAACAAAGGGAATATTGTTTTTTGAGATAGTAAAGAGAATAACACCCTTAGCTTGGCTTACAGGGATAGCAGTTTTAAGATTTTTGAAAAAAAATAAACTCTCAATAGCGATAAGCGAGGGTTTGTGTTTTTTAATAATATAATTTAAATCAAAATTAATTTGTTTTAGTCGTTCACCTGGACATTCAGTTGCAAGAGTTTCAATTACTCCATAATCAAGACAGGAGAAAGAGTTTTTGTCATAATTAATTATTCCAAATCCAGTGGTTGCCGTTCCTGGATCTATTCCTAGTATAATCATAATATATTAGTATATACATTTGAAACATCGTCGTGGTCCTCTATTGCTTCAATAAAAGATGTGCATTTTTCTTCATCAGCAGATATTTTTTCTTTAGCTACCCATTCCAAATTAGCAAAATCAACTTTAAGTGACGTTAAATTATTTTTAACATTTTCCATTTCTTCTGGTTTAGTATAAATAATTAAATTATCCTCTTCCCATAATATATCTTCTGCTCCTGCCTCTATTGCTAACAATTCTGCTTCTTCTTTTGATTGAATGTTAGTAATTCCAATAACTCCTCGTCTTTCAAACATCCACTTTATCGCTCCTTCGTTGACTATTTTGCCTCCCTTTTGAGAGATAAGGAGTTTAATTTCATTAATACTTCTGTTTTTGTTGTCGGTAATTCCTTCAATTAAAACAGCTATATTATCTGGGCCGTATGCTTCTATTAAAAACTCTTCAAGCGTTGCTCCTTCTATTTCTCCTGAGCCCCTTTTGATTGCTTTTTCAATACTATCATTGGGCATATTTAATCCTCTTGCCTTATCAACAATACTTCTTAATTTTGGATTAAAAGCAATATCAGGACCACCTTCTCTAGCGGTTATTGATATTTCTTTAGACAACTTAGAAAAGAGCTTGCTTTTTTTAGCATCTTCAGCTCCTTTCTTTAATTTAATATTATGAAAATGACTGTGTCCACTCATATAATTAGATAATACAGAAAAAAATGGACTTAGTCAAAAGGAATATGTAGATGTTCGTAAGCCGCCTTGGTTGCAACTCTTCCTTTAGAAGTTCTTTTTATTAGTCCTAATTGAATAAGGTAGGGCTCGTAAACATCAAGAATAGTATTTTTTTCTTCAGAAGTTGCTGAAGATAATGCTTGAAGTCCAACTGGACCACCCGCAAACTTATGAATAATTGTTTCTATTATTTTTATATCTCCTGGTTCTAATCCTAATTCGTCAACTTCTAAAAAGGACAAACTATCAATTACAATTTTTTTAGTAATCGTGTCTTTATTGTCCATTTGGGCAAAGTCACGAACTCTTTTTAATAACTTATTAGCAATTCTCGGAGTAAAGCGAGAGCGTTTTGACAGCTCTTTTGCCGCGTCATCGTTAATTTTAATGTTTAATATTTTAGCCGATCTTTTTATAATCTCCTCAATTTCCTCGGGACTATAAAAACTTAATTGGAAGATGGCACCAAATCTACCTCTTAAGGGTGATGAAAGCATATCTAATTTAGTGGTTGCTCCTATTAAAGTAAAACGAGGCAAAGTTAAATCTAATGTTTTTGCCATTGGACCTTTGCCTAAAATTAAACTTAATTTAAAGTCCTCCATTGCTGAATAAAGATATTCTTCAACTTGTTTATTCAACCGATGACACTCATCAATAAAAAGAAAGTCGCCTTCGTTCAAACTCGTTAATAGTGCTACTAAATCACCTGGTTTTTCAATAATTGGTGCCGTTATCGTTCTAATATTTCCTCCTGCTTCTTTTGCTATTAAATAAGCAAGAGTAGTTTTTCCTAATCCGGCAGGACCATAGAAGAGTAAATGATCAGGAGTATCATTTCTTTTCTTTGCGGCGCCGATAATAATCTTCAAATTATTTTTAATTCTTTCTTGTCCAATATAATTTGACCACTTTTGAGGGCGAAGGGTATTTTCTAAGATTTCTTCAGAGTTATTTAATTGTGGAGAAAAGCTCTTGACAGACATTTTATGCTATGTTATATTATCGCTACAAGGTAAATGATTCTTGAAATGGGGGGAAGGGGAGTTTTTTTAGTTAATGGTTAACTTGGTTCCGACTGGGTTATACCTCGAAAAATTTCTTAGCTTAGCCCTATCGCTAACAAGAACCCCCATTTCAGGAATTATTTATCACGTCCCCGTAAGGGGATTTTTGTTTACCCGGCAACCCTTTTCACTTCATCAATGGTTGTGACTCCTTTTAATATTTTAATCAATCCATCTTGTTTCATTGTAGTCATTCCTTTTTTAATGGCCATTTTTTGTAGGGCTGATGTTGATGGGGCAGTTAAGATAAAATCCTCTATCTCGTCGTCAATTAGCATTGCTTCAAATATACCAACCCTTCCTTTATATCCTGTAAAATTACAATATTCGCAACCTTTTATTTCTGCCACCTCTATATTCTCATTTATTTCTGGGCAATCAACATTACTTCCAATACCAGCTAATCCATCTTGAATTTCTTTTAACAATTTAGGGGAAATTTTTTTCATCTCTGTGCATTTAGGACAAACCTTTCTTACCAATCGTTGAGCAATAGCAATGTTAATAGCGGGAGCAATGTTTGTTGGTGATTCTCCCAACGCTTGGAATCTTGCAATTGTTCCAGCGGCATCGTTAGTATGAAGAGTGCTTAACACTAAGTGTCCAGTTAGTGCGGCTTGTAGGGATATTGAGGCCGTTTCTAAGTCCCTGATTTCACCAACCAGGATTGCATCTGGGTCTTGCCTAACAATTGATTTTAATCCAGTAGCAAAATTATATCCTTTTTTAGGGTTTACTTGTGTCTGAGATATTCCATCTAAGTGATACTCAATAGGGTCTTCAATGGTGATTACTTTAATTTCAGGACTTCTTATTTTTTTAAGAAAAGCATAAAGAGTGGTTGTTTTACCAGATCCAGTTGGACCAGTCACAACAATCATTCCATTTGGCTTTTTAGCTTGTGATTCAAAAATTTGATAAATATCTTTTCTTAGTCCAAGTTGTTCTAAATCAATTAAATTATTAGGATTTAAAATCCTCATAACAATAGTTTCTCCATATTCTGTTGGCAGAGTTGAGACCCTAATTTCAATTTCATTTCCAGTGTGAAAAATAATGGAGAATCTGCCGTCTTGTGGCTTGTCAGAAACATTCAATTTTAAGGAGCTCAAAAGCTTAATTCTTGAGACAATTCTTTGATGTTTTAATTTATCAAAAGATAATACTTCTTGGAGAATTCCATCGATTCTACATCGTAGTTTTGATCCATCTGGTAGCGCTTCAAGGTGTAAGTCAGAAGCATTTAAGAGTATGGAACCCAATAATATTGTTTTTAATAAAACAGAAATATCTAGCCCCATTGAATCTTCAATTTGTTTTTTAAATCCTGGAACACCGAAAACATTTTGTTCTATTGCTTCTTGCAGATCTTTTTCAATTTCAATTTTGTTTTTAATTGTTTCCATAATTTAAGTAAGATAATATTTTTTCTTTAGCGATATTTATTCTTTCTTCATCAGTTAAAAATATGCCACCTTTTTCTTTGTATGCTCCTCTAAATTTATTGTTCATCTTGTTAACTATATACTTTTTATTAGTATAAAACAATCCTTTTACAGATAATGGCGAGGTTCTGCTTTCCCATAAAATAAAGAAAGAAGGAATATTCAAGAAATTCTTTAGTTTTTCTGCAACAAAACTAAGATCTTTTGATGTTGTTTTGCTTTTTTCAAAATCACTTTCTAAAACAGTAGATATATATGTATTATTTGTACAACTAAGATTATTCAAAATTATCTCTAACAATTTATTTTTTTGTGGTTCGCCTGGCAAGAGAGAAAGATCTCCGCCGTTTTTCAAAAGCCATCTCATTGTAGAAATCTTTTTATTATTATCGGTTTTTTTATTGGAAAAAGACAATCCATAGAGAAGAAAACTATTTACTTCTTTGTTTGTATATTCATCAATTTCTTTTAACAGGCAAGCAATTGTTTGAGAAAAGGGTTGATTATCTTTTATAATATTAATCTCACCGTAATTTTGATTATTTAGGTTGTCATCAATATTTATAATAGTGCAATTAAATAATTGGTCAGCATCACAAAGTTTTTCAACTTCCTTAAAGTCATCAATTCCTATCGTAAAGAGAAGGTTGTAATTAGAAGAGAAAAAATCTTCATTAGAAATTATTTTACAAGAAAAATTATCATCATTTATATTTTTATCTTTTGGTGTTAGGTATAAAATAAGTCCTTTATCTTTTTTTTCATAATAAACCTCTGAAATTTCTTCGCTAAAGGTTATTTGAAATTGTTTGCCATTTTTTTTATTGGTAAGTTTTATAATCTCATCAGGCAAGTTATTGGAGGGAAAACATGTCTTTTTGCCCATACTTCTTAGAGCAAAAAAAAGAGCCAAAGAGGCCCCGATGGCATCAATATTTGCATTTTTTTTAGTTAAAATACCGATATTTTCTATTCCGTTTATAGCTTCTTTAATATCCATATTGTATCACTAATTTATTATATTCGCAAGCAAAAGTCAATTTACTTGATGTGTTGTATGTGATAGTATAAAACAAGTATGGAGTATTTATCAAAAAATGTAGAGGAGACCAAAGAGATTGGTAGACAATTAGCAAGAAGTGGTCACCGAGTGTTTGTTTTTAGTGGAGAACTTGGCGCTGGGAAAACTTCTCTTATTCAAGGGTTTGCTGAAGAGATAGGTGTTTTTAATATTACTAGCCCAACATTTGTTTTAATGAATAAGTATCAACTCAAAGATAATAGGAACTTTTGCCATTTTGATTTTTATAGAATTGAAGATAACAAAGAAGCAATGTTTGCTAAAGAAGTAATTTTTGATGAAAATAATATAGTTTGTATAGAATGGCCAGTTGATGAAGTTATTCCTAAAAATGCAGTTAAGGTAAAAATTGAAATTATAGATGAGGATAAAAGAAAAATAATAGTTGATTATGAAAAATAGAGAAAATTTTGTCATAGTTGATGCTAATTCAATAATCCATAGGGCTTTTCATGCCTTGCCACCATTGAAATCAAAAGATAATCAAGTTGTTAATGCGGTCTATGGTTTTTTGCTTGTTTTATTTAAGCTCTTAAAGGATTTAGAGCCAAAATATTTTGTTGCTTGTTTTGATGTTCCTAAGCCAACATTTAGAAAGAAAATGTTTGAAGAATACAAAGCACAAAGAAAAAAGGCTCCTGATGAGCTATATATTCAAATACCAATAGTTAAAGAAGTTTTAAGGACTTTTAATGTTCCCATTTTTGAAAAAGAGGGCTATGAAGGAGATGATTTAATAGGAACACTTACTTTTAATATTAAAGATAAAAATAACATTATTGTTTCCGGAGACAAAGATAATTTACAGTTAATTAATGGAAATACCAAAGTTTATTACCTTAATCAAGGAGTTAAAAGTGCTTTGATTTATGATGAATCAATGGTTAAAGAAAAATATAACGGACTAACTCCAAGTCAGCTTATTGACTACAGAGGACTAAGAGGAGATGCATCAGATAATATACCGGGAGTAAAAGGAATTGGAGAAAAAACGGGACTTCGCTTAATTAAAGAGTTTGGAAGTATAGATAATTTATATAATAAAATTGAAAAACAGGAAGATGGCCTACCAGTTAAATTAAGAGAAAAATTAATTGAACAAGAAAAAGAAGCATATTTGAGTAGAGAATTATCTGAAATTAAAAAAGATGTTCCGATTAATATTAATCTTAATGATTGTGAGTGGGGAGGCTATGACAATAAAAAAGTTTTAGAAATGTTAAAAAAGTTCAATTTTAATAGTTTAATTAAAAATATAGAACCAGATAGGTCTGGAGAAAATTTAAGATTGTGGTAAAATAAAACTATGGAAGAATTGTTAACAAAATCTGAAGATTTACGAAAAGTAAGAGCCGCCTTGTTAAATGTTTTGGAGGACACAGACGAATTGAGACGAAGCGCTGTTGATGAGAGAAACAAAACGATGGCGATTATTGAAAATCTTACCGATGGAATTATTTTACTAAACAAAAAGAAACAAATAGAGATTATTAATTCCCCAGCGACAGAATTGTTTAATATAGGCAAAAAAGAAGCGATTGGTAAATGTTTTATTGATTTACTTGATATTGAAAATATTCCAGAAATAAAAAAAATACTTATAGACAAAGACAGAATTAGAAATATTTATCGGGAAGAAGTAGCAACTCTTGATGGTCTCCATTTAGAAATAACATCTGTTTTGTTAAAAGATGAAATAGAAGAAAAAGGGTTTTTAATTATTATTCACGATGTAACTAAAGAAAAATTGGTTGAGAAGATGAAAACAGAATTTGTTTCTGTTGCCGCCCATCAATTAAGAACTCCCTTATCAGCGATTAAATGGACAATTAGAATGATCTTAGATGGAGATGTTGGGGAAATTAACGAAGAGCAAAGAGAGCTATTAGAACAAACATATATTAGTAATGAAAGAATGATTAGATTAATTAATGATTTGTTAGATGTTAGTAGAATTGAAGAAGGAAGATTATTGTATGATCAAGAGGATACACGAATAGAAGATGTTTTAGATAGCGTTATCGAGGCCTCTCAAGAGATGTTAAGAAACAAAAATATGGTTTTGGAAGTAAATAAAAAAGAAACACCTAAGGTAAAAATTGATAAAGAGAAAATAGGAGTGGTTATTCAGAATCTTTTAGAAAATGCGATAAAATATACTGAGCAAGGGGGAAAAATTAAAATTACTTTGGACAATGATGAAAAAAATGTTATATTTAAGATAGAAGATTCAGGAGTAGGAATACCTAAAAGTCAACAAGATAGAATCTTTACAAAATTCTTTAGGGCGGAAAATGTAACAAGAATGGAAACTAATGGAACTGGATTAGGACTTTATACTACAAAAAACATTGTTCAGGCGCACAAAGGGCAGATATGGTTTGAATCAGAAGAAAACAAAGGAACGACTTTTTATTTTACAATTCCAATTAATAATAAATAAAAAATATTATGATGAAAAAAATATTACTAATAGAAGATGATAAGTTTCTAAGAGAGTTAATGGTTAAAAAACTTTTAACGATGGATTATGATGTTACTTCTGCCGTTGATGGTGAAAGTGGACTATCAATGATTAAAGAAATAAAACCAGATGTTGTTCTTTTGGACTTGATATTACCAGGAATAAATGGGTTTGAAGTTTTAGAAAAAGCAAAGCAAGACCCTGAAATTGCTGATATTCCGGTGATTATACTTTCTAACTTAGGACAAAAGGAAGATATTGAGCGTGGTCAAAAACTTGGTGCCGCTGACTTTATGATAAAAGCACACTTTACGCCTCAAGAAGTGGTTAACAAAATTAAAACTATATTAGGATAAATGCCTGAGCTTCCTGAAGTAGAAACAATTGTAAATGACCTTAAAAAAGAAATAACAGGACGTTGTTTTGTTAATCTTTGGACGGACGCGGGAAATATGATCAAGGGAGATAGTGTTAGTGATTTTACTAAAAAAATTACTAACAAAAAAATACTTGATATTAAAAGAAGAGGTAAAAATATTTTAATTTATTTAGATAAAGGTATTATTTTATTAATTCACCAAAAAATATCAGGGCATTTATTATTATCAAAATGGGAATTTATTGACAATCAATGGGTTGCTAAGCCGGGACCATTAAGTGAAGATAGAATGAATGGTTATTTACATATTGTAATAGATCTTGACGATGGTAGACAATTGGCCTTGTCTGATCAAAGGAAGTTTGCTAAAATGGAGATATTAAAAGATGATAAGATAGATATTGGATCAGAACCATTAGAAATTGATTACAATTCATTTAGGGAACTTTTTAGAAACAAAAGAGGTAAAATTAAACAACTTTTAATGAAGCAAGAGTTTATTGCTGGTATAGGCAATATATATGCTTCAGAGATTCTTTTTTTGTCAAAAATTCATCCTGAAGAAGAAGTTTCGAAGTTGGATGAAAAGGACTTTGAAAACATATTTAAGAATATGCAATTTATACTAAAAGAATCAATTCGCTTGAGAGGAGATAGTTTTTCTGACTTTAGAACAATTTATGGAGAAAAAGGTGGATTTCAGAATATAATGAAAGTATATCAAAGGGATGGTCAACCATGCGTTAATTGTAAAACAAAAATAGAAAGATTTAATTTAGGCGGAAGAGGAACTTTTTATTGTCCTAATTGCCAAAAAAAGAAATGATTATATTTTTTTACGGAAAAGATAAATATAGGATTAGAGAAAAAGTTAAAGATCTAACCAATGCTCATAGAGAAAAAAATAAGAGTGGTTTTAGGTCCTTAAGAGATGCTCAGTTGGAAGATATAAGAAGAGAGATGCTTTCTGTTTCAATGTTTAACGAAAAAAAACTTGTAATTGTTTATGATTTTGTAATAACTAAGGATTTTTTATCACAAATAGAGTTGTTTGAATCATCGCCTAATATTCTTTTAATAGTTAATGAAAATGATGCTGACATCGATTGTAAAAAACAAGGATTTGAATTATTAAACGGACCAAAGTTGAAAAAATGGGCAAGAAACAAAGTTAAAGATATGAAAGGAGTAATTAATGAAGATGCCCTAAATCTACTAATTGATTATGTCGGTAGCGATTTATTTAGAATGGAAAATGAAATTATTAAATTAGTTAATTATTCTTCTAATATATCACTTGAAGATGTTAAAAAACTGGTGAGAAATAAAGATGAAGTAAATATTTTTGAAACAATTGATTCGATTACAAGAAAAGATAAAAAAGGAGCTCTTCAATCAATTAAAAAGCATCTTGATAAAGGAGATGCACCGACATATATATTAGCAATGATTGGTTTTCAAATTAGAAAAATTATTTCAGCAAAAGAAAGAGGGGGTTATAATAATTTTACAATAGATGAACTTAAAAAACTTTATGATAAAATTGTTGAGCTGGACTATGAAATTAAAACAGGAAAAGTAAATCCTGCTGAATCGTTAAATATTTTAATTTGTGGCGTATGAAAAAAATTATTTGTTTTGATGTTAGTGGAACATTAATAGACCAAAACTCTTGGGATATTTTTACTTCTAGTGAAGAAATAGAGAAAAAATTAAAAGATATATTTGATGATTATAACAATAATAAAATACCCTTAAGGGATTTTTGGGATCAAGTTGCTTTAGTTTTCAAGTCAACAGGTAATGCTAATATAGAATATATTCGCAATCACTTTGACGATGTTAATGTTTTGAAGGAAGGAGCGGAAGATTTAATTAATTACTTAAAAGAGAAAGGGTATAAGATATATTTAATTTCTTGCTCAATTAATATTTACTTAGAAGAATTAACTCGAAAATTAAAATTAGATGGTTTTTTTGCAGGAACAAAGTTTATCTTTGATGAAAATGGAGAGTTATTGTCTATTGAAAGCGAGTGTTTTGAAAACAAAGACTTCAAGGAAGAAAAAGTTAGAAAAGTAGCAGAAGAAAACAATGCAGAAATAGAAGATATTATTTTTGTTGGTGATGGTAAAAATGATATCGGGGCATTTAAGATAACTAAAAATGGCATAGCCATTGATAGTGAAGTTGAGGAGTTAAGAAATATTGCTTGGAAAAACGTTAAACAATTAAAAGAAATAAAAAATATTCTTTAGTTTGGGTTTATTTTTTTAATTTTTTTCATCATTCTTGACTTTTTTCTTGCCGCGGTATTTTTCTTTATTACCCCTTTCTTAGCCGCTTTATCAATTGCCTTGTATATCTGAGGCAGCATTTTCTCAACTGCCTCTGTATCTTTTGCGGCAATTAAAGTATTAGCTTCTTTTATAAGCTTCCTCATCTCTAACGTTCTTTTTTTATTTATAGCCCTTTTTCTTTCATTTTGTTTAGGCCTTCTTTTTGTTGTTTTTGTAACAGGCATATATGTTGTTATATCCTAATTGTTAATTTTTTGCAAGTTTTGCTATAATAGTTTTATGATAAGTTATATTAAAGGAACAATTAGACATATTGACAATAAATTAATAACTATTGAAAAGTCAGGAATTGGTTTTGATGTTTTTATAAACGAAAGAGATATTAAAAAATTAGCTAAAGGAAAAGAAATAGAAGTTTTTACAGAGCTATTATTAAAAGACAAAGAAATTGAATTGTATGGTTTTTTAAGTATAGAAAAATTAAAATTATTCAAAACATTAAAAAGTATTTCAGGAGTGGGACCTAAAAGCGCGATAGACCTTTCTTTTGTTGATTCATTAGAAGAACTGAAGAGCTTAATTGAGAAAGGAGAAATTAAGGGCATTGGAGAGAAAAAATTACAAAAAATACTTTTAGAAATTACAGGAAAAGTTAAATCAATCAATAACAAAATAGACGACGATGCTTTAAGTGGATTAATTTCGTTAGGATTCAAAAAAAGCCAAGCTCAAGAAGCCCTAAAAAAAGTTTCTAAGGAAATAGAAGATACAGAACAAAGAATAAAAGAAGCATTAAAATTATTATGAGAAAATATATTAATCTTATTAAAAAATTTATTCCTGGCTTTGTTATTAGCACATATCACCTTGTCTTATCTTTTTTAGGAGCTCTTTATTATGGGTTCCCTGGTAAAAAGATTAAAGTTATTGGAATTACAGGAACTAATGGCAAGTCAACCGTAGTAGGTATGACTTCGCAGATACTTAAAGAAGCAGGATACAAGGTGGCTTCATCTTCATCAATTGTTTTTAAGATTGGAGAGATGGAAGAGGAAAACAAAATGAAAATGACAATGCCGGGAGGACTTATACTTCAAAAATTCCTAAAGAAAGCAGTTAGTGAAAAATGTGATTATGTAATTATTGAAGTTACTTCTGAGGGAATAAAGCAATATCGTCATCGTTTTATTAATTTTGATGTTGTTGCCATTACTAATTTAACGCCAGAGCATATTGAAGCACACAAGGGATTTGAGAATTATAAAAAAGCGAAAGGGGAGCTGTTTAATGCTTCTAAAAATATACATATTATTAATAGTGACGATGAACACAAGGATTATTTCTTGGGATTTAGGGCAAAAAAAATTATTACCTATGGAATAAAGAGCGGTGACCTGAAAGCAGAAGATATTAAGCTTTTCCCTAATGGATCAACTTTTAAGGTTAATCAAGAGGAATTCAAATTGAAATTATTATGTGAGTTTAATATCTATAATGCCTTAGCGGCAATAGCAATAGGATTGTCACAAGGGGTTTCAATTAATACTTGCAAAGAAGGATTATCTAAGGTTGAGCAAATTGCTGGAAGAATGGAAGAAGTTGTTGATAATGTTTTTGTTGATTATGCTTTTACTCCTAATGCCTTAGAGAAAGTTTATAGTTTTTTGAAACCAAAAGAAGGAAAATTAATTTGTGTATTAGGCTCTTGCGGAGGAGGCAGAGACAAATGGAAAAGACCAGTGTTAGGTAAAATAGCTGATACCTATGGAGATATAGTTATTGTGACAAACGAAGACCCATACGATGAAGACCCAATGGAAATAATCAATCAAGTTGCTGAAGGATCACCTAAAGCAGAGAAAATTCTTGACAGAAGAGAGGCGATTAAGAAAGCTCTTCAACTTAAAGAAGAGAAAGATGTTGTTGTTATAACAGGAAAGGGCTGTGAGCCATGGATATGTGTTGAGCATGGTAAAAAAATACCATGGGATGATAGAGAAGTAATAAAAAGCATATATAATCTTTTAAAAAATGATAAATAAAAGTCTGTTATTCTTCTTGACAGATTCTTGTTCATAGGTATAATAAGGATGTCCTATGGATATACATACGCCCCCGTTATTCGGGGAAAAACTTTTTAGTTTTTTAGGGATTGATTTTACTAATACATTTATATTAGCTATACTTTGCGCACTCTTATTGATTGTGTTTTTTTTAATTGGATTTAAGAAAAAAGAAATTATACCTGGAAAAACACAAAACTTTTTTGAATTTATCTTAGAGTCATTGTTTGGCCTATTTGATAGTATGAGTGGAGACAGAAAAAAAACAGAAGAGATTTTTCCTTTGGTTGCAACTTTGTTTATTTTTATATTAATCAGTAATTTATTAGAAATACTTCCAGGCGTGGGAGTTTTTCCTTTTTTAAGGTCTCCTAGTTCAGATTTACACTTTACATTAGCGATAGCAATATTTTCAATGGGATTTATTCATTTTTTAACAATAAAGAAATTAGGAGGAATAAAATATCTTAAAAAGTTTATCGTCTTAAACAATCCGATTTTGTTTTTCGTTGGAATATTAGAGGCAATGGGAGAATTTACAAAGACATTATCATTAGGAATTAGGTTGTTTGGAAACCTTTTTGCAGGAGAAATTTTATTAATAGTTATTACTTCTATGATTTCATTTATTGTTCCATTGCCATTTTTGGGCCTTGAGATATTTGTAGGATTTATTCAGGCGTTAATATTTTCATCATTAATTACAGTTTTTTATGGCTTCCTTACCACAGAAGAAGAATAATATTGGGTATGTTTTGGGAATGGGCAGTGGACTAGGCTTTGTTCTTGCTTTTCCGCTTGTGTTAACTATAATTTTAGGAGTGATGATTGATAAAAAGTTAGAAACATTTCCAATAGCGTTGATAATATCGGTTTTGATTGGAATAGGGCTAACAATAGTTGATTTATACAGGATAGTAATTCCGTTTTTGGAAAAAAGGTCGAATAATAATAATAATAATAAGTCAAGTTAATAAAATAAAAATATATGGAAATAGAAGCAGTAAGTAAAATCGCAGCAGCAATTGCCATTGGTATAGGATCAATAGCACCAGCAATAGCTATCGCTTTAATTGGATCAAAGGGTTCGGAAGCGATTGGAAGAAACCCCGAAGCAGCATCAAAAGTTCAGACAAGTATGATTTTATCAATCGCTTTCGCAGAGGCTATTGCTATTTATGCATTAGTAGTAGCATTAATTATATTACTTGTTTAATAATTTTATACAATGAGCGGTTTAGAAATAAATTGGAAAATATTATTAGGGCAGATAGTTAATTTTGCTATCCTATTTTTTGCTCTTAAGCTTTTTGTATATAATCCATTGTTGAGCTTACTAAAAACAAGAAGAGAAAAAATAGAAGAAGGAGTAAACAAATCAAAGCAAGCAGAAGAAAAGCTAGGGCAGATTAGAGATCTAAAAGAAAAGATGGAAAGAGAAAATGAAGCAAAAAAGAAAGAGATCTTATTAAAAGCTCAAGAAGAAGCAAAAAAGAGAAGTGAAGAATTAGTAAAAAAAGCAGAAGAAGAAAGAGAAGCACTTTTATTAAAAGCTCAAAAAGAAGCAGAAGCAATAAAAGAGAGAGAAGCAGAAGCAACAAAAAAGAAAATAATTGATAATGCTTTTCTTCTTACAGAAAAACTTCTTAAAGAAAGTATTGATGCCACAAAGGGAAAAGAGATTTCAGAAGATTTTTTAAGCAAAATTAAAGTATGAACACCGAAAAAGAGATATCTTGTTGGAGCCGTGCCCTTTATTTGTCTTTAGAAGAAAACCCAGATAATTATGAGAAGATTTTTGCTAATCTTAAAGCTTCATTAGGCAAAAAAATAATCTATCTACCGGCAATTATTAAAAAAGCAGAAATGATATATAATAAGGAAAAGAAGGCAAAGCTATATATCTCTCATGATTTTGATAAAGAAGATATTATTAAAAAGATAAAAGAAAAATTTAAAGGAATTGATAAAATTGAAGACGAGATAGACAGAGATCTTTTGGCAGGATTTCGCTTAAAGACAAAAGATATTTTAGTTAAGGCATCTCTTAAAGATACTTTAATTAAATTAAAAAATAAAATATATGGATATAATTGAACAATTTAAAAGACAACTTGAAGGAATCCAAATCTCGCCAGAAATTGAAGAGGTAGGAGAAGTTGTTGAAATAAAAGACGGGGTTGCTAAAATATCCGGCTTAAGAGGGGTTGAAAATTTTGAAATAATCAAGTTTGATGGGTCAGAAGTTCAGGGTCTTGTTTTGAACCTTGAAGAGTATGAAGTCGGAGCAATTATTTTAGGTAGTGATAAGGAAATAAAAGAAGGAACAATAGTAAAAAGAACAAAAAAGGTTTTCTCCGTGCCGGTGGGTGAGAATCTTTTAGGTCGCGTTGTTGACCCTCTAGGAAAACCATTAGATGGTAAGGGGGAAATTAAAACAGATCAGTTTTTTCCACTAGAAAGAAAGGGACCTTCTGTTATTGAAAGACAACCAGTTACAAAACCAATGCACACAGGAATTAAAATGATTGACTCTTTAATTCCAATTGGTAGAGGTCAAAGAGAATTAATTATTGGAGACAGAGGATTAGGAAAAACTGCGATTGCTCTTGATGCGATAATTAATCAAAAGAATGAAAAAGACAGACCAAAATGTATATATGTTGCTTGTGGGCAAAAGAAAAGCAAAGTCAAAAGGACAATTGCTACATTAGAAAAGGCAGGAGCAATGGAATATACAACTATTGTTTGTGCTTTTCCAGATGACCCAGCAGGATTTATTTATCTAGCTCCATTTGCTGGCGCTTCTATTGGAGAATATTTTAGAGATAATAAGCAAGATGCTTTAATTGTCTATGATGATTTAACTAAGCAAGCATGGGCATGGAGAGAAATATCTTTAATTTTAAGACGACCACCAGGTAGAGAAGCATATCCAGGAGATGTCTTCTTTCTACATTCTAGATTATTAGAAAGAGCGGCGATGCTTTCTCCTGAAATGGGAGGGGGTTCATTGACTGCCTTACCAATTATTGAAACACAAGCAGGAGATATTTCAGGATATATTCCGACAAATGTAATTTCAATTACAGATGGGCAAATATTCTTAGATGCAACCTTATTTAAGAAAGAACAAAAACCAGCAATTAATGTAGGAACATCTGTTTCAAGAGTTGGATCATCAGCTCAAATTAAAGCAGTAAAAAAAGTTGCTGGAAGGTTAAAATTGGACTTAGCACAATTCCAAGAATTAGAAAGATTTTCTGAATTCACCGAAGAGCTTGATCCTCAAACAAAAAAGACGATTGAAAAAGGAAAAAGAATGACAATTCTTTTAAGACAAAATGATTTAGAGCCAATGCCAATTGAAAAAGAAGTTATCGTTATTTTCACCGGAGTAAATAGCGATATTGAAGAAGTGGCAATTGACAAAATTAAAGATTTTGAAAAAGATGTTTTGAGTACAGTTGAGATAGAAAAACCAGAGATATTAAAAGAGATTAGAGAGACTGGTGATATGTCCGATAAAAGTAAAGATGCACTTTTAGAAATAATTAAAAAGGTTAAGTTAAATTATGGAGCTTAAAGAAGTAAAAGCAAAAATTGGTTCAGTTAAGAATATCTCCGACATTACTGGTGCTTTGGAAACTTTTTCGGCTCTTAAAATGAAAAAAACTCAAAAGAGATTTTCAAAATCAAAACCTTTTGCTGAAGAAATGGCAAAAATGTTAAATAATATGAAAAAGGCCCTAAGGGAAGGAAAATCAGTATTTCTAGAAGAAAGACCAGTAAAAGATATATTAGTTTGTGTCATTGCTTCTGATAGAGGATTTTGTGGGTCTTTTAATTCTAATGCATTAAGGTTAGCTGACAAAACAATAGTAGAGTTAAGAAAAGAAGGTAATGTTGAAATTTTACCGATTGGTAAAAAAACAGTAAGTCACTACTTAAAAAATGAAAAAATTAGATATAGTTTTTCAGGAGTTGGTGATTATTGGAGATTTAGTCAAACAAAAGAAATTTCAGATTTTTTAATTAGTTCGTTTTTAAGTAACAAATATCAAAAGATATATATTGTTTATACTCACTTTTATTCTTCTTTTATACAAAAGCCAACAGCAATTCAGCTTTTCCCGGTAAGAAATGAAACAATAGAAGAATTTTTACAGGGAAGCACTGGCGAAGATGTAAACAAAGAATATATTTTAGAACCATCACCTGAAGTGATATTAGATGAAATAATTCCTGTTTTTGTGCAGTACTTGATATATCAATTTATACTCTCAGCTAATACCTCTGAGCATTCCGCAAGAATGATGGCAATGAGAAATGCATCTGATAATGCCAAAGGATTATTAGAAAATTTGAGATTGGCCTATAATAAAGCAAGACAGGCACAAATTACTTCTGAGGTTTCTGAGATATCATCAACTAAAGAAGCGATGGGATAATAAAATAAAAATATGGCAAAAATAACACAAATAATTGGGCCAGTAATAGATGTAGAGTTTGAAGAAGGTAAAGCTCCATTTCTTTACAATGCCCTAAAAGTAAAAGATAAAGATTTAGTTTTAGAGGTTGAGCAAGGATTAGGAGAGAATAAAGTTAGGTGCCTTGCGATGGGACCAACAGAAGGCCTAAAAAGAGGTGATGTTGTAGAAGACACAGGCAGACCAATTGAAGTTCCAGTGGGAAAGGAGGTATTAGGAAGAATCTTAAATGTTTTAGGTGAGCCAATTGACAATCAAGGAGAAATTAAAACACAAAGAAGAGATGGTATTCACAAAAAAGGACCAAAGCTTAAAGATCAAAAAAGTGAAATAGAAATATTAGAAACTGGAATTAAGGCAATTGACTTATTGTGTCCACTTCCCAAGGGAGGTAAAGTAGGTCTTTTTGGAGGAGCAGGAGTAGGAAAGACAGTTTTAATGCAAGAGTTGATTACAAACATTGCAAAGTTTCATCAGGGATATTCTATTTTTGCTGGGATTGGAGAAAGGTCAAGAGAAGGAAATGATATTTTTAGAGAAATGAAAGAATCAAACACTCTTAAAAATACTTGTCTTGTATTTGGTCAGATGAATGAAACACCAGGAGCAAGATTAAGAGTTCCTTTTACAGCGATGACAATTGCGGAGCACTTTAGAGATGAAGAAAAGAAAGATATATTATTATTTATGGACAATATCTTCCGTTTTGTTTTAGCGGGCTCAGAGGTATCAGCATTGTTAGGAAGAATTCCATCTCAAACAGGATATCAGCCAACCCTAGCATCAGAAGTTGGTTCTCTTCAAGAAAGAATTACGTCAACTAATGATGGTTCAATTACTTCTGTCCAAGCAATCTATGTTCCTGCTGATGACTTAACTGATCCGGCAATTGTTTCAACTTTCTCACACTTGGACTCATCGCTAGTGCTATCTCGTGCAATTGCTTCATTAGGTATTTTCCCCGCCGTTGACCCATTGGAATCAACATCATCGTTACTTAATCCAAGAATCATCGGAGAAAGACATTATGCAGCGGCAACGGCAGTAAAAAAGATACTTCAGAGATACAAGGAATTACAAGATATCATTGCTATTTTAGGAATTGAAGAGCTGGCTGACGAAGACAAGGTTGTTGTTTCAAGGGCTAGAAAGATACAAAAGTATTTATCTCAACCTTTTGCAGTAGCTGAAGTTTTCTCAGGTATTCCTGGAACCTATGTAAAAATTGAAGAAACAATAGAAGGATTTGAAAAAATTATATCAGGAGAATTAGACAATAGATCAGAAGATGAGTTCTATATGAAAGGAAATATTAATCAAGTTATAGGCAAATGAAGATAAGAATATTAACACCTGAAAAGAAAGTATTTGATGGAGAAGTAGAGGTTATTACTATCCCTACTCGTTTAGGTTATATTTCTATTTTGAATCATCATGCTCCATTAGTTTCAGCAATTAATCCTGGAGAAATTAGAATAAAAACAAAAGAAGGTGAGAAGATTTTTACAAATGAGGGAGGAGTAGTCCAAACAATCAACAATGAAACAAGCATACTTTTAACTAAGTGTAACGAAAAGAGTTAATATTTCTATCATTAGACAAATTTCTTTTTTTGAAGTAATATATTGTTATGAAAACACAAGAGATTTTTGATTTAGCAATAAAGATGGGAATTGAGGCAGATCTTCGGGGGTCTAAAGAAGTAGAGAAGTTTTTAAGTAGAAAAAAGAAGAAATACGAGGCCCTAAGTGAGAGAGAGAAAGATGAATTTGATATTGAAGCATTAACTAATCCATATTTAGATTCAAGGATTCACAATATTACAGAAGACAAAGAAATTAAAAAGGTTTTGTCTGGCATTGATACTGATACGGCAGAATTATTATTAGCAAAGCAATTGGGAGTTGATCTAGTTATTAGTCATCATCCTGTTGGTAAAGGACTATCTTACTTAGGTGATGTTATGGAGATGCAGGCGGATATTTATAATCAGTACGGAGTTCCAATTAATATTGCAGAGGCACTAAATTATATTAAAATAGGAGAGGTTTCAAGGAGCGTTTCCTCTTCTAATCATCAAAAAAGCGTTGATTCATCAAAGATTTTAGGAGTCAACTTTATGAATATCCATACTCCGGCAGATAATTTAGTAGCAAAATTCCTTAAGGACCTAATTGAAAGTAAAGAGATAGAAACAGTTGAAGATTTAATTAATTTGTTAAAGGAAGTTCCTGAATACAAAGAAGCGATTAAAAATGGATCTGGTCCTAAAGTTATTTCTGGCAAGATGGATAATAGATGTGGGAAAATAGCTATTACCGAAATTACAGGAGGAACAGAGGGCTCTCCCAAATTAATGGAGGCGCTTTCTGATAGAGGGATTGGCACTATTGTTGCTATGCATACATCAGAAGATCACAGAAAGGAAGCAGAGGCATCTCATATAAATATTGTTATTGCAGGTCATATCTCTTCTGACTCTTTAGGAATGAACTTATTTTTAGATGAATTAGAAAAAAAAGGAATAGAAATTATTCCATTTAGCGGATTGACTAGAATTAAAAGGTTTTAATCATATAGGTTTTAGAAAGTCGGTATCCTAATTTTTTTCTGTAATAGTCCCTTACTCCTACTCCTGAAATAATAGCAATTCTTTTTTTATTTGCTATTTTTTCCGCTTCTTTAACCATTAACATTCCTAATCCTTTGTGTTGAGCTCCTTTCTTTGATATTGGTGTCGCTTGTCCATAGACATGCACTTCTCTAATAAGGGCAGTATCACTATTGGTAATTCTCAATCTCAAAATAGAATATACGTTTTTTCTATTTTTATCTTCAAAGCTCAAAAATATTTCTTTGCCATTTGAAGCATCATAATCTTCTCTAAAGAGAAGAACTTCCTCATTTTTAATATCTCTAATTTCTCGGCATCTTATACATTTGCATATTTTTTGGGAATCAATAAATTGTCTTAAGTTTGATAATTTAGCTCCGCCTTCAACAATTAAAGGAGAAGGAATGTCTCTAATAATTCTTTCAATTCTGACATATATTGGAATATGCTTTTTAATTTCTTTGATTGTTTCAATTAAAACCTCTTTTGTGTATGGCTTATACTTTCCCTTGAGATAAAGATTATATAATGGTGCTTCTTTTACTAGGGCACAAGGATATATCTTTAAGTAGTCGGGCTTAAAATCAGGGTTACTAAATAATTCCTTAAACATTTCAATATCTCTTTTGGGGCTTGATCCGGGAAGATTTAACATTACTTGGTAAGAAACCTTAAAGCCAGCATTTTTAAGCATCTCGGTTGCTTTTATTGTATCTTCAACTAAATGACCTCTTTTATTAAGAATTAAAACATCATTATATATTGATTGAACACCTATTTCTATTTTTGTTGCGCCAAGTAAAAGCATTTCTTCAATTTCTTTTTGATTGATAAAATCAGGTCTTGTTTCAAAAGACATTCCAATAATTCTGTGTTTCGCAGTTTCATTTCTTTTCTGAGCTTTTTTTAGAGTTTCATCTTTTCTATTATTGCAGGCCTCAAAACATCTTTTAACAAACCACTCTTTATACCTTTTAGGATAACTTGACCAGTTTCCTCCAATGATGCGAACTTCTATTTTGTCTGTTGGGTGTCCGCCTAATTGCAATGATTCAATACGATTTTTTACTTGTAAATAAGGGTCATATTTTAATTTTTTAGCTCTTTCAACAGCTGGCTCTCCTGATAAATAACTTTTGGGAATATTTGTTTCTTTAGGGCAATAAATACATTCTCCGGGACAATTATATGGTTTAGTTAATACTGAAACATTAACTACGCCTGATAAGGAACGCACAGGCCTAGTGATTAATAGTTTTTCTATCTCGTCATTTTTTTCAATTCTTTTTTTATTGACTAGTTTGTGATATTCTTTGAGTAAAGAGATATTGCTAGGACAATTTATTTTATTTTTTTTAGCAAAACTTCTCTTGATAGAAGCCAATTCTTTAGGATGTGTAACGTTTTTTTCTAAAAGTTCTTTAATTATTAGTTCGTTGTAATTCATGGGAAATGATAAAGTTAAAAAAATAATAAGGGAAACTATTGAGGATTATAACAGTATTTCAGAAAAATACTCAAGTGTTAGAGGTGTCCCTTGGAAAGAGTTAGAGTTTTTATTTAAGGGTATCAAAAAAGATGACGCTGTTTTAGATCTGGGTTGTGGCAATGGGAGATTTTATGAATTTATAAAAGTTAAGGGTTATATTGGAATAGACCCTTCCTCAAAGATGATTGAAATATGCAAAAAGAAATATCCTGATTGCGAATTTATTGTTGGGGATATTAATAAGATAAATAAATTATTTGATAAAGTTTTTAGTATTGCGGTATTACATCATATTCCTAGTCAATTTCAAAAAACATTCTTAAATGAAGTTAAAAAAGTTCTTAAAGATGATGGCACGTTGACCTTAACAGTTTGGAACTTAAAAGAAAAAGCAAAAGGCAAAAAAGAAGTTTATCTTCCTTGGTACGGAACTAAAGGAACATATTTTTACTCTTTTGAATTAGAAGAATTAATTAAGCTAATAAATGACACAGGACTAAAGGTTATTGAAAGTGGGGAAATTTTAGTAGGAAAAAAACCATACTCTAATTTTTACATTGTTGCTAAAAATTGATATAATAAACCAATGAAAAATGAAAAATTAAAATACAATATAGTTGTTTCTGGTGCCGCCCAAGTTGGGCACTGTTCAGAGAATATTGAAGAAATATCAAAAGAAGTTGGACGAGAGATTGCAAGAAATGGACACATTTTAGTTACTGGGGCAACAACAGGGGTGCCATATTTTGCCTCAGTTGGATGTAATGAATTGGGAGGGTTTAATATCGGATTTTCGCCTGCGGCAACAGAAAGTCAACACCTTAAATCATATAGATTGCCATTAGATCCTTTTAATATTATGATATACACGGGAGCAGACTATGTTGGTAGAGATGTAATAATGACTAAGTCAGCTGATGCCGTTATTATTATATGCGGAAGGACGGGGACGTTGCACGAATTTACCGTTGCAATAGAAACAAATAAAATAGTGGCTGTTTTAGAAGGAACTGGCGGAATGGCAGATAAAATAAGGGGGATTATAGAGAGCTATTGTAAAGCGTCAAACAAAATAATATATGAAAGAGATCCTAAAAAATTAGTAGAAAGAGTTATAAAAGAAATTGACAAAAAAAAGAAAAAGGCATCTAAATTATTAAAATGAAAGAAAAAAAGATAGGAAAAGTTATTCATTATTTTTCTAAAATAAAAGTGGCGGTTATAGAGTTCTCTGTGCCTGTTTCTGTTGGTGACTCTATTAGAATTGAAGGAGGAGAAAATACCAACTTAAAAATGAAAATATCTTCAATGGAGGTCGACGGAGAAAAAATTAAAAAAGCTAAAAAGAATCAAAAAGTAGGAGTTAAAGTTAACTCTAAAGTTAGAGCGGGATATAAAGTTTTTAATAATAATAAATAAAAAATATGATAGAAATAATAATAATTGCAATAATAATTATCCTTTTGCTTTCTATTAAGCAAATTAATCAATATGAAAATGGGGTTAAGTTTACATTGGGTAAGTTTTCGGGGATAATGCAACCGGGATGGAGAATTGTTTGGCCAATAATTCAATTTTATAAAAAAGTTGATATGAGAACAAAAGCAGTAGATGTTCCAGACCAAGAAGCAATTACAAGAGACAACATTTCGGTGAAAGTAAATGCAGTAATTTATTACAAAATTAAATCAGCAGAAAAGGCAGTCCTACAAGTAGAAGATTTTTACTATGCTGTTTCTCAATTAGCTCAGACGACAATGAGAAATGCTGTTGGTAAAGTTGAGTTAGATGAATTGCTTTCTCAAAGAGACAAGGTTTCTGAAGATATTAGAGAAATTATTGATGTAATGTCTGACCCATGGGGAATCACTGTTGAAAACCTTGAGCTTAAAGACATTACTTTACCTGAAGAAATGAAAAGAGTTATCGGAAAACAAGCCGAAGCAGAAAGAGAAAAAAGAGCGGTTATTATTAAGGCGGAAGGTGAGGTTGCCGCGGCAAGCAATATGGCTGCAGCCGCTAAAATTTTGTCTGAATCAGAAGGGGCTCTTCATTTGAGAACATTACAATCAATAAATGATATTAGTTCCGATCAATCAAATACAATTGTCTTTGCTGTTCCATTGGAAATATTAAGGTCATTTGAAGGCAAAAAATTATCTTAGGTATAGGTTTTTCTTATAGTTATGCTCTTCAAGGGTAACTGAGAAGTGTGTTTTGCCGTCGGGAGAAGATAAATAATACCAATAATTATTTTTTGTTGGATATATTGCGGCAATAATACTGTCCATTCCCGGATTAGATATTGGTCCTATTGGTAATCCTTTGTATTTATATGTGTTATATGGTGAATCAACTTGTGTATCTGCAGTAGAGACACTAGATTTCTTTTCTTCTAAGGCATATAAGACAGTGGCGCAAGATTGTAGTGGCATACCTGATTCAATCCTTCTCCATAAAACATCAGAAACATTTTTTTTATCTTCCAATGTTCTAACTTCCTTTTCAATAATTGAAGCCATAATAATGATTTCATCAATTGTTTTTCCTTGTCGCTCAATTTCTTCTCTTAATTCTGCATTCATTTTTTTCTCAAAATTTAAAAGAGCTTTTTGGACAATTGTTTCTGCTGTGTCTCTGCTTGTGATATTATATGTATCAGGAAAAATATATCCCTCTAAACTATTTTCACTTTTTGGTTTTCCAGCAACACTAAAAAATTCTTCTTTGGTTGATATTCCTTTTTCTTCAAGATATTGAGCGATGTCATTTAGGTCCCAGCCCTCAATAATTGTGATTTTTTCTTCATTTACTTTTCCGCCAACTATTATTTCTGTAATTTGAGGGATATTCATTTGCGGTGATAACAAGTATTCTCCTGCCTGTATGTTTCTATTGTTTGTTAGTAGGCAATAAGCAATAAGAAAACTTGATGATTTGATAAGCCCTTCATTTTCTAACTCTTGAGCAATTTCTTTAATAGAGGAACCTTTTTCAATGTTAAAAATTTTTAAGCCGCTTTCTTCTGAAAGTGGTTGATAAATACTTGTGTATCCATAAAAAATAATTCCAATTATTATTAGTAAAATAAGTATTTTTTTAATCATAGATATATACTATTTTATAATTGGTCTCTTGACAAGAGTAGGTAGAGGAGTATACTCATAAAAAAGCATGAATACTTTTATTGCAAAACAGAAATATACGTCAAAGTGGGCAAAACAAATTTGCTTTATTTTGGTGTTATTTTTTAGCAATAAGGGGAAAAGCTTTATTTTATAAGATAAATAAAATTAATAAAGATTAGGAGCTTCTCCCCAAAAGGAGAAGTTTTCCTTTAATAAAAATATGACAAAAGTATATTATTTAACAAAAGAAGGACTAGAAAAGGTCCGGCAAGAATATGATGAATTAACCCTCTACAGAAAAGAGATTTTAGAAGATGTGCCACCAATACTTGAAGGTGATTCTTTGAATCCAGAGTTTTCTTCTTTTCAAGAAAACATTGAATTATTAGAAAAAAGAATTGAAGAATTGAATTATATTCTAAAAAATTATACAATAATAAAAAGGCCATCCAAGAAAGACCAAGACAAGGTTGATATAGGAGCAAGAGTTATTCTTAAAAATGAATCAGCAAAAGAAGAGGAGTATAAGATAGTAGGAACGCTTGAGGCCGATCCGTTTGCTGGTAAAATTAGCAATGAATCACCATTGGGCATTTCTTTTATAGGAAAAAGGGTTGGAGAAACAGTATCTTTTAATAATGGTAAAAAATATAAAATACTAAAAGTTCAATATGAGGAAGCGTGACAAAATATTAATATTTTGTTTAACGGGACTTCTAATAATCTCTTTCATTTGGTTTTATTTCTTTTTTCTTGAAGAAAATATAACAAGCTTTGAAGAAAAATTAATAACGGCAGGTCAAGAAAGTGAAGTTGTTTTAATTTTTAATTCTGGTGGCTGGGGGACCACTCCTTTTGAAAGCGCAATAGACTTTAATCCAATAATTAACGAGATTAAAGAATTAATTGAAAATCAAGGTCTTAGGGTATCAATTGTTGAATATTATAGAACTAGAGAAAATATTATTGGTAAAATTGGCTCTATAAGAGAGATTATTCGAGGTTTTCCAAGCAGTTCAAAATCTTTTGCCATGGTGGTTGAAGATTTTTTAGAAGATAATCCTGATAAAATGGTTATTATAGCAGGGCTAAGTAATGGTGCTAGCTTTGCTAATTCAGCGATAGAGAAAATTAGTAGCAATGGAGAAAATGTTATTTCTATAGAGGTAGGAACTCCTTTTTGGAAAAGTAAAACAGAGGGAGAAAATATATTAGAAATAAAAAATCAAGATGATATTTTAGCTAATGGTCAAATAGGTAGCTTAATTTTCTCTTTATTCAGAGCTCCTTTTGTTTGGACTTATGAAAATATCAGAGGAAATCATATCTCATTTTCAGAGGCAATGAATATTTCTGGTCACAATTATCATTGGGAGGAGGTAAAAGAAGAAATAGGGGTTTTTATTAAGGAGAGAATATAATTGACATTGTATTAAGAATTGAGTACAATTGTATTAAGAATTGAGTACAATTTATGTTAAATTTAAACAAATCAAAAATAAGAAGGGATATTTTATTTTTATTTTTTCTAGAGAAGGAAAATAGCTATTATATAAGAGAATTAGAGAGGATTCTTGGTTTTTCTGCTGGCAATATTAGAAGAGAATTAATTGCCTTAAAAGAAGAAGGAATTATTGATTTTGTCAAAAAAGGGAATCAATCTCATTATTATCTTAATAAAAAATCACCAATATTTAATGAAATTAAAAGCATAATTTCTAAAACAATTGGATTAGAATTTAAAATTAAGAAATGCCTAGAGCCGATAACTGGAATTAAAGAAGCTTTTATTTTTGGTTCTTTTGCGAAGGAAAAAGAACACTCTTTAAGTGATATTGACTTAATGATTATTGGCTCAATAGATGAGGATATTTTAATACCAAGAATTAGTAAAACAGAAGAACTTTTAGGCAGAGAGATTAATTATCATTTAATTAGTGAAGATGAATGGAAAAAGAGGAAAGATAAAGATTCATTTATTAAATCTATTACAAGTTCACCAGTTATTAAAATTATATGAATGATAAAATTTTAAAACTTGAAGAGTGCAAATTGATTTCTAGAGAAATGATTGGAAAAGACCAAGTTGATAAGAATCTTAAAAGGGCTTTTCAAGATATAGTTGTTGCTAGGGCAAATGTAGAAATTGACAGAGAAGCATCTTATAATTATTCATATTTAGCTATGCTAAGAGCTGGAAGAGCTTTAATGTTTTTTTATGGATATAGACCATTTGGAACAAATCAACACAAAACAGTAGTTTCTTTTGCGGAAATTATTCTTGGAAAAGATTCTACTAATTTAATTTTTAAATTTGATAAAATGAGAAAATTTAGGAATAAATTTACATACGAAGAACCGGGGATTTTAATTTCTGAAAACGACCTTAAAAGCTCTATTGATAGTGCTGAGAAATTTATTGAAAAAATTAACTCCTTTATTAAAGAAAAAAGTTCCCAAGAAAAATTAATTAAATAA
>ERZ795030.1802-NODE-1802-length-27676-cov-7.457587_pt1 | contig 27676 bp, 26 predicted proteins | sample MGYA00375122_ERZ795030 | MGnify/ENA primary metagenome ERZ795030 (study PRJEB30165, sample SAMN05720146) | activated sludge metagenome | isolation source: anaerobic digester from wastewater treatment plant | place: Japan | collected 2015-04-20 ... | reverse complement strand
GCTTTCCGCCGCGCTCTCGGTGGTGATCTTCCTGTTCTCGTCCGTATCCGCCGTGGTGTACCTCTACACCAACCTCAAGCAGAAGGAGTGGGAGAAGGTCAACTGAACGCGCCGCGGCTTCAAGCCGATAACGCGCAGGCCGTCCATTGCGGACGGCCTGCCTTTTCGCGCTTTGATTGAATATCGCGTATCCTATCCGTGCTTTCTCGGCACGATTTTTGTCCAGCCGCGCGCGTCGGCAAGACGGCCGGTCTGTATGCCCGTAAGCGTATCGTACATGCGCTTGGCGACGGGGCCGATCTCGGCGCCGAGACAGATCGATTTTCCCTTGTATTCGAGCTCGCCGATGGGGGATATGACCGCCGCCGTGCCCGTGCCGAAGGCCTCCGTGAGCGCGTCCGCTTCGTATGCCTCGAACAGCTCGTCGACCGGTATCGCGCGCTCGCACACGGGAATGCCGAACTCCCCGGCAAGCTCGAGCACGCTCATGCGCGTGATGCCCTCGAGTATGCTGCCGTTGATGGCGGGCGTGGTGAGCACGCCGTCTATGACGAACATCGTGTTCATAGCGCCGACCTCCTCGATGTAGCGGTTCTCGCGCCCGTCGAGCCAGAGCACCTGGTCGAATCCCTTCTCCTGGGCCATGACCGCCGCAAGAAGACTCGATGCGTAGTTGCCGCCGGTCTTGGCGTTGCCGGTGCCGCCGCGCACGGCGCGCACGTACGCATCCTCGATGTGGATGCGCACGGGCTTGATGCCGTTGGGATAGAACGCGCCCGAGGGGGAGCAGATGATGAAATAGATGTGCTTCTGCGCGGAGTGGACGCCGAGCCTGCACCCGTCGCCGATCATCGTCGGACGAAGGTAGAGCGCTGTGCCCGGCGCGCGGGGCACCCAGTCCCGCTCGAGATCGACGAGCGTTTCGATGGCGTCGAGCTGCAACTGCTCGTCTATGGGCGGCAGGCACATGCGGTACGCGCTGCGGTTCATGCGCGCGGCGTTCTGTTCGGGCCGGAACAGGCCCACCTCGCCGTCCTCGTAAAGATACGCCTTGAGGCCTTCGAAAATTTCGATGGAATAATGCAGCACGGGCGAAGCCGGGTCGATTTCGAGCGGCCGATAGGGCACGATGCGCGCGTCGTGCCAGCCGCGCTCCTCGTCGTGGTTGGCGATGAACATATGGTCCGTAAACACGACGCCGAAGCCGAGCTTGCTCTCATCCGTATACTTTTGCTTGGGCAATGAAGTCCGTGTAATGGGGATTTCCATGGTTACGCCTCCCTGACGCACGCCGCGCCCCTGCGCAGCGCCTCGATGTTGAGCTCCACGAGCGCCGCCTTGGGCCCCGTGAACATATGAGCGAGCATACCGCGTATGGTTTCGGTTTGAAGCAGCCCCGTCGCGCCGATGTACGCGCCGAGCATGACCATGTTGGCGACCTTGATGTTGCCCAGTTCCTCCGCGATGGAGAGGCAGGGGATGTAGTATGCCGAAATGTCCGCGCGCGAAGCCTTGAGCTCGATGATGCTGCTGTTGACGAAGAGCTTACCGCCCGGCACCATCTGCGGCTCGAACTTGACGAGCGAGGGCTTGTTCATGGCGATGAGCTCGGTCGGGCTCTGCACCATGGGGGAGATGATCTCCTCCCCGCTCAAAACGACCGAGCAGTTGGCCGTGCCGCCGCGCATCTCGGGGCCGTAGCTGGGCAGCCAGCTCACGCAAAGCCCTTCCTTCATGCCCGCCTCGGCGAGGGTCTTGCCCATGGCCATCACGCCCTGCCCGCCGAAGCCGGAAATGACGATCTCGTGCGTCATGCTATTTCGCCTCCGATCTGTCCGCGTAAACGCCCAGCGGGAAATACGGGATCATGTTCGCCTTGAGCCAGCCGATCGCCTCGAGCGGCGTCAGCCCCCAATTGGTCGGGCAGGTCGAGAGGACTTCGACGAACGTGAAGCCCGCGCCCGCCATCTGGAGCTGGAACGCCTTTTTGATCGCCTTTTTCGCCTTGAGTATGTTCGGCACGTCCACGACCGTGACGCGCTCCGCGTAAACGCAGCCGTCTATGGTCGAGAGCAGCTCCGCCATGCGGATGGGGGAGCCGTAGTGGTCCTTTTGCCGGCCGAATGGCGCGGTCGTGGCCTTCTGGCCCACGAGCGTGGTCGGCGCCATCTGCCCGCCCGTCATGCCGTAGATGGCGTTGTTGATGAACACGGTCGTGATCTTCTCCCCGCGCATGGCCGCGTGCACGATTTCCGCCGTGCCTATGGCCGCGAGGTCGCCGTCCCCCTGATAGGTGAACACGGCGAGATCCGGATGCACGCGCTTGATGCCCGTCGCGACGGCGGGCGCGCGCCCGTGGGCGGCCTCGTGCATGTCGCACGCGAAGTAGTTATAGGCGAACACAGAGCAGCCGACCGGGGCGACGCCCACGGCGCTGCCGACGAGGCCGAGCTCCTCGAGCGCCTCCGCCACGAGTTTGTGCGCCACGCCGTGTGTGCAGCCGGGGCAGTAGTGCATTTCCGCGTCGGTAAGCCCTTTTGATTTCCGATAGACGATGCTCATTTTCCGCACCTCCCTAAAGCCTTGTACGCCTCGTCGACGAGCTCCTGCGGCGCCGGTATCGCGCCGCCTCCCATCCCCACGAAGCGGACGGGTTTCGCGCCCGCGAGCGCGATCTTCACGTCGTCGATCATCTGGCCCATGCTCAACTCCACGTCTATGACGGCCGCGACGTTTTCGTGCGCCGCGCACTCGCGGAGCGCCTTCTCGGGGAAGGGCCAGAGCGTGACGGGGCGGAACAGACCCGCCTTCACGCCGTCCTTACGGAGCTTGAGCACGGCGGCGCGCGCGATGCGCGCGGTCGTGCCGTAGGCGACGAAGAGGATTTCCGCATCCTGCGCCATAAACTCCTCATAGCGGACCTCGTTCTCCGTGATGCGGTCGTATTTCTCCTGAAGCTTCCGGTTCTGCACGGCGCAGTCCTTCGCGTCGATGTAAAGGGAGTTGATGATGTTGTGCGGCCGCTTGCCCCTGGTGCCGTCCGTCGCCCAATCCTTGGGCGGGAGCGCGCGCTCTTTGGGCTTTCGCCACTCGATGGCCTCCATCATCTGGCCGATCATGCCGTCCGCGAGCACCACGACGGGCGTGCGGTAATAATCGGCGATGTCGAAGGCCTCCTGCGTGAAGTCCGCGGCCTCCTGTATGGTCGCGGGCGCGAGCACGACCGTGCGGTAATCCCCGTTGCCGCCGCCGCGCGTCGCCTGATAATAGTCCGCCTGGGAGGGCGCGATGTTGCCCAGGCCCGGCCCCCCGCGCATCATGTTGACGATGACCGCGGGCAGCTCCGCGCAGGCGATGTAGGTGACGCCCTCCTGCTTGAGGCTGATGCCGGGGGAGGAGGAGGACGTCATCACGCGCGCGCCCGAGCCCGCGGCGCCGTAGACCATGTTGATGGCCGCGATCTCGCTTTCCGCCTGCACGAAGCAGCCGCCGTGCTCGGGCAGATGGCGGGAGAGATACTCGGGTATCTCGTTCTGCGGCGTGATCGGGTAGCCGAAGAAATAGCGGCAGCCCGCGCGGATGGCGGCTTCGGCGACCGCCTCGTTGCCTTTCCAGAGTTCCTTTGCCATGTTGCTCACACCCTTTCCACGGTAATGACGCTGTCGGGGCACATGCGCGCGCAGGAGGCGCAGGCCGTGCATTCCTCCATGCGCTCCACCGTCGCGGGATGGTACCCTTTTACGTTCGTGGCGGCGTCCAGCGCGATGATGTGCTTGGGGCACACGGCGACGCACAGCTCGCAGCCCTTGCAGCGGTTCCGGTCGAAGCTCACTTTTCCTGCCATGCAGTTTATTCCTCCGTCGGCTCGATTTCCCAGGGTTTTTTCATATAGATATCCATCGGGAACGGTTCGCCCGTGGAAATGTTGACTTGATCCATCAGCCTGCGCGCGAGCGCGTGATAGCGTATGGGTATGCCCGTTTGCCCGGCGAGCTCCCGTGCGAGTTCCGCGCCGCGCAGCACGTCGGCGGCCGTCGTGTCGCCGCACAGGTGCGTGTTGTGCACGAGCCCCGTGACGGCAAGCTTCGCGCTGCGCTCGATCTCGCGGAGATAACGCTCCGCCTTTTCGGGCGTCGCGGTTTCCGGCCGGTTGAAGTTCACCACGCAAAGGAGCTCATGGTCTGTTTCGCGTATCCTTGCGGCGAATCGTCCGAGCACGCGTGCGCCCGCCGGGTCGCCCCCGACGTCCATGACGCCGCAGACATTCGGTTCGAACAGCGCGTTTACGGCGGGGTTGACGGCGGGCAGGTCCGCGTTGCCGCCCGAGGAGAGTATGACCCGCACGCCCTCGGCCTCGAGCTCAGCCTTCCGTTCGCGCGAGCAGAAGTACGGGTTCACGATGTCGAGGTCGGCGAGCGTCACGGCGCGCCCCTCGCGCGCGAAGGCGACCGCGAGGTTGACCGCGAACTCGGTCTTGCCGCTGCCGTAGTGGCCCGTGACGATAGTAAGTCGGTTTTCCATATCCCTAATATACCTTGATCGGCTCCCCGCCGTCAAGCGCGCGGCACGCGGCCTCGCACAGCGCGCGCAGCTCGTCCTCGCCGGGCATGACGACGACCCGGGCTATGAAGCTCACGCGCTGCGTAATCCAGCCGGTGATCAGCTCGTCGTAGGCGAAGCCGCCCGTGAGTATGATCGCCTCGACGCTGCCCTTGAGCACGGCGGCGCACGCGCTGATCTCCTTTGAGACCTGATAGGCCATGCCCTCGTAGACGAGGCGCGCGCGTTCGTCGCCCGCAAGCGCGCGCCGGTGGATCTCGCGCCCGTCGTCCGTGCCCAGATATCCGATCAGGCCGCCGCGCGTGGTGAGCTCGCGTATCATGTCGGCGGCGGGCAGGTTCCGGCGAAGGCACAGCCTGACGAGCCCTGTTGCGGGAAGCCCGCCGCAGCGCTGCGCGCTGAAGGGGCCGTCGCCGCCGAGCCCGTCGTTCACATCGACGATGCGGCCTTTCTCGTGCGCGCCCACGGAAGCGCCGCCGCCCATGTGGGCAACGATGAGGTTCGTTTCCTCGTAGCGAAGGTTCTGGCCCCGGCAGTAGCGTTTCGCCACGGCCTTCTGGTTGAGCGCGTGAAGAACGGATACGCGCGTGATCTCCGGATGCCCCGAGAGGCGCGCGAGATCGTGCAGTTCGTCGGTCACGACCGGGTCGGCGATGTAGGCGGGCAGGTTCGCGCCCGCCGCGATTTCCTTGGCAAGGAACGCGCCGAGGTTGGAGGCGTGGTCGCCATATCTTTTTTCGCGAAGGTCGCCCAGCATGCGCTCGTTCACGGCGTATACGCCGCCCTCTATGGGGCGCAGCATGCCGCCGCGGCCGATCACCGCGTCGAGCGAGGCGATGGGCACGCCGCGCTCCGCGAGCGCGCCGAGCACGATGCCCCGCCGGAACGCCAGCGCCGCCGCGAGGTCTGCGCAGGCCGACAGCTCCTCGGGCGCATGCCGGAGCGTGGTTTCAAACAGGGGGGAATCTCCTTCGTAGACGGCGATTTTCGTAGAGGTCGAGCCGGGGTTGATCGCCAGCACGCGGTACGCCATATCAGGCCATCCTTTCGTATGCCATGCGCATCGCCAACGCGATGGAAAATAGCTTGGTGCTCTCCTCATCCGCGCGGCTCGTGAGTATCACGGGCGCGGACGCGCCCACGAGCACGCCCGCATGCGGCGCCTTCGCCACGAGCGCGAAGGATTTGTAGAGCGCGTTGCCGGTTTCGATCTCGGGCGCGAGCAATATGTCCGCGTATCCGGCGCACGGGTCCTCGATTCCCTTGTGGAGCGCGGCCTCGCGGTAGAGGCAGTTGTCCAGCGCGAGCGGGCCTGTGACCACGCAATCCTCGATTTCGCCCTCGCGGTTCATGCGCGTGAGCTCCGCGGCGTCCAGCGTGCAGCGCATTTTGGGGTTGACGTGCTCTATGGCGCACAGACAGGCCACGACGGGCCGCCTGTTGCCGAAGGCTTTGGCGACTTCGAGGGCGTTCTCGATGATGTGCCGCTTGTCCTCAAGGTCGGGGTACATGTTCATCGCCGGGTCCGTCAGGTAGATGGGCCGGTCGAAGCCGGGCAGCTCGAATACGCTCGCGTAGGAGAGCAGCTTGTTCTTCCTCAATCCGTAGTACGCGTCGAGCACCTCGTGGAGTATCGTCGCCGTGCCCACGAGGCCTTTCATCACGGCCTGCGCGTTCCCGTCGTGCACGAGCCGCACGGCCTTCTTGCAGCACTCCTTCTCATCCGGACAGGGGAGTATCTCCATTTTGGAAAGGTCGATCCCCTCGCGCGCGGCGATGCCGCGTATCGCGTCCGCATCGCCGACGAGCAGCGCGTCGCACAGTTCGAGGTCCACCGCCTCGCGAAGCGCGTGCAGCACGCAGGCGTCCTGCGCCGCCGCGACGGCGACGACCGGGCGCACGGCGTAACGCGCGCGGGTCAGGGCATCCAAAGTCATGGTCATATGCGGCTCCCAAATTTCACTGATGTATTATGATATGTTTATTTGTCCGACAACAGACTATATGATATGATGTAGTATGTCAAGGGGACGGAGCGCGTAGCGGCCTTGAAACGGAAGAATATATGATGTATAATTCTGCCAATATAACCGGGAGGGCAGTCGGCATGGCAAATGGAAGCGGCAGCCTGTCGGAGCGCACGGCAAACGAGCTCTACAGCATGATCGTGCTGCAAAAGACGTTCGCGCCGGGCGAAAAGCTGCCCAACGAGAACGATCTTTCGCAGAAGCTGGGCGTCAGCCGCACGACGCTGCGCGAGGCGGTGCGCTACCTCGTCGCGCGCGGCGTTTTGAGCGTGCAGCGGGGGCGGGGCACCTTTATCAGCGAGGATCTTGCCGCCTTCAACAAATACGACCTGGGCGCGCTGAGCCATGCGCGCCTGGGGGATATGTACGAGATCCGGCTGATGTTCGAGCCGCACTGCATCATGCTCGCGTGCTTTCGCGCCACGGAGGAGGAGCTGCAGCGCATCTTCGACCAGGCGCAGCTCGTCGAAAGAATGGTCCGCGCGGACGGAAACTGGCCGGGCGAGGACCAGAAGTTCCACGAGATGATCGCCGCCGCCTCGCACAACGAGTTCATCATACGCATGTTCCCGATCATCACCGCCGCGGTGAACGAGGCCATGGAGATGAGCGACAACACCGAAGCGCTCAAGAACATCGTGATCTACGACAACCGTGACATGTGCAACTTCCTGCGCCTGAGGGACGGCGCGGGCGCGAAAAGCGCCATGAACATCCACATCCGCCACACCATCAACGCGCTCGGCCTGAGCGCGGGCGACCTGTAAGCGCGCGGGGCGCGGCGGGCATAACGAAAACGCGGCACGCGCGCCTTCCGACGGGATGCGCGCTTTTTTCTGCGCGGGGCTTCGAAAAAGCGGTTCCATTTCCATCCGTTTTGTGGTAACATACATGCTTGTTGCGAGTATGAATGGGGGACGAATATGATCTCAAAATATATCGGCGACCTCAGGCGCGAATTCGCGGGATATAACGGGGCGAAGCTCGTTAAGGATCTGATGGCGGGCGTCACGGTCGCGGCGGTCGCGCTGCCGCTCGCGCTGGCGTTCGGCATCTCGAGCGGCGCGGACGCGGCGGCGGGGCTCGTCACAGCCGTCATCGGCGGGTTCGTGATGAGCGTTCTTTCCGGCGCGTCGTACCAGGTTTCGGGGCCGACGGGCGCGATGACCGCGGTTTTGATCGCGCTCGTCGCCAAATCGGGACTCAGGGGCATGTTCGTCACCTGCCTGATCGCGGGCGCGTTGCTGCTGCTGTGCGGCGTATTCCGGCTCGGGCGGCTCGTCGAGTACATCCCCATACCCGTCATCACGGGCTTTACCACGGGCATCGCGCTCGTGATCGCGCTCGGGCAGATCGACAACCTGCTCGGCACGGCGTCGGCGGGGGAATCCATACTCGAAAAGCTCGGTTCGTACTTCGCCATCGGCTTCCATGTGAACCTCGCGAGCGCGCTCATAGGCGCGTGCACGATCGCGCTTATGCTCATCTGGCCCAGGAAATGGAACGCGCGGGTTCCCGCGTCGCTCGTTGCCATCGTGCTTGCCACGCTCGCGGTGAGTCTGTTCAGGCCCGCGGTCGCCACGGTCGGCGAAATTCCGCGCAGCATACTCCTCTCGCAGCGCCTGCGGTTCGGCGATCTCTCCCTCGGCGAGCTGCCCGGATACCTGCCCGGCGCGCTTTCCATCGCGGCGCTCGCGCTCATCGAAAGCCTGCTGTGCGCGTCGAGCGCGGCGCGCATGAAGAAGGAGGGGTATGACGCCGACCGCGAGCTGGTCTCGCAGGGCGTGGGCAACATGCTGCTGCCCTTCTTCGGCGGCGTGCCCGCGACGGCGGCCATCGCCCGCACGAGCGTGGCCATCAAATCTGGCGGGCAAACGCGGCTGACGGGCATGTTCCATTCGCTCGTGCTGCTGCTTTGCGCGCTCGCGCTCTCGCCGGTGTTTCGAAACCTGCCGCTGTGCGCGCTCGCGGGCGTGCTCGTCGTCACAGCCTGGCGCATGAACGACTGGGAGAACATCCGCCAGTATTTCGGCAAAAAGCTCAAGGGGCCGATCGTCAAATTCCTCGTGACCATGGCGGCGACCGTCGCCTTCGACCTGACGCTTGCGATACTGCTCGGCATCGCCGTGGCGCTCGTCGTGTTCCTGATCCGCGTGTCGCGGCTCGAGGTCACAAGCTCGCGCGTGGAGAACGGCAAGATGCACCTGTGTGAGCGCGACGTCGAGGGGCCCTGCAGGAACGCCGTCGTCGTCTACATCACGGGGCCGCTGTTCTTCGTCAACTCCGGCAAGCTCATCCGCGAGCTCGGGCGCGTCGAAGGCTGCGACACGGTGATTCTTTCCATACGCGGCGTGCCCCTCATTGACATCAGCGCCGTCACCGCGCTTTCGGATTACTGCGAGGCGTGCGCGGAGCGCGGGATACAGCTCGCGGTTTGCGGCGCGCAGGACAGGGTGCTCGAGAAGCTCAGGGAATGCGAACTGTACGATAAGCTCGGCGCGCGCAGGTTTTACCGCAGCGTGGACAGGCTGCTCGTCGAAATGTGTGGCTGCGCGGGGAACGTATAAGCGATGTAAACTCCATAAAATCCGGCGCCCGCGGGGAAACCGCGGGCGCTTGCGCGTTTTGGAGGAACGGTGCCGCTTTCGATATTTCTTTGCTTTACGCGGCGCAATGATAATATATTTTGCCCGGCGTCTTGCATATTTATACATTTAAGAGTTATAATCTCTGCATTGTTTTAATGGAGGCAGGCATATGGCAAAGGAAAAAATCGCTCTGGCTTATTCGGGAGGGCTCGATACCTCCGTCATGATCCCGTGGCTCAAGGAAAACTACGACTGCGAGGTGATCGCCGTCGCCGTGGACGTGGGGCAGGGGGAGGAGCTCGCGCCGCTGCGCGAGAAGGCGATCAGGACGGGCGCGAGCAAAATCTACATCGAGGACGCCAGGCAGGAGTATATCCGGGATTTCGTGTTCCCCACGCTCAAGGTGGGCGCGAAGTACGAGAACAAATATCTTCTGGGCACGGCCACCGCGCGCCCCGTCATCGCCAAGCGGCTCGTCAAGGTCGCCCTTGGGGAGAACTGCACCGCCATCGCGCACGGCTGCACGGGCAAGGGCAACGATCAGGTGCGTTTCGAGCTGACCATCAAGGCGTTCGCGCCGGAGATGCGCGTCATCGCGCCCTGGCGCATATGGGACATCAAAGGCCGCAAGGAGGAAATCGAATACGCGCGCGAGAAGAACGTTCCCCTGCAGTTCAGCGCCGAGGAAACGTACAGCATGGACCGCAACCTCTGGCACCTTTCGCACGAGGGGCTCGACCTCGAGGACCCGTGGAACGAGCCCAAGGACAGCCTGTATCTGGTCGATACGGCGCCCGGCAAAACGCCGGACGCTGCGGATTACATCGAGATCGGCTTTGAAAAGGGCGTGCCCGTATCGGTGAACGGGGAGGCGCTCGATCCCGTGGCGCTCGTTTCAAAGTGCAACGCGCTGGGCGCGAAGCACGCCATAGGCATAGACGACATGGTGGAGAACCGCCTTGTGGGCATCAAGTGCCGCGGCGTCTACGAAACCCCGGGCGGCACCATACTCTACGACGCGCTTGAGTATCTCGAGTCGATCACGCTCGACCGCGACACGATGCACTTCAAGCACCAGCTTGCCCAGCGTTACGCCGACACCGTCTACGACGGCAAATGGTATACGCCGCTTCGCGAGGCGCTCGCCGCCGCGGTGGACGTCATGCAGGAGAGGACCACGGGCGTGGCGCGCCTCAAGCTCTTCAAGGGCAGGACCTACCACGCGGGCGTCAAAAGCCCGTACAGCATGTACGACCCGATACTGGCGACCTTCGAGAAGGAGCAGACCTACAACCAGAAGGACGCCGCGGGCTTCATCAGCCTGTTCAGCCTGCCCATCAAGGTGCGCGCGCTCCTGGACAGGAACGCCGCGAAGTAAGGGGGCCGCCCGGCGGTTTCGGCCGGGCCGGTTCCGGACGGAAGGGAAAAAACATCATATGGAGCAAACGGAAAAAAAGCTGTGGGGCGGCCGCTTCCAAAAGGCGGCGGACGAGGCGATGGAGGATTTCCATTCCTCCGTGGCCGTGGACTGCCGCATGGCGCGCGAGGACATACAGGGCTCTCTCGCGCACGCGCGCATGCTCGGCGCCCAGGGTATCATACCGCCCGCGGAGGCGGAAAAAATAGAAGAAGGCCTGCTTGGAATCCTCGCGGAATGCGAGGCGGGGAAGCTGACGCTCAAAAAGAGCGCCGAGGACGTCCACATGAACGTGGAGCAGCTCCTCATCGCGCGCGTCGGCGAGGCGGGCAAGCGCGTGCACACGGGGCGCAGCCGCAACGACCAGGTCGCGCTCGACTTCAGGCTCTATCTGACGCGCGGCACGGACGCCGTGATCGGCAACCTCCTCGCGCTGCAATCGGCGCTGCTGAGCACGGCCAAGGCGCATACGCGCACCGTCATGCCCGGCTATACGCACATGCAAAAAGCGCAGCCCGTCACGCTCGCGCATCATCTGATGGCCTATTTCGAGATGTTCCGGCGCGACGTCGGCCGCTTTGCGGACTGCAAAAAGCGCATGGACGAGATGCCCCTGGGCGCGGGCGCGCTCGCGGGCAGCACATATCCGCTCGACCGGGAGATGGTGCGCGCGCAGCTCGGCTTTTCGGCGATCTCGCGCAACAGCATGGACGCTGTGAGCGACAGGGACTTTTGCATCGAGTTCGCCGCGGCTTCGTCGGTGGCGATGATGCACCTCTCGCGCTTCTGCGAGGAACTGATACTCTGGAGCACGGACGAATTCCGCTTCGTGGAGATGGACGACGCGTTTTCGACCGGCTCGTCCATCATGCCGCAGAAGAAGAATCCGGATGTCGCCGAGCTCATCCGAGGCAAGACGGGCCGCGTGTACGGCGATCTGATGGGGCTGCTGACGCTGATGAAGGGCCTGCCCCTCGCGTACAACAAGGATATGCAGGAGGATAAGGAAGCTTCTTTCGACGCGCTGGATACCGTCAACGGCTGCCTCTCGATTTTCACGCGCATGTTCGCGTCGCTGCGCTTTCGCGAAGAGAACATGTGCGCGGCAGCGGGGAAGGGCTTCACCAACGCCACCGACGCCGCGGATTATCTCGTAAGGAAGGGCTTACCGTTCCGCACGGCGCATGAAATCGTGGGAAGGCTCGTCTTCAACTGCCTGGAGAAGGGCAAGGCCATCGAGGAGCTGTCGCTCCCGGAGCTGCAGGCCGTATCTTGGGCGTTCGGCGCCGACGTATACGAGAGCATATCGCTCGACGCCTGCGTGGACGGACGCTGCCTGCCCGGAGGCCCCGCCGCCTCGGCGGTCGAAGCGCATATCGGGCAAAGCGAAGCCTGGCTCGCGGAGGCCCGGCAAAGCGTCCGCGGCGCGAAAGACTGACCGCCGGCCGCTTCGGCGGCTTCCCGAAAAAATACGGCCGCGCCCTCATGTTCGAGCAGGGCGCGGTTTCCTTTTTGGATTCGGATGTCCGTCGATCGCGCGCCCCATTGTCGTCCCGGAGGATTCATGGTAATATAATCCTGATCGAAACGATTCGGAATATGGGGGAATCCATTATGAAAAAGAGCATATTCGCGCTGTTGCTGTCCCTGCTACTGCTGCTTTCGGCGTGCGGAGAAGCCGCGAAGCCCGCCCAAGTCACGCCCGCCGCGACCGAGACGCCGGACGCCGCGATACTTCCCGGCGGCTCGAGCGAGCCCGCCGCGACGCCCACGCCCGCGACGCCCGCGCCGACCGCGCCCGCCGAGGACGAGAGCAAGCTGCTCGACCCGAGCATCTACGTCATACAGGCGCAGAGCACGTGGCAGCAGGAACTCGCGGAGGGCTATTACGCGAACTATGAGTGCGAGCTTTACCTGCATAAGATCGACGCCAACGACAACCGCGTCTCGACCGGTGCGTACGAGGGCTATTTCTGGATGAACGTCACGCTTGACGTAGCCGACTTCATCAAGGAAATGCTCGGGGATACGCCCATCGACATGGCCTTCGAGGGGGGCGGGGAGGCGCTCAGCGACAACTTCGGCATCTATCTCAACATCACGGACGACAAGGCCTGGATGGATTACACCATACCCGACGCGGACGGCAATCCCCGGCCGCTCTCGCAGGATATGCCCGTCGCGCGGGGCAGCTTCGTGGCCGTCGCCAAGAATGTATTCCTCGAGGCGCACGCCAGCGGCGCGCAGGGCGAGAAGCTCGATTATTCCGACTTCCCCGCGGATCAGGTGATCGACATCAACTATGTCGTGAACATGCAGGCGGATTCCACCGAGGTGGACGGCGCGCGCAAGGTGATCTTCTACTTCACGGATTCGAACGGCAACGCCTTCACGGTCGAGGGCACCATGACGCGCCTGCCGGGCTATCCCGAGGATGTTCACGATTACCTCAACTCGCAGGCGTATCAGGAAGCGTCGACGAAGCACTTTGGCGAGTGACGGCGCGCGCCGCCGGTATGAACCCATGACCATACTCCAACCCATCACAGACTTTATATTCGCCCGCGACGAGCCCGCGCCCTCGGACGCCGTAATGGTCGCGGGCGGCTCGCATCCGGAACTGCCGGAAAAGGCCGCCGAGCTTTGGAAAACGGGCTTCGCGCCGCATATCTTCATCGGCGGCGGCGTGAGCGTCAAGCTGGGCGTTTTTCCCGGGCCCAAGTCGAAGCGGGAAGTCTATTCCGGCGCGTACGCGACCGAGTGCGATTTCTACCGCGACGTGCTCGTGAAAAACGGCGTGGACGCGGGCGCGATACTCGGCGAGGATCAGTCGGGCTACACCAGGCAGAACGCCATATTCGCGCGCCGCATCGCGGACGAGCGCGGCCTGAATATCGGGCGCGCGCTGCTCGTGTGCAAGTCCTTCCACGCGCGGCGCTGCCTGATGTACTACCAACTGGCGTTCCCGGAGGCGGAATTCCTGACCGTCCCGGTCGATTGTTTCGGCATCTCCAGGGACAACTGGTTCCTCACGGAATACGGCGTCGCGCGCGTGCTCGGCGAAGTGAAGCGCTGCGGGGATCAGTTCGGGGCGGAGGAGATCGCGCTGTTTCAAAGCAACGCCCGGTAACGGATTGAATAAGGGAGTATGCGGCATCCCGTTCTCCTCGCCGCGCTTGCGGAAAATCTTCATCGGCCCTCTCGCGGGCTTGGACGCGCCGCTGCCCGAGGCGCCGATCCCGCCGGGGCTGTCATACTATGCTCATTTTGCCCGAGACAGGAACGCTTTGATTTTTTGCATCAGACTTCGCTGCTCAGGGTAGACTTCGTCGATATCGTCCTCCACCGTCCAATGAAAATACATGTTATATAACGCAAAACCGAAATACGGTTCCTCCATTTCATGATTTGCCATTGCGTTTTTGTTTAGCGGAGCAATTTGAACAGGCCCGATACCGATTTCGTGCCCTTCCTCTGAAATTGCGGTCCCTTTCACGCAGTATTGAACCTGCTGTTCGACTAAATTTTCTTTTTTAAGCGCGATCACCGACATCTGTTCAATAGGATGATCGATGTCGATTCCAAACCCTTCAAGGAACCTTTTCACATCCGGCGGCATTTCTTCAATGGTCTTATGAAAATTTCGGCATGAAGCGCAAGTGCATTCGTCGCGGTGCGAGGCATAATAACCCCGTGTCGCCGCCTTGTCGAATTCAAAACTCCAACCCTGATATTGTAACGATTCCATTTCATCACCGCCTGTTGCGCCAATTTCCGTGAACCCTTCTTATGAGCCCAATTCCCTTTTTATCAATTCCGCAGCGGTATGGAACGCCTTGATCCTGCGCACGGCCAAAGTGTGCTGGGAAGTGCCCGGGGCAAATTTGGGCAGCGCTTTCTCAACCCTGCCGGTTGCCGAGGCCAGAGCCTGAAGAGCCTTTTCCAAATCTTCTTTCGCATATTTTTGTTCAAATAAGCTACCCGCTGTAATCGTTTCGGATTCTCTTTTTATCAGTTCCGTCGCGATGGCGTAAGCCTCGATCCCCTGCGTCGTCATCGCGTGCTGAAACGTCCCCGCTTTCAATTTCAGCCTTGCTTTCTCGCTCTTGTTCAGCGTTGAAGATATCGCGCGAAGGGCCTCGTTTAACTCATTTTTCGTGAACGTATCCATAACCTCGCTCATTTCCCCGCATGCCTGAGCGGTTTGCCGCGCAGGCCGTGCCCATTCGCTGACGCCACGCGCGATTCGATGTCCAACGTATCCGGTATCGCATTGGAAACGAGGTCGTCCCATACAGGTTTATCCAACAGGTCGATCATTTGCTCGCGGCAGGCCCATAAAAAATTCTTATGCTCCCCGGAAAGCTTTACTTCATCGGTATCCGCGCGACTCAGATAGTAAAGAAAAACAAATTGCTTTTGATGGGCCGGGGACGCAGGCACATGGGTCGACGCGCATAACAATCTGTCCGTGCGAACGGTCAATCCGGTTTCTTCAAAAACCTCCCGCGCAAGCCCCTGCGACAGGCTTTCGCCGAATTCCAGGCAGCCGCCGGCGAACTCCCATTTATTCTCATTGTGCATCCATTCGCCGCCCGACTTTTGCAGGAGCAGCACTTTTTTATTGTACACAATCAATGATTTTACGGCTACTATGAATTCGCCCATAAGATCTCTCCCCATAATTCAGACTGTATAAGCAATGCTCAGCTTCAAAACGGTCCGAAAATTTCCGTTCCCCGTTCCGGACTAAACGAATTTGATAAAGCGGGCCGTTCCCGTCAGCGCGTGGCATTCAGCAATTCGCATTCCCGCCGCAGGTAATAAAGCGATCGATTCAGTTCGTCCTGCGCGAGATTGTCAAACAGGATGCTCTCGACGAACGCGTCAATATCCTCCAGCCTGCGCCGCAATCTGTAAAACCGCATCGCGTCGGCGTTGACCCGATAGCCCTTGCGCGCCGCACGGTAAACGGAAATGAAATCTTCCCATGCGTATTCAAAAAAGAACGTTCCGGTAAACGAAAAGAGGTCGGCCTCCGCCGGCGCAAGCTTCAAACCCTCCCAATCGATCAGGACAAGGCTTTCCGCCTGCATAAGATTCCAGCCGTGAATGTCCGTGTGGCACAAGACATACCGTACTTTGGAATTGCGCAGCAGCGCCGCCGTTTCCTGAAGGGATGCGGCCGTGCGGGCAAGCGCGTCCATATGGGGCGCCAGCGCGTCATTCAAAAGGGAGGGATCATGCATATTCCCAAGCCTGTCGATCAAAGTCATGCAAAACGAAACGTCGAAAGTTTCCTTCAAGCTGTTTATGGGCACCGGTATCTCGGCGCCATAGGAATGCAATTCCGAAACAATCCGCGCAAGTGTACGCGTCTGCTCCGGCCTCAGTTTTTCATCGCATATGGTTTGCCCGTCGATAAAGGGAAATACCATGTATAAATAAGCTTCATCTTCGATTTTATAGGATCCGTTCCCGGCGAGAATCGGCGCGGTCATTTTACTGCGAAGCTCCGTGTTCCCATGCAGCCAAAGGACAACCGGCATATAGCTGTCGATTCGCGCAATCCAGCTTTTTGCGGAGGGTTTGCGCTTGTCATACACCTTTAGGAAATAGTCGCCGCAGCCGGAATGCACTTTCCAGGCGGACGCGGACCAGCCCGAAGGAATTTCCTGCAAAGATAGTGCCCGTATGCCATATTCGCCGTCAAGCATTTGCTTCATACTTTCGTACATTGGGATACCTCGTCCTGTATGCGTGTCAAATTCCCGTTCCGCCCCTTCCGAGCATATCAAAAACAAGGGCGCGCCGCAACACTCTGCAATAGCACGCCCTTGCCGGAAGTCATTTATCGTTGATATAATCTGCGTCCCTTTTACGTGCTCCCGCCGATCGAGCCGTCCCACGTATCGACCCGCGTTTTCCTGCGCTCCTGTTCGTCGAACCAGGTCGTCGTGACGCACTTGGTTTCGGTGTAGAAGCGAACCCCGTCCTTGCCCAGCGCGTGCAGGTCGCCGAAGAATGAGTTTTTGTGCCCGGAAAACGGGAATATGCCCACCGGCACCGGGATGCCCACGTTCACGCCCACCATGCCGCCGTGCGTGCGAAGCGCGAACTCCCGCGCGTAATGCCCGCTCTGCGTATAGACGACCGAGCCGTTGGCGAACGGGTTCGCGTTCATGACTTCGAGTCCTTCCCCGAAGTCCTTCACGCGCTTGACGCACAGCACCGGCCCGAAAATCTCGTCGCGGCCGACGGACATATCCTCCGTTACATGGTCGAATATCGTCGGCCCGAGATAAAAGCCGTTTTCGTAGCCGGGCACGACGGCGTTCCGCCCGTCGAGCACGAGTTTCGCCCCCTCGGCGACGCCCTTGTCGATCCAGCGCACGACCGAGGCGCGATGCTCCGCCGTCACGAGCGGCCCGAGCTCGGAGGTTTTGTCGTAGGCGGGGCCGATCTTGAGGTTTTTCGCGTATTCGACGAGAAGCTGTATCAGCTCGTCCGCCACGGATTCCTGCACCGCCACGACGGGCAGCGCCATGCAGCGCTCGCCCGCGCAGCCGAACGCGGAGTTGATGATGCCCGCGGCCGTGCGCGAGAGTGCGGCGTCCTCGAGCACGAGGCCGTGGTTCTTCGCCTCGCAGAGCGCCTGCACGCGCTTGCCGTGGGCGGCGGCGGTCGAGTAGACGTGCAGCCCCACCGAGGTCGAGCCCACGAAGCTCACGCCCGCGACGTCCGGGTGCGTGAGGAAAAGCTCCGCCTCGTTGCGCGAGCAGGTCACGAGGTTGAGCACGCCGTCCGGAAGCCCGGCTTCCTGCCAAAGCTCGCAAAGGCGCATGGCGGTCATGGGCGTCATGGAGGCGGCCTTGATGACGAGCGTGTTGCCGCAGGCGACGCACAGGGGCGCCATCCAGCCCATCGGGATCATGCCGGGGAAGTTGAACGGGACGATGCCCGCATATACGCCCACGGGCTCGCGGTAGAGCACGGTGTCGTAGCCCGCGGAGGTGTTCATCAGGCTTTCTCCCATGAGAAGGGACGGGACGCCGCAGGCGAGCTCCACAGGCTCCTTGACCTTGAGTATGTCGCCCTGCGCCTCGCCCCACACCTTGCCGTGCTCGCGCGCGCAAAGCTCCGTCAGTTCGTCCATGTGCGCCACGACGAGGTCGCGGAAACGGTACAGCACCTGCACGCGTTTCATGACGGGCGTCTGCGCCCACGGGAGGAACGCTTCCTTCGCGGCCCTGATCGCGCCCTCGACCTCGGCGCGCGTGCAGCGCGGCGCCCGCGCCTGCACCTCGCCCGTGCTCGGATCGTAAACGTCCATGTATGCGCCGCTTTCGGTCTCGAGCCACTTCCCGCCGGAGAAAAACTTCAACTTCCTGATTTCGCTCATTTCACCGCTCCTGTATTTTTTTGATGTGCTGCTTCAGCCCGCGCCCGCGGGCGGATTTCCGTTGACCGGCCAGAGCTCCCCGGCCTTCCTGCCTGTGAGCAGCTCGAAGTCCGCAAGTTCCTCGGCGGAGAACGCCGCCGAAGGCTGCCCGGCCTTGAGTTTTTCGATGCCGCCGATCACGCGCTCGAAGCGCTTGTTGTCGAGCTTGTAGCGCAGCGCGAAGGCGAGCGCCGCGAGCAGGAACACGATGGGGATCACGACGAACATCCATTTGATCGTGCTGCCCGCGCTCGATTCGGCGTAGGCCGCGGGATCGAAGCCCGGGTTCGCGCGCGCCTGGTTGTAGGCGACCTGGTCGAAGCCCGCGAGCTGCAGCCCGAAGCCCATGACCAGCACCGCGGCGCCCGAGGCGCATTTGCGCGCAAACGTTGTGAAGCCGCTGTAAATGCCCTCGCGCCGCTTGCCCGTGATGAGCTCGTCCACTTCGCAGGTGTCCGAGAGCATCGCCCAGGTCGAGAGGTTGCCCGCCGCCGCGCCCGCCGCGATGAGCACCGCGAGCGCGAGTATGACCCACAGCGGCGTCGTGCTCGACACGAACGCAAAGCCTGCGGAGGCCGCGATCCATACGGGTATACCGACAAAGAGCGGGTAGTGCTTGCCTTTCTTCTGCGCGATTTTGTTGTGCATGAACATGAACAGCAGCTGGCACACGAGCAGTACGCCCATGACTACCTCATAATTCTTATACTGCAGAACGACAATGTCAATATAAAATATGAAAATCGCGAGCAGCAGATCGATTGCGACCTGCACGAAGATGAATATGCCAAGAAAAATGCGGTAGGTTTTGTTGCGGAACACGGAGAACCATTCCCTGATCGAAAAGGGCTCCGGCTCGGGCAGATCCTCGCGCTCCTTCGTGCCCAGGAAAGTGAACAGCCACCCGAGCGCGAAGATCGCGCCGAATACGAGGCCCATCGCGAGGTAGCCGGATTTTTGCGCGGGACCGTTGACCTCGCCGCCGATGGACTTGATCAGTATGCTCGGCACGACCGCCGCGAGTATCGCCGTGCCCGCGGAGAAGGCCATGCGCGTGGCAGTGAAGCGCGTGCGCTCGTTGTAGTCGCAGGTAATGTCGGGCAAAATTGCGTTGTAGGGCACCATCACGACCGTGAACGCCGCGTCGAGGAACATGTAGGCGAAGATATAATAGAACACCTTGAGCATCACGCTCTGCATACCGAACGAGTACCACAGCATCACGAACGAGGCGAACACCAGCGGTATGCCCGCGAGGAAGTAGACGCGCCGCCTGCCGAAGCGCGAGCGCGTCCTGTCGGTCAGATTGCCCATGATGGGATCGGTGACCGCGTCCCAGAGCCTGCCCGCGAAGATCACCGCGGATGCGAGCACGACGGGCATCCCCTCGACGAGCACAAGGAAGTTCATGAACAGCATGCTGAATATCAGGAAGGACCCTCCGCCGTAGATATCGCCGCACGCGTACCCGAGCCGTTTTTTCAACACAGTGCGTTCCTCCTTTCGTATGCTCTGTTTTTTCGCTGCAAAAGCCGCCTCGCGGCTAATCCTTGAAATAGCCGAGCTGCTCGGAGAGCTTTTTTGCGGCGCCCATCACGAAGCGCGCGAGCCGCTCGACGCGCTTCTCGCCGGAAATGCGGCTGCGCGGACCGGAGATGGCGAGGCTGTAAGGCGCCGCGCCCGCGCTGTTGAATATGGGCGCTGCGATGCAGACGACGTCCTCGCTGATCTCCCCGTCGTCGAGCGCATAGCCGCGCGCGGCGATGACTTCGAGTTCTTTTCTGAGCGTTTTTGCGTCTGCGATGGTCTTTTTCGTGTAAGGCTCGAAGCCAAGGCGGCCGAGTATCGCCTCCCTCTGCTCGGCAGGGCAGTAGGCGAGCAGGCACTTGCCCACGGACGAACCGTGCGCGGGTTCCGCGTTGCCTATTTTCGCGTGCACGGCGAGGCGGGAATCGGTCATCACCTGCTCGATGACCACGGCCGCGTCGGAGCTGAGCATGCACAGGTGCGCGGATTCGCCGGTCGTCTCAACGAGCCTGGCCATAATCGGCCGCGCGGCGGCGAGTATGTCGAGGTTGCGCGCGAACCGGTCGGAAAGGCGCAGTATGCCGGGGCCGAGCCGGTATTTGGCGGTGTCCCTGTCCTGGGAGACCATGTTCGCACTTTCGAGCGTTTCAAGTATGCGAAACGCCGTGCTCTTGTTGACGCCGAGCTCCTCGGCGACCTCGGTCACGCCCGCGGCGACGCGCTTTGAGAGGAACACCAGCGCCGCGACGCCGCGCTCCAAAGACTGGATCATACGGCGCCCTCCCCGAAGCCCTCGAAGCAGCGCCAGCCGCGCTCCGAAACGAGGGCGCGAAACGGCGCGTGCGAGAGCGAAGTCAGGACGATCTCAGGATCGAGCGCCGCTACGATCTCCCCGAAGGACCTATGCGTTGCCCTCGATACCGCGCGAAGCCGCTCGCGGCTCTGCGCCTGGCTTCCGCTCCGGTGCGGCGGGAAACCGCCGCCGGGTTCCCTTTCGAACAGCTTTTCGAAAACGTAGGCGAGGTTCGTTTCGCCCGCCCAGCCGTAGCCCTTGTTGAGCGCGAGGGACACGCAGTTGCCCGCGTTGATCTGCGAAAAGAGGAACGCGTCGAGCGGATCGAGTATAAGCCCGCAGACCACGCCCGGATACTGCATGACGGAGTTCACAAAGCCCTGCCCCGTGCCGCACCCGCCCACGACCAGATCAACCGCGCCGAGGTTTAAAAGAGACGCCGCGATGAAGCCCGTGTGGATGTAGGTCAGCTCCGGCCCGCCGCCTTGCGCCGTCATGCCGGCGTTTATGACCTCGTGCCCGAACGGCTCGAGCGCCTCCAGTATGGCCGCGTTTTTCTCCTTCGCTGAAACCTCGCTGACGATGGCGACGCGCATGTCAATTCCTCCTCCGCACGGCCCGTTTGACGGCCTGTGCGATGTCCCCGGCCGTCAGGCCGAATTTTTTCATCAGATAGTCCTGTGTGCCGATCTCGCCGAAGCTCTCCTTCACGCCCACGCGCTCGAGCGGGACGGGACGGCGCTCGCCCAGCACTTCGGCGACCGCGCTGCCAAGGCCGCCGATCACATTGTGGTTTTCCGCGGTGACGATCGCGCCGCACAGCCTTGCCGCCGCTTCTATGGCGTCCGCGTCTACGGGCTTTACCGTGTGCATGTCGAGCACCGCGACCTCGATGCCCTCCTGCCGCAGCAGCTCTGCCGCGACGAGCGATTCGTGCACGAGTATGCCGCAGGCGACAATTGCCGCGTCGCGCCCGTCGCGCAGCTTTATCGCCCTGCCGAGCGTGAAATCCTCTCCGTCCCCATAGACGCGCATGAGCTTCTTTCGCCCGAAGCGCAGGTAGAAGCAGCCGTAGGTTTGCGCCATATGGCGCACGAGGTACGGCAGCATCGCGCCGTCCGCGGGCTCGACGACGGTCATGCCGGGGATGCAGCGCATGACGCCCATGTCCTCGAGGGGCATGTGCGTGCCGCCGTTGACGGTCGCGGTGACGCCCGCATCCATGCCGATGATTTTCACGTTCAGGTTCTGGTACGCGCACGAGAGGAACGCCTGATCGTACGCGCGCCGCGAGGCGAACGCGCCGAACGCGTGCAGGAACGGCACGTACCCCACGCTCGAGAGCCCCGCCGCCACGCCCACGGCGTTGGCCTCCATGATGCCGCAGTTGATCGCGCGCTCGGGGTACGCCGCGTAGAACGGCGCCGTTCCCATCGAGGCGCTCGTATCCACATCCATGGCGACGACGCGGGGATTTTCGCGCGCGGCCTCGACGAGCGCGTCGCAGTAGCGCGCGCGCATCTCGATCGTATCCTGTTCGTATCGAAGCGCGCTCATCGCCTCACCTCGGCAAGCTTTCGGTCGATTTCCCGGCAGGCTTCTTCCGCCATCTCGGACGATATGTTCATGTAGTGGTTGAAGGGAACCGTTTCCGCGAAGCAGCAGCCCTGTCCCTTCTCGGTGTCGAGGATGACCGCCGCCGGGCGGCCGCACTCCTTCGCTTTCGTGAGAGCCTCCAGAATAGAGCCGCAGTCCTGCCCGTCCGCTTCGAGCGCCGCGAGGCCGAACGCCCCGAACTTCCTCTCGAGGTCGAAGCCCCGGCAGATGTCCTCGACGTAACCGTCGAGCTGGCGCTTGTTCGCGTCCACGACGAGCGTGAAGTTGTCGAGGTTCCTGTGCGCGGCGAACTGCACGCCCTCCCAGACCTGGCCTTCCTGAAGCTCTCCGTCGCCGACGATGACGTATGCGCGGCTCGAAAGCCCTTTCATGCGGCAGCCGAGGGCCGCGCCCAGGCCCAGCGATACGCCCTGCCCGAGCGAACCCGTGCTCAGATCGACGCCCGGGGTCTTGAGCCGGTCGCAGTGGCTGGGAAGGAGGGTGCCGTTCGCGTTGAGCGTCAAAAGGAGCGCGGGGTCGAAATAACCGTAATGCGCGAGCGCCGCGTAGAGCGCGGGGCCGCAGTGGCCCTTGCTCAAGACGAGCCTGTCGCGCTCCTCCCAATCCGGCCGCGCGGGGTCGATGCGCATGACTGCGCCGTAGAGCACGGCCAGAACCTCGCAGACGGACATGCTGCCGCCGATGTGGCCGTAGCCCGCCGCGGCCATGGCGCGTATGGTGAGCTTGCGGATCTCCGCCGCGGCTCCTGTCAGGCGATCGGCTTCCATGGCTTCAGCTCCTTTTGCCGAAGATGCCGAGCACGCCGCGCTTCTTTGACAGGGCCTTATCCTCGTATTCGTCGAGATAGATCTCACGCTTCTGCCGCGCGCTCTCGATGGCGGCGAGCGCGAACTTCAGCACCTCGCGCCCGCACTCTCCCGAAAGCACGGGCTCGCGGTCGAGCTTGATCGCCTCGATGAAATCCTGCGTTGAATTCCTGAACGAATCCGCCCAGTCGCAGGGCATGTCGCGGTATTCATGGAGCTTTCCGTCGCGGTACATCACGACCGGCGCGACCTCGGGCATCATGCTCGCTGTGCAGCGTGTGACCCAGACGACGCCGCGCGTGCCCGTCAGTTCGAGCCGCTCGTCGCAGGTATAATACTTGCTGTTCACGTACATGTCGGGCGAATCCACGATGTCCATCACGCCGTAGAGCCTGCCCGCCCTGTGCTTCCACATGATCATGGCCGGGCAGTCCTGATACACGCCGGGCAGCACGGGGGAGCAGTCGATCCACGCGCTGACCTTCTCGACATCTCCGAACATGTGCGTGATGAGCGAGAACTTGTGGTAGCCGTCGTCGAACACGAGCGGGCCCCCGCCCGCGAGCGTGTCGTTGAGCCGCCAGAGCCACGAGGCCGCGTCCACGGGCCAGCCCGTCGCGGGGAGCTCCACGCCCGTATCCTGCTTCGCCTGCTTTACGCGCGCCTCAACGCCCGGCCGGTTCGCGGAGCACAGGCCGCCGTTATTCATTTTATAGCGCATCGACACCGGCGCGCCGATCTCGCCCGCGTCGAGCAACTCCTTGGCACGCTGGTAGGGCGGGTAGAACACGAAGTTCTCGTATACCTTGAGCTTCACGCCGTTGCGCTTCGCGGCGCCGATCATCAAATCGCACTCGGCGAGGTTGAGCGCCATGGGCTTCTGCACGGATACGTGCTTTTTCGCCTCGCACGCGGCCACGGCCAGCTCGCAATGCAGGTGATGCGGCACGAGCAGTTCCACGGCGTCCGCTTCGGGGTCGGCGAGCACGTCCCGATAATCCGTATAGACCTTTCCCGCGCCGTATTCCTTCGCGAACTCCTCGGCTCTCGCCTTGTTCTTGTCGCACACGCCGTAGAGTTCCGCGTCCGGGTGGTTTTCGTAGCCCGCCGCGTGCAGCGAAGCGATACGCCCGCAGCCGACGAGTACGAATTTGAGCTTGCCCGACATGGCGTCCTCCTTTCAGACGGTCTCTTCGCCGCGCGCGCGTTCGTAGGCCGCGCGCAGAGCCGTTTCGTACTCCGGTACGGGCACATCCCACCAGCCGTACGCCTTGCCGCCGCTGTACGGGTAATCCCGGCACACGTCGGCGTGGATCAAATACGGCGCGTTTGCCGCGACCGCGCGCGATATGGCTCCCGCGCATTCCCCGAGTTTCGATATGCGCTCCGCCCGGATGCCGAACGCCTCGGCGATCTTCACAAAATCCGGCGAGTACGGCGTTCCGTCCCTGAGAAAATCGTTGCCGAACGCGGCGCCCTCGCCGAGCGCGTCGAGTTGCAGATCCTTGATGGCCATCCAGCCCGCGTTGTCCGCGAGCACCACGACGACGGGGATGTCATACTGCGCCATGGTCGAAAGCTCCTGGAGCACCATCAGCAAATCCCCGTCGCCCGCGAGCGCGACGATTGTCCTCTCAGGACGCGCGAGCTTCGCGCCGAGCGCCGCGGGGAAGGCCCAGCCCATGGTGGAGAAGCCGCCCGTCGTAAGGTTGCAGTATCGTTCCCCGTAGCAGTATTCCTGAAAGAGTTGCGCCTGCGTGTTGCCCGAGGAGGTCGCGATGACGGCGTCCGCGGGCAGATGCTCGTTGAGCGCGCCCACGAGCTGCGAGATCGTGAGCTTTTCTGTCCTGACCGCGCGTTTCTCTTTAAGTTCCTTTGCCCAGTCCGCGCGAAGCGCCGCGATTTCCGCGCGGTATTCCGCGCGCTCGACGGGCGCTGCGAACGCTGCGCTGAACTTTTCAAGCGCGTCGGTCAGATCGGCGGCGATGGCGACGTCCGCCGCGTAGTTCTTGCCCAGTTCCGCGGGGTCGATGTCGACGTGGATGAGCTTCGTGTCCGGGAAACTGAAGCTTGCGCCCTTGCGGTACGAGCAGGCCGTTTCGTCCGCGAAGCGCGTGCCCAGGGCGAGTATCACATCCGCGTTCCTGCACAGCGCGAGGCCCACCGGCGTGCCCTTCGAGCCGGTGTGGAAACCGCAGAGCGGGTGCGTTTCGCGCACCGTCCCTTTGGCGGCGAGCGTGGTCACCATGGCCGCGCCCCATTGCTCCGCGAGCGCTTCGATCGATTCGCCTGCCCGCGCGCGCAGCGCGCCGCCGCCCGCGAGTATGACGGGGCGTCTGGCCGCTTTCATCAATTCGAGCGCGCGCGCGATGCTCTCTTCGTCCGCGCAGGGGCGGGAATCCGCCTCGGCGGAGCGGCAAGGGCCCGCCTCGATTGCCGCGCACTGCACATCCATGGGCAGCATCACGGCGCAGGGACCGGGGCGGCCGTTCTTCATCAGCGAGAACGAACGGCGGAGTATGCGCGGGAGCTGTCCCGCGGACTCCGCGCGCCAGACGCGCTTGGCGAGCGGCTCGAGCGCGCGGGATATGTTGCCGTCCTGATAGCGCTCGACCTCCTGCAATACGCCCGCGCCCTTCATGTGGACGTGCGTGTCGCCGCAGAGCTGGAGAAACGCGGTCGAGTCCACATACGCCGTCGCAAGGCCGATGCAGGCGTTGAGCGTGCCGGGGCCGATGGAGGAAAAGCAGGCCAGCGGCTTCCCGCTCATGCGGAAATAGCCGTCCGCCATGGCTGCGGCTGCCTGCTCGTGTTTGACCTGGATGTACCGGATCTTGTCCTGCGCCCTTCGCACGGCGTCGAACAGCCCCATGACGCCGTGGCCCGGTATGCCGAGTATGTACGGCACGCCCTCTTCAATGAGCGCGTCTACGACGATTTCTCCGCCGGTTCGCTTCATGGCAGCGCCTCCGTGATCCTATGGCATAATAGAAACAGAATGACTTGACGCTATCATCATCCCGTGTTTTACTTCGCGTGTCAACGGAAAAACGAAACTTGGTTCCGTCCTGCGCAACCGATCGCGCGAGGCGGATTTTTGGCCGCGCGCTTGACAATTCCGGCCGATCTGATATACTGTTTGCGAATAAGAAAAGGAGGATTGTTGATGTCGGTTTCGGGGGTCCGGGTTCGCCCCAACTGAATACGGGTGCGGAGGGAGCGTTTCGCGCGCCTTCCGACGGATACGCCTGAGAAACTGCTTCAACGATTCACGTATAAGAGCAGCACGGTTTTGACCGCGCTTTTTTATGCCCGCGGGGAGCGTTTCGCACGGAATCGTGCGGCGCGTCCGACGCGGGCATTGTTACTGTTTTGGCTTATGTTTTTTGAAAGGGAACACCATGAACGACCAGCATAGATTTCTCGAATTCGACGTCATATTGAAGCGGCTCTCGGACTTGGCCGTGTCCGACGGCGTTAAGGCGAAATGCCTTGCGCTCGCGCCCACGCTCGACGAGCGCGAGGCGAAGCGCCGCCTCGCGGAAACGGGCGAGGCGCGGCGCGTACTCGAGGCGACGGGCTCGCCGCCGCTCGCCGCCATGGCGGAGCTTGAAAAGCTCATCGCGCTCATAGAGGCGGGGGATATGCTCCTGCCCGAGCAGCTCGAGCGTTTCGCGCTGTTCGCCTCGTCCTGCCGCCGCATGAAGCAGTATCTGCGCCGCGCGGAATCCACGGGCTGCGACATCGCCTTTTACGGAGGCTCGATCCGCGAGCTTTCCGGGCTGCAATCCGAAATCGAGCGCTGCATACGCGGCGCGCAGGTGGACGACAAGGCGACGGGGGCGCTCTGGGATATCCGAAGGGGCATGCAGAACGTCGCAGACCAGATCAAGGCGAAGCTGAACGCGCTGCTCGCGAAAAACGGCAAATGGTTTTCGGACAGCTTCGTGTCGCTGCGCGGCAGCCACTACACGCTGCCCGTGCGGCGCGAGCATAAGAACGACGTGCCGGGCGACGTGATCGAAATTTCCAACTCGGGCGGCACGCTGTTCATCGAGCCCGCCGCGGTCGTGCGGCTCCAAAAGGAGCTCGCCTCCCTCGAGGTCGAGGAGGACGCGGAGGTACGGCGCGTGCTCTATACGCTGACCGCCCTCGCCGCCGACGCGCTGCCGGACATCCGCCTGAACATCGAGGCGATGGAACTTCTGGATTTCCTCTTTGCCAAGGGCGCTCTGAGCTTTTCCATGAAGGCGGTCTGTCCCGCGATCGAAGCCGGAAACAGGCTTATATTGCGCGCGGCGCGGCATCCGCTGCTCGACGGGGCGACGGCGGTCCCGCTCGACCTCGCGTTGGGCGAAGGCGTGCGCGGCGTCGTCGTCACGGGGCCGAACACGGGCGGCAAGACCGTCGCGCTCAAGACCGTGGGGCTGCTCTCGCTGATGGCGCAGAGCGGGCTGCACGTTCCGGCGGCGGAGGGCAGCGTGTTCCCGATGCGCGACCTCGTGCTGTGCGACATCGGGGACGGGCAGAGCATCGCGGAGAACCTCTCGACCTTTTCTTCGCACATGACCAACATCATAGGCGTGCTCGCGAAGGCTTCGCCCGATTCCCTCGTGCTGCTCGACGAGCTCGGCTCCGGCACGGACCCCGCCGAGGGCATGGGCCTTGCCGTGGCGATACTCGAGGAGCTCTGCTGCCGCGGGTGCCTATTCGTCGTCACGACCCATTACCCCGAGGTCAAGGCGTTCGCCGCGCGGCGCGAAGGGCTCGAGAACGCGCGCATGGCCTTCGACAGGCAGAACCTCAAACCGCTCTACCGGCTCGAGATGGGCGAGGCTGGGGAGAGCTGCGCCATCTATATCGCCGAGCGCCTCGGCATGCCGGAACGCATACTCAAAAA
>ERZ795030.1798-NODE-1798-length-27742-cov-5.286560_pt1 | contig 27742 bp, 22 predicted proteins | sample MGYA00375122_ERZ795030 | MGnify/ENA primary metagenome ERZ795030 (study PRJEB30165, sample SAMN05720146) | activated sludge metagenome | isolation source: anaerobic digester from wastewater treatment plant | place: Japan | collected 2015-04-20 ... | reverse complement strand
GGCCGGGCCGCCACGCTGGGCCGCACCGAGGGGCTGACCAAGCTGGTGATCGAGCCGGAGAGCGAGCGCGTCCTGGGCGTCGGGATGGTCGGTCCGAACGCGGGCGACATGATCGCCGAGGGGGCGCTGGCGATCGAAATGGCGGCGCTGGCGCGCGACGTGGCCGACACGATCCACCCCCACCCGACGCTGTCGGAGACGCTGATGGAAGCGGCCGAGCTCTATTTCGGCCAGGCGACGCACATGGTGGGCGGCAAGCGCTGAGCCGCCGACCGTCGCGGGTTTGTTCGAGATGTCCAGGCGATCGCGTGCCGGCGGAGCCTGGTGAGAACCGACGACAGAGGAAGCAGAAAGTCACGGCCGCGGCCGCCCGTCTGACTGGTCCCCGCCCGTCACCGGTCCGGTCGTTCCCTCACGAGAACCCATCATGAATATTTGGGAAGATTTTCACGGTTCGAATGCCGGCTATGTGCTCGAGCTGTATGATCGCTATCAGCAGGATCCGCTGTCGGTCGATCCCGAGACGCGGAAGTTTTTCGACAATTGGACGCCCGACTCGAGCGCCGCGCCCCCCGATCTGGCGTTGCCGATCGCGCGGGTTGTCGGCGCCGTCAATCTCGCCAACTCGATCCGCTGGTTCGGGCACCTGGACGCGCAGCTCGATCCGCTGGGGATCGCGCCGCCGCCGGGCGACCCCTCGCTCGATCCGGCGTTTCACGGCATCTCGAATGAGGACCTGCGCGATCTGCCGGCCAGCCTGATCGGCGGCCCGATCGCCCAGCGGGCCGAGTCGGCGCTCGACGCGATCGAGATGCTGCGCGCCGTGCATTCGTACCACACCGGATTTGACTTCGATCACGTACACAATCCGGAGGAGCGCGAGTGGCTGGCCTACAAGGCCGAATCGGCGTTCTACCGCCCGCCGAACGTGCCGATCGACCGCAAGGCGCTGCTGCGCCGGCTGACCGAGGTCGAGGTCTTCGAGAATTTCCTCCACCGGGTTTTCCCCGGCAAGTCGCGGTTCTCAATCGAGGGTCTCGACATGCTCGTCCCGATGCTGGACGAGGTGCTGTGCATGGCGGCCGACGCGGGCATCAACCGGATCCTGATCGGCATGGCGCACCGCGGCCGGCTCAACGTGCTGGCCCACGTGCTCAACAAGAGCTACGCGCAGATCCTGGCCGAGTTCAAGGACCCGGTGACCGAGCGCGACTTCCTCGACGACCTGTCGTGGACGGGCGACGTCAAGTATCACCGCGGGGCGTCGCGCGCGCTGGGCGGCGAGGAGTGGATCGGGCTGGAAGTTTCGATCGCCCCCAACCCAAGTCATCTGGAGCACGTCAACCCGGTCGTGCAGGGGATGGCGCGGGCGGCGGCGTCGCGCGTCGATCGGGCCGGTCCGCCGATCGTCGACCCGACCTACACGCTGCCGATCGTGATCCACGGCGACGCGGCGTTCCCCGGCCAGGGGATCAACGCCGAGACGCTCAACCTGTCGCGGCTGAACGGCTACATGACCGGCGGCACGATCCACATCATCACGAACAACCAGCTTGGGTTCACGACCACGCCGACCGACGCGCGCAGCACGCTCTACGCCAGCGACCTGGCCAAGGGCTTCGAGATCCCGATCCTGCACGTCAATGCGGACGACCCCGAGGCGTGCATCGAGGCCGCGCGGATCGCCACGGCCTATCGGATGCGCTTCAAGAAGGACTTCGTGATCGACCTGATCGGCTACCGCCGGCACGGTCACAACGAAGGGGACGAGCCGTTCTTCACGCAGCCGCGGATCTACCGCGTGATCGAGCAGCACCCCACCGTGCGGCAGATCTGGGCCGACGCGCTCGTGCGGCGGTGCGACATCATCCCCGACTGGGCCGAGGGGCTGGTGCGCCAGCAGATGGAGAAGCTGCAGCACGTTTACGAGGGATTTTCCCCCGAGGAGTCGCTCGTCGAGCCGCACTCGAAGGTGCCGCCGCCGGGCGCGGCGCGGCGCGTGCGCACGCAGGTTCCGCTGGAGCGGCTGGTCAGTGCGCTGGAAGCCCTGATGGCGCTGCCCGAGGGCTTCACGATCCACCCCAAACTGGAAAAGGGGGTCCAGCGGCGGATCGCGGCGGCGCACAATCCCGAGCAGCGCCTGGTCCCCTGGGGCATGGCCGAGGAACTGGCCTTCGCGACGGTGCTGGAGGACAAGATCGCGATCCGCCTGACCGGCGAGGACGTCGAGCGCGGCACGTTCAACCAGCGCCATGCCGTCTATCACGACTACAACACGGGCGAGCGGTTCGTCCCGCTGCAGAACATCCCGCAGGCGCGCGCGGCGTTCGAGATCTGCAACAGCCCGCTGACCGAAAATGCCGCGCTCGGGTTCGAGTTCGGCTACAACATCCAGGAGCCGAGCCGGCTGGTGCTGTGGGAAGCGCAGTACGGCGACTTTATCAACACGACGCAGGCGATGATCGACGAGTTCCTCGTCTCGGCGCGGGCCAAATGGGGCCAGACTCCTTCGCTCGTCCTGCTGCTGCCGCACGGCTACGAGGGCCAGGGCCCCGACCATTCCAGCGCGCGGCTCGAGCGCTTCCTGCAGTTGGCGGCCGACACCAACATGCGCATCGCCTATCCCACCACGGCGGCGCAGTATTTCCACCTGCTGCGGCGCCAGGCGCTGCTGCTCAAGACCGACCCGTTGCCGCTGATCGTGATGTCGCCCAAGAGCCTGCTGCGCCACCCGGCGACGGCGTCGTCGCTCAAGGAGATCGCCGAGAGGCAGTGGCAGCCGGTGCTCGATGATCCGCGCCCGGAGCTGCCCCCCGAGGGAGTGCGCCGACTCGTCTTCTGCAGCGGCAAGATCGCCGTCGACATGCTGCATCACGACGGGAAGGACGCCGGCAACCCGGCCGTGGCGGTCGTCCGGCTGGAGCAGCTCTATCCGTTCCCCCGGCCCGACCTGGAGCAGGTCTATGCCCGCTATCCCAACCTGCAGGAGGTGGTGTGGCTGCAGGAGGAGCCGGAGAACATGGGGGCGTGGGAATTCGCGCGGCCGCGGCTGAACGACATGCTGGGCGAGCGCATGCCGCTCAACTATATGGGCCGCTACCGTTCGGCCAGCCCGGCCGAAGGTTCGCACGCGTGGCACGTGGCGACGCAGCGGATGCTGCTGGACCGGGCATGGAACGTGGAGGAACCCGCGCGGGCCGAGAACGCGGTGCTGATCAAGACGGTGTAAGCAAGGTCCGGCGGAGGCCGATGCCGGTCCAATTCCGAGGGAAAGCATTGATCCATGGCGACTGAAATCCGGGTGCCGCAGATGGGCGAGTCGGTGGTCGAGGCCACGATTTCGCGTTGGCTCAAGAAGGAAGGGGATCGCGTCAACGTCGGCGATCCGCTGCTTGAGCTGGAGACCGAGAAAGTCAACATGGAGGTCGGCGCCGAAAAGGCCGGCGTGCTGCAGGAGATCCTGCACGGCGACGGGAGCGACGTGCGCGTGGGCGAGGTGATCGGCATCCTGGCGGACGCCGTTGAGGCCGAGCCGGCGGCGCCGGGCGCGGCGCAGACCCCGGCCGAGCCGAGCGGCGAGGAAAAGGAACCGGCGCCGACCGTCGCTCCGGCGGAGCCGGCCGGGTCCGGGCGCGCGAAGGCGGACAAGCCGAGCGAGCGGGAGCCGCTGCGCCGCCTGGCGCATGGCGAAAAACCCGGCGCGGCGCCGAAGCCCCAGCCGCCCGCGGAGGAAACGCGCGATTACGAGCCGCCGCGGATCCGCCGCGATGAGCTGCTGAGCGGGGAATCAAGCTTCCGGTCGCCGGCCGAGGCGCGCGCCCCGCGCGAAGGCGTCGGCGGTCCGCCCCGCGCCCTCGGCGCCGGCGGCGGCTCGATGCGCGATCACATGGAGCAGTACCTGGCAGGTCAGGAACGGCGAACGGCCCCGCCGCAGCGGCCGCCGCGGCCGGAGGCGCCGGCCCCCGGCGGGCGCGAGGAGCGCATCCGCATGAGCCGCCGGCGGCGGACGATCGCGCGCCGGCTCGTCGAGGCGCAGCACGACGCGGCGATGCTGACGACGTTCAACGAGATCAACATGGCGGCGGTGAGCGACGTCCGCAAACGCTGGCGCGAGGCGTTCGAACAGCGCCACGGCGTTCGCCTGGGGTTCCTCTCGTTCTTCGCCAAGGCGACGGTCAGCGCCCTGCGCGAATTCCCCCACCTCAACGCCGAGATCGAGGACGACGACCTGATCATCAAGCATTACTACGACATCGGGATCGCGATGGATACGCCCGAGGGGCTTGTCGTGCCGGTGCTGCGCGGGGTGGACAAGCTGCCGTTCGCCGGGATCGAGAAGGAGATTACGGAATTCGCGCGGAAGGCGCGCGGCGGAGAACTGACGCTCGACGATCTGCGCGGGGGAACCTTCACGATCACCAACGGGGGCGTTTTCGGCAGCATGCTGAGCACGCCGATCCTCAATCCGCCACAGGTGGGGATCCTCGGCCTGCACCGGATCACGGAGCGGCCGGTGGCGGAGCACGGCGAGGTGGTGATCCGGCCGATGATGTATGTGGCGCTAAGCTATGACCACCGTGTGGTCGACGGACGCGTCGCCGTGCAGTTTCTGGTGCGGATCAAGGAGATGATCGAGGACCCCGAACGGCTGCTGCTGGAAGGCTGAGAGGCTCGCCACCCTATCGTCCACCATAGGGCTACCCAGAATTCGGCTCCCGGCTCTCGTTCTCGGCTCTCTCACATTCCCCCGCCGGCGGCCTCCATGCCGACGCCGGCGAGAATCCCCGCGACCTGAAGGGCGACGACGAGGCCATTGACAATCAGGCCGGTGATCAGCGCGATCCAGCACCATTTCTTCGCCTTGGCCGACGACTCGGTCGCCCCCGCGAAGTCCCCCGCGGTCAGCTTGCTGTTCACCTGCGCGGCGTAGACGATGGCCACGATTCCGAACGGAACGCAGCAGCAGACGGTGACGAGAATTGCCTGCACGAGATAGTTCGGAAGCGATCCGGGCACGGGCGCAGCGCCGGCCGGCGCCGGCTGGCGCTGCGGCAGGATCGCGCCGCATTGCGAGCAGCGCTGCGAACCTTCGGGGTTTTCGGCGCCGCATTGGGGGCAGAACATAATTCGGATCCTTTACGGTTGAATGTGGGCGGTAGTCGTGCCCTGCCCGCGCCGACGGCTGCCGGGTTGCGCGTCGCCGATCACCGCACCGCTCATTGCGACGGAACGAATGCTCGGATCATCGCCGATGGGCGTGCGATGCGCAATCTGTTTTCCGCCGCTCACCTCCGCGATTTCGCGATCTTCACTCTGATTCAGGAACCACCGCGGAGGCAAACGCTTCCCCCGCCGGCGCCGACGCCGTGCGTATGGTGTCGTTCGGGATCCATTTCGCTGAGGGACTGCCGGATGGCCGCAGCCGACTCCGGCGTCAGGTGGCGATGCGGAGGGTGGGGGTGGATGTGGAGGGTTTGGCATCCGGGGAAGCGTGACCCCATGTCGGAAACAAGAGGAACAAGAGAAGGCTCCTGAAGCGCGGGACCGACGCGAGGCATTCCCCTTTTGATATATCCGTTCGTCGGCAGTTCCGTTGCCGAGCTTGTGCATGACCTGAAAACAATGAAACACCGTACGGCCTGAGGCCGGTGCAATCGGATGACATTTCGTGCTCGGTGGGAGTTGTGCGGTCGTCCGGTCCGCGGATTCCTCCTTTCATATCAGTCTTCGGCAAATGTCATCGCCTCTCGTTCTACCGCGGCGCGCCGAGAATTTCGCGGATGTGATCGGCGATGGCCGCGGCCTGCCGGCGCAGTTCGGCCTTTCTCTCGATCAGGTTGGCTTCCTCCACCGCACTATGAAGCTGGATGTGGAACCGCAGCGAGTTGCCGGTCCCCGAGGGGCGGATCGTCAGGTGATCCAGCCGGTCGGCGCTGAAGAACAGCCGCACGCCCTCATCGGGGAAGACGAACCCGTCGGCCGGGGGATAGATCCGGTCGTATTTGCCCGTGCGATACATCACGGCCGCGACGACGTCCTTGCCGCCGATGTGGACCGGCTTGCCCTCCCGCTGCGCGCGATACAGGTCGAGGGCGATCTTGAGGATGCCGATTTTCTTGCGGTCTCCCTCGATGCCCGGGTATTCGCCGTCGAGCGGGTCCGGTTCGTAGTGATTCACGAACAGGCCGATCGCGGGGTCGAGGTAGATGTGCCGGTCGACCAGCTCGAACAGGCTGGTCCCCTGCTGCTTGGCCCAGGCCGCCACTTCGGCCGACAGGATCGCAGCGAAGACGCCATCCTTGTCGCGGACATGGCCATTGACCCCCAGACTGAACGGGTCGGGGGGCGGGCCGCCCAGCAGGCTGAAGCCGTTGGACTGCTCCATCGAGCCGATGTTGATCGTCCGTCCCGCGTGCATGTCGATGTATTCGCAGATGTAGGGGTGGCAGAGCGGATCGTCCGGCTGGACGCGGCCGTCGACGAGGTTCTGCTGAGGAACCTTGTCCCACTGGTCGCGGACGGCGGCCGACAGCGCGGCGAAGCCGACCCAGGTCTTGATCACGCCGACGCCGAACTTGCGGCAGAGCCGCACGATGGCGTCGGTGGTCGTGTGCGACAGGACGGCGAACTTCTTGTCGGCGTCGGGGACACGGCCGCCGGCGGCCTCCGCTTCGCGGTGAAAGCGATACCACAGCAGCAGGCCCCACATGTCGTCGGCCGGCAGCAGCATCCAGTCCTGGCCGCCATGGAGCCGGCGCTGGTTTTCGGGGACCTTGACGACGACGCCGCAGCGGTCGGCGTCGGGATCGGTGCCGATCAGGATGTCAAGTTTTTCAAAGTCGCCGGGGTATTCGGCCTTGAACGCGTCGACGGCGATGCGGGCGGCGCGCGGGTCGCCCGGATCGGGCTGCTGCTCCTTGCCGGGGTCGTTGCAGAAGCTGGGGAACATCCCGTTGAGTTCGTAGAGGCCGTTCCGGGTCGTGCGCTGGATCTCGGTCAGGCCGATGTCGTTCAGCAGCCGCGGCACGGCCTTGCGCCCGGCGCCGTGGAACGGGCAGTAGCCGATCCGCAGCGGCGGTTCCATCCCGCTGAAATCCCTGGTCATGAGGAACCCGCGCACGTGCGCGGCGTGCAGTTCGTGGATGTTGATCAGCGCGTCCTCGCGGCCGAAGTAATCGACGCCGGCGACCGGTTCGGCTCCGCCCAGCCAGTAAAGCTTGCCCCTGGGCGCTTCGCTCAGCGGGCGGAGCCGGATGTCGTCGAACGTCGCCTTGGCGATGTAGCGCTCATACATCTCGTCGCGCTCCTTGGGGTCGAACTGCGACCCGTTGCCGCACGAGAGCTTGTAGCCGTTGTAGCGATAATCGTTGTGGCTGGCCGAGATCAGGATGCCGACGTGGGCCTTGATCCGCTCGTGCGGGATGGCGAACGTGACCATCGGGTAGGGGCACGGCTCGTCGAACAGGTAGACGGTGTAATCGTAGGCGAGGAACAGCTCGGCGATCAGACGCGCGAAGTCGCCGCCGCGGACGCGGCTGTCGTAGCCGATCACGATGCGGTCGAAGTTGCGGCCGGCCTGCTTGCCGAACTGGGCGACGCCCGCCGACGTGCGCAGCAGGACGACGTTGTTGAGCGTATTGGGGCCCTTGAGGATGCGCGCGTCGAGCCCGTCGTCAGCCAGTTTCCGGATCGATTCGCGGTCGAACGCCATCATGCCGCGGATACCGCCGGTGCCGAAGCGCATTGACTGGCGATAGGCGTTGACCAGATCCTCCCAGCGGCCGGCTTCGACGGCGTCGGCGACGCCGGCCTTCAGGTTGGGGGAAAGTTCGTCGATTTTCGGCGAGGTCAGCCACTCCCGCAGGTTGGGCAGCGTGTTGGCCATGGCGGTCTTGTGCTGCTCGGGGCTGATATGGCCGGCGGTCTTCGCGGCGTCCAGATAGGCGGTGATTCCCTGTTCGGCCTTGCTCAGGATGGCGTCCAGATCGAGTTTCCCGTGATTCATTGGAGGTCCTTTCGGTCGGGTCGTTTTCGTCGTAGCCGTCGCCCAGACACGCGGAATTCCTTTTTAGCCGGTGGCCGGGGATTAGGGAAGGTCAAATTCCGGGGAGAGCGGGAATGGGGCGATCACGATAGCGACAATGCGATTCCGATACCGATACCGAATCCGATTCGGATGCGGCGTGGAGCGGAGGCGACCGGGATGCTAGACTGGCCGCGAAAGGAGCGTCCTATGCACGACGCGGCGAAGATCCTCCCCAGCCCGCCGGAGGCGGTGCTGCTCGACATGGACGGCGTTCTGTTCGATTCCGAGCCGATCCACAAGATCGCCTGGCGCCGGATCCTGGCCGGCTACGGGTTCGAGTTCGACGACGCCTTCCTGCAACCGTGGGTCGGCGTGCCGGACCACCAGTTGGCGGCCTATCTGGCCGGTCACGGGCTGGTGGCGGAGGACCCGCAGCGGCTGCTGGAGATCAAGCGCGCGCTGTATCACAAACTGACGAGCGAGCGGCTGCGGCTGTTCGACGGCGTGCCGGCGGGGCTCGACGCGCTGCGCGAACGAGGGCTGGGCCTGGCGCTGGTGACGGCCAGCGTGCGCAGCGACGTGCGGCACGTGCTGGAGGTCGTCGGTCTGGGCGATTACTTTCCGGTCGTCGTCACCGGCAACGACGTGGAGCGAACAAAGCCCGCCGCCGATCCGTATCTGCGCGCGGCGGAGGGGCTGGGTTGCCGGCCGCAGCGATGCATCGTGATCGAGGATTCGCCCAACGGCATCGCCTCGGCCCGCGCGGCCGGGGCGGCGGTTCTGGCGGTGATGTCGTCGTACCCGGCCGAAGCGCTGGCGCAGGCCGACTGCGTCTTCCCTTCGACATCGCTGGCGATTGAATGCGTGCTGGCACGGCTGGACACGGATGCGCGGGAACCCGCGCGGGCGCCAACGGACGTCTCACACGGCGGCGGCGTCAGTTTTTGAACTCCCGCGCCGCCTCGACCAGTTCCTGCAACAGTTGCAGGGCTTGCAGCGGGGTCAGCCGATTGACGTCGAGCTGCGCCAATCGCGCGAAGACCGGCGGCAGCTCGGGCGCAAACAGGTCAAGCTGCATGATGTCGACGTCGCGGCTCAAGGGGAGCGCCGGCGGGCGATCGGGTTTGCGGCCGGCGCCCTCGCCATCGTCGCCGGGGGTGGCGCGCCCGCACTCCAGCTGGAACAGGATTTCGCGTGCGCGGTCGAGCGTCTCGGCCGGCATGCCGGCCAGTTGCGCGGCGTAGATCCCGTACGAGCGGTCGGCGGGGCCGCGCACGATCTGGTAGAGAAACGTGATCCGGTCGTCGGCCTCGCGCACGTGGACGTTGTAGTTGGCGAGTCGCTCCAACCGGTTTTCCAGTTCGGTCAGTTCATGATAGTGCGTGGCGAAGAGCGTGCGCGCCCGGCGCCGCGGCCGCCTGTGCAGGTCTTCGATGACGGCCCACGCGATCGAGAGACCGTCGTAGGTCGAGGTGCCGCGGCCGATTTCGTCCAGGATGACCAGGCTGCGGTCGGTGGCGTTGTTGAGGATGTTGGCCGTCTCGGTCATCTCGACGAGGAACGTCGACTGGCCGCGCGCGAGATAGTCGGTGGCGCCGACGCGGGTGAAAATCCGGTCGACCAGGCCGATGCGGGCCGACCGCGCCGGCACGAACGAGCCGACGTGCGCCAGCAGCGTGATCAGCGCCACCTGGCGGATGAACGTCGACTTGCCCGCCATGTTCGGTCCGGTGATGAGCCAGATCTGCTCGCCTTTCGAATCGAGCGCCACGTCGTTGGCGATGAACGGCGCGTCGGTCATCAGGTGCTCAAGCACCGGGTGGCGGCCGCCGCGGATTTCGATCAGGTCGGAGCCGTCCACCTCGGGCCGCACATACCCGCCGCGCAGCGCGGCTTCGGCCAGCGCGGCGAGCACGTCGACCTCGGCCAGTTGGCCGGCCAGTTCCTGCAGGGCGGGCGTTTCACCCCGCACCGTCTCAATCAGGCTCTGGAAAATCTCGTATTCCAGGTCGTGGATCTTGTCCTGCGCGCCGAGGATCTGCTCTTCCTTCTCCTTGAGTTCCTGGGTGATGAAGCGTTCGGCGCCGGTGAGCGTCTGGCGGCGGATATAGTGCGCCGGCACCTTGTCCAGGTTGGCCTTGCTGACCTCGATATAGTAGCCGAAGACCTTGTTGAAGCCGATCTTGAGCGAGGCGATGCCGGTGGCTTCGACTTCGGCGGCGCGCATGCGGGCGAGCCAGCCCTTGCCGTCGCGCGTGATCGCGCGCAGCTCGTCCAGCCGGGGATCGACGCCGTCGCGGATCATCCCGCCCTCGCGGACGGTGACGGGCGGCTCGGGCAGCAGCGCGCTGTCGAGGCGGTCGGCCAGCGCGGCCAGCGTCTGGATCGCCTCGCCGAGTCCACGCAGCGCGCCGGCGCCGACGCGCAGCAGGGCCGACTTGATCGCGGGGACCTCGCGCAGCGACGCCCCCAGCGCGACCAGGTCGCGCGCGTTGGCCGTGCCGCAGTGGACGCGGGCGACGATGCGCTCCAGATCGCGTACGCCGCGCAGCGCCTCGCCGAGCTGTTCGCGCGCGGGCGCCGAACCCAGCAGCCCCTCGATCGCATCCTGGCGCGCCTTGATCGCCTCCAGGTCCTGCAGCGGCTGGAGCAGCCACTGGCGCAGCAGGCGGCCGCCCATCGGCGTGCGGGTCCAATCGAGGACGTCGATCAGCGTGGCGCGGCGGCCGCCGTCGATCAGGTTGCGCACCAGTTCCAGCGACCGCTGCGTCGTCGCGTCGAGCATCATCGTGTCGCGCGCCGAATAGATGCGCAGGTGGCGGATGTGGCCCAGCGTGCGCCGCTGCGTCTCGGTCAGGTAGGTCACGATCGCGCCGGCGGCGGCGACGGCGGCGGGGGAATCCTCGGCGCCGTAACCCTGGAGCGTCGCGACCCCCAGGTGCTCCAGCAGCGCCTGGCGCGCGGCGCCGTGGCGCACCATCCCCTTGTCGATGCGCGTGCGCAGCAACGCGCCGGCGCCGAAGGCCGCGCGCATCTCCGCGTCGAGCAGTTCCCAGTCCTCCTCGGTGGCGAGCAGCTCGGCCGGGCCGATGCGGGCCAGCTCGTTGACCAGCATCGCGCGGGCGTCGTCGCCGCTGAATTCGGTGGCGGCCAGCGCCCCGGTCGATAGTTCCGCCTGCGCGATCCCCCAGTTGCCCTGGTGGCGCGCCACGGCCGCCAGGTAATTGTTCGCCTTGTCCTCGAGCAGCCCCTCTTCGATGACCGTCCCGGGCGTGACGACGCGCACGACCTCGCGCTTGACGACCCCCTTGGCCGTCTTGGGGTCCTCCACCTGATCGCAGATCGCGACGCGGCGGCCGGCGCGGATCAGCTTGGCCAGGTAACCGTCGAGCGCATGATACGGGATGCCGGCCAGCGGGAGCGTGCGGCCCTGGCCGATGTGTTTGCGGGTGAGCGTGATGCCGAGGATTTCGGCGGTGGCGCGAGCGTCGTCGCCGAAGGTTTCGTAAAAATCCCCCAGCCGGAAGAGCAGAATTTCATCGGGGTGCTGCGCCTTGATCTGCTGATACTGGCGGACCATCGGCGTGAGCTGGGTCTCGCGGTTCATGGCGGCGCGGCTCCGGTGGGGCGGGGAGAGGTCGGGCGGCGCCGGATGGCTGGGAGGGGGAAGCGCCGCGCGTCCGAACTGGATTCGGAGGCGCTACTGTAACGCCGCGCGGCGACGGGAGCAAGGATGGGAGCGGAATCAGGGGCGAGGGAAGAGCGGGGACCGACCGATGACGAACTACGCGTGAACCGGCGGTTCTCCACGAATTCGAGAGCCGAGGACGAGGGACGAGAGCCGGGACCAAATTTTGAGAGAAGACCTTTGGGAGAAGATCTTTTGGAGCGATTACGAGGACGAGGGACACGAAAGGTGAGGGAACCGTCCCTCGTCTCTTTCCGCGTCACATCGCGGCCGGTTCGCGCAACCGGACGAGATCGCCTTGCGCCTCGACCTGCCATGAATTGACCAGCCCGACGGTGAACAGTGAAACGAAGAAATCCAACAGGTCGGTGCTCGAATTGACCTGCAGGTTGACCGCGCCGTCGGCCCCCGTCCGCCGGATCTGATCGGCAGCGATCTGCACGCCGTTCCCCTCCTTGACCGGGATCAGCCAGAAGAGCAGAAACACCTGCCGGCGCGATTCCTCGAACGGCTGGATGACGTCATACTCCCGGGGCAGAACGGAGCTGTAGCTGATCGGCCCCGGGGCGGCCGTCGTGCGGTGGTGCACCCGGCCGCAGCCGATCAGACCGAATGCCACCAGCCCGACAATGATTCCGATCATTGCGCTTCTCAGCATCATCGCACCTCACTCCACCGAGATCCGCACCGGGTGCTCCGCGTCCACTTCAATCAGGACGGGCGCGGCCGACGCCACCGTTCGATTGATGAAAACATCGCCTTCCACGCGCACCGTGCGCGTCGTCACGATCCCCAGCGTCACCCAGCCGATGAGCGAATCAATAAACGTGAACTGCTCGCGGATGCGCAGGTTGACGATGCCGTCGCCCGCGTTCACGTACTCGTAGAGCAGCGCCTGGGCGTCGTCGCGGTCGAGCGGGATCAGGCCGTCGAGCAGATAGACGCTGCGCGCGGTCTCCTTGAAGTGCTGCGTGATTTCCTGGTTTTCGGCGAGCGCGGTGTCGGCCATCACGGGCTTGCCCGACGCCGTCGTATGGCGCAGGGAGTAGCAGCCGGCCAACCCGGAACTCATCGCCAGGAGCAGCAGCCACGGCGTCAGTTGCCTCATGGGGCGCCTCCTCGATCGGAAGGGTTCACTTCCGGCGGGAGTAGCGAAAATCAGGCCGGTTGCCGGGCGCGGCGCCGCCCCCTTACCCGTTCAATATCGGTCAGATCCGCCGGACCCGTCCAATCTGTCGGATTTCATTGGATTTTCTTCGAATTACGCCCCTCAACCGCGCGACCCCCGCCGGCCTTGTCTTTTCCGCGCCCGCAGTTTCCGCCGCAGCCATTTCACCCATTTTACACGCTTGCGCCAATATCGGCGCTTCCGCAGCCGGTAGACGCGCTTCTTCAACATCCGTCCCACGCGCAGGTAGAGCGGCATCTCCTCCAGCCAGCGCCGCTCGGTCGCATCGAGCGCCTCGGGCGCGTACTGCGCCTTGATCCGGGCGAAGCTGTTCCGATCAATCGTCCGGCAGCGTTTGAACAGGTAACCGCCCAGCCAGGAACCTCGCCCCCCCCCGGGGGTGTCGCGACGGATGGCCGTGGCAAAGTCGATCAGATAGGCCTCGCCGTTGGGACCTGCAAGGATGTTTTTGCGGCGCAGATCGCCGTGGGCAACCCCCCGCGCATGCAACTGGTCGAGCAGGGCGCGCGCATTGGCCCAGAAGATAGCCGGCGGCCCTCCCCGTTTGCGATTGGGGATGCGTTCGCCCGGCAGCCGCTCCATTACGAATGCTTCGGGTCCGGCCGTCGCCAGCAGGCGCGGCGTTCCCTCCAGCCCCTCCAGCCGGCGCAGCATGCGGACTTCGCGGGCGGCGATCCGGCGCGAGAAAAGCCAGCGCACCAGCCGCGGGCGCTGGCTGAAGTCCTTCAGCAGCGCCGGGCGACCCTCCCAGTCCAGCTCATACAGGTCGGCCTGACCCGCCGACCGCGCGGGATGAATGCACGCCCCGCACCGCGCGCGAACCTCGGCGTATTGCATGTCGGGAACTGGCGCCATGACTCCCCGATTCGATGGCTTGAATGGCGCGGCGGAAGGCGTCGCCGGCGACTGCGGCGGCCGCGCGCGCGCCGGCGGCCGCGGCCCCCCGCGCCTCCCGTACGCGTCGCGTCAGCTTTCCTTCTTCTTCCAGATCGTCCCCTGCGGGTGGTCCTCCAGCGCGATGCCGAGTTCGCCCAGCCGGTCGCGGATGCGGTCGGCGATCGCGAAGGCGCGGGCCTTGCGCGCCGCCGCGCGCGTTTCAATCAGCAGTTCCATCAGCGACTCGGTCAGGCTGTCCGCGGATGCGTGGTCCGTCTCCTCTTCCTCTGGTTCGAGGCTGAAGAACGCGCGCAGCTCCCGGGCGAACTCGACCAGCGCGGCCAGCCGACCGAGCACGTCGGCTTTCGCTTCGCCGGCAGCGTGGACCGCATCCGCGCGCAACTGGTGAATCTCGGTCACCAGCTTGAACAGCAGCGCCAGCGCGCGCGGCGTGTTGAAATCGTCGTCCATCGCCGCTTCGAATTCGGCGCGGTAGGCGGCGACGTCGCCCGCGGCTGCTTCGGCGCGTTCGAGCGCCAGCAATTTCGCCGCCGTCTCGATCCCGTCGTTGATTCGCCGCACGGCCGCCGCCGACCGCTCCAGCGCCTCATCGGTCAGATCCAGCGGGTTGCGATAGTGCGCCGAAAGGAGAAAATGGCGCACGGCGGGCGCCGACGCGCGCTGCAGAACCTGATCGATCTTCAGGAAATTGCCCAGCGACTTGCTCATCTTCTGGCTGTCGATGTTGAGGAAGCCATTGTGCATCCAGTAGCGCGCGAACGGCCGGCCGGTCGCCCCCTCGCTCTGCGCCAGCTCGTTTTCATGGTGCGGAAACATCAGGTCGGTGCCGCCGGCATGGATGTCGATCGTCTCGCCGAGCAGTTTCATCGCCATGCAGGAGCATTCGATGTGCCAGCCGGGCCGGCCCGGTCCCCATGGGCTGTCCCACGTCGGCTCGCCCGGCTTGGCCGCTTTCCACAGGGCGAAGTCCGCGGCATCTTCCTTCTCGTCGCTGACCTCGACGCGCGCCCCTTCCAGCAGATCCTCAACGCGGCGGCCCGACAGCTTTCCGTATTCCCGGAACGCCTTGACGCGGAAGTAGACCGATCCGTTGGCCGCGTAGGCCAGGCCGCGCGCGATCAGCCGTTCGATCAGCCCGATGATGTCGGCCACATAATCGGTCGCGCGCGGGTGGGCATCGGCCATGCGCACGCGCAGCTTGGCCGCGTCGGCGAAATAGCTCGGGATATAGCGTCCGGTGATGTCCTCGCAGGCGACCCCTTCCTGCTGGGCGCGGCTGATGATCTTGTCGTCGATGTCGGTCAGGTTCTGGACGAAGAACGGCTGATAGCCGCGATACTGGAGATAGCGCCGGACCAGATCCATGACGACGAAGTTGCGGGCGTTGCCGATGTGGAAGTGGTCGTAGACCGTCGGGCCGCAGTTGTAGATCGTCACGCGCGGGGGATCGAGCGGCTCGAACGGCTCTTTGCGGCGGGTCTGGGTGTTGAAGATCAGAAGCGGCATGGTCGGCGTTCGCGACCGGTGGGGCCGCGCGGCGTGGTGGAGTCAAGGATGCGGCGCCGCCGCACCGGGCCCGGCCGCCGGCGGCGCATGCCGGTCGGCGCAAGCCAAGCCCATACCTTACGGGAACCCCGGCCCCAAGCGCACGAAAAAAGGGGGAGAATTCCTTCGCGGCAGGCCGCCGGCCCTTCCCCGCAACCTCATGTGGGCCCGACGCGGGCGCCGGCTCTCAGGGGAGGAATCGGTCCGCCCCACCCGGTACGGCCGCCCGGCCCGGGACGGCCCCTCATTGCGACGGAACAGGATGTCGTAATCCGCGCCGATCGTTCCGTCCAGCGTGTCGACCGACTGCCAGACGGCGACCCAGTGGCCGGCGCCGTCGGTCGCCGCGACGGCGGCAAGTTCTAATAACTGTGCTCCCCGAGCCGCACCTTGCCGCGGAAAATCCAGTAGATCGCGGCGGTGTAGGCCAGGACGAACGGGATGCCGATGACGGCGATGAGCAGCATGATGCCGAGCGTCTTCTGCGACGAGGCGGCATTGACGATCGTCAGATTGAACGCATCGCCGAGCGTCGAGCGGATCAGGTTGGGATAGACCCCCATGCCGAACAGGCTGATCAGCGCGGCGATGGCGGCGCACGAACTGAGAAACGCGCGGAACGGCCATTCGTGATAGATCGCGCGCGGGATGTTCGCGATCGCCAGCACGTTAAGCACGACGAGCCCCCAGATCCACGGATAATCCCGGAAGTTGGCGATCATCGACGGGACCGCCGCGAGCGTGTAAACCGTCGTCAGCACGTAAAGGATAATGAAAAACGCAGTGGCGCGGACGATCCAGCCCTTCACCTTGCGCTGCAGGTCGCCCTCGGTCTTCATGTAAAGATAGATCGCGCCGTGCATCGTGAAAATGCTCAGGTTGAACACGCCGACCAGCAGCGGATACGGCCCGAGGAGCGTGAGCAGGTTGCCCTGGTATTCCATGTCGGGGCCGACCGGGATACCGAGCGCCATATTGCCAATGGCGACGCCGAACAGCACCGAGGCGACGATGCTCGCGACGCAGAACGACACGTCCCACATCCGGCGCCACCAGCCCATGGGCTCCTTGCCGCGGAATTCGATGGCGAGGGCGCGGAAGATCAGCATGAACAGCAGCAGGATGAACGGCAGGTAGAACGCCGAGAACGCCGTCGCGTAGGCATGCGGAAAGGCCGCGAACAGCGCCCCGCCGGCCGTCACCAGCCAGACCTCGTTCCCGTCCCAGACCGGCCCGATCGCGTTGATCAGGAGCCGCCGTTCGGTGTCGCCGCGGCTGAACAGGTGGAGCGCGCCGACGCCCAGGTCGAAGCCGTCGAGGATCGCGTAGCCGATCAGCAGCACCCCGACCAGCAGGAACCAGATTTCGTTGAGGATCATCTCAGGCCCCTTCCTGCGCTTCCTCGGTCGCGTGGAACTGCATCTTGCCCCGGCGGCTGATGGCGTCGAGGAAGTCCTCCGGCGGGTGCGGTCCGCCGGCCAGATCGTCCGGCTTCAGCGGTTCGGGGCCCTGCCGGATCTTGCGATCGAGCACATACAGAAAGACGAAGAACAGCGCCAGGTAGATGGCGGTGAACAGGACGAGCGAGACCCAGACCTCGTACGGCTTGACGGCCGGCGAGACGGCGTCGCGCGTGCGCAGCAGGCCGTAAACGATCCACGGTTGGCGGCCGACTTCCGCCGCGCCCCAGCCGACCTGGTTCGCGATGTAAGGGAGGACGACCGCCGGCACGAGCAGCTTCAGATACCACCGCTGCTGAAACAGCGTGCCGCGCCACAGATGGAAGAGGCCCGCCAGCGTGACGGCGACGAAGAACAGCCCCAGCGCGATCATGACGTGGTACAGCTGGAACGACAGGGCGACGGGGGGCCACTCGTCGCGCGGCCGGCTGTCCAGCCCCGTGACCGGCGTTTCCATGTCGAGGTGGAGGAGCAGGCTCATCAGGCCGGGGATCGGCAGACCGTAGCGCACCGTCTGCCGCTCATCGTCGGGGAACCCGAACAGGAACATCGGCGTGCGCGGTTCGGTCTTGTAAATGGCATCGAAGGCGGCCAGCTTGAGCGGCTGGTGCCGGGCGACGACGCGCGCCGACCAGTCGCCGACGACCAGTTGCGCCAGCGAGGCGAACGCGGCGACGAGCAGGCCGATGACCAGCGCCCGTCGGGCGAACCGCTGGTGCCGCCCGCGGAGCAGATAGAACGCCGTGATGCTCATCACGAAGAAGCCGGCCAGGATGTAGGCGCCGAGCAGGACGTGGGTCAGCCGCGCCAGCGTGGAGGGGTTGAGCACTGCCTCCCAGAAACTGATCAGCTCGGCGCGCGGCGCGCCGGCGTTTTCCACCAGGTGGTAACCGGCCGGCGTCTGCTGCCAACTGTTGGCGACGATGATCCAGACGGCGGAGAAGTGCGCGCCGAGGCAGACCAGCACGGTGGACAAAAAGTGCATCCGCGGCGACACCTTGTCCCAGCCGAAGAGCAGGATGGCGAGGAAACCGGACTCCAGAAAGAAGGCGAAGATCCCCTCAGCGGCGAGCGCCGCGCCGAAGATGTCGCCGACGAATCGCGAGTAGGCCGACCAGTTCGTGCCGAACTGGAATTCCATCACGATCCCCGAAGCGACCCCCATGGCGAACGTCAGCCCGAAGATCCGCACCCAGAACCGGGTCATCGTTTCGTAAATCACGTTCCCCGTGCGCAGAAACATCCCTTCCATGAAGACGAGAATCAGCCCCAGGCCAATGCTGAGCGGAGGATAGAGGTAGTGGAAGCCGATGGTGACGGCGAACTGGATGCGCGAGAGGAGAACGACCAGATCGGAATCCATGACGGGCGGCTCGGTGGCGATGGGCGGGGCGGCGCGATCCATCCCCTGCGTACGTATAGGGAAAGGGGGCGGAGAAAACAAGGGAAATGAGGATTCGTTTATCTGTAATGATCGGCGTCCCGCTGGCCCCGTCCTTGCATTTGACGCGGTCACGATGTGGCGGTTTCGACTGACCCGCAACGACCCGACCCTGGCCTTTCGCGGCGGCTGGCGCCACTGGGTGCGCTTCGCCGTGCTGCTGGCGGCGCTGGGCCTGGCGACGCTCGCCCTTATCCTGGCGGGCGAGGAGCTCTGGGGCCCCGCCTGGGCCGAGCCCGCCCGCACCTGGCTCTATCGCGTCGCGTTCTGGATCGTGCTGCCGGTGCGCGGCCTCGTTCTGCCGCTGGCCCGCGAGGTCAATCATCATTGGCCGGCGCGCCACTACATGCTGCTGGGGCTGGCTCTGCCGCTATGGTTCGGGGTGCTGGGGTGGATCGCGCATCGGCTCGGTCAGCGCGCGCGCGTGAAATTAGGACGCGGCGGCGAGGCCGCCTCGGCCCGGACCGCGGTTGAACCAGCGCCCGCCGCAACCGTCGCGCAACCCGGCCGGCGCCGGTTTCTGATCGGCGCGGCGCTGGGCGTGGGCGGCGGCGCCGCCGCCGGCGCCGGCGTCTACGGCGTCTGGCTGCTCCCCAGCATGCTGCGCGTGCGCCACTACGACATCCCCGTACCCGACCTGCCGGCGGCGCTCGACGTCTTGCGCGTGGTCCATCTCTCCGATACGCACTACGGCCCGTTCATCTCGCTCAGTTATCTCAAGGAGGTCATCGAGCGGATCAATGCGCTGCGGCCCGATCTGGTCCTGCTGACCGGCGACTATGTCCACCGGACTGAAAATTCGGTCGAGCCGGGGATCGCGGCGCTGGCGGCCTTGCGGGCGCGGCTGGGCGTGGCCGCCGTGCTGGGCAACCACGATCACTGGGAAGGGGCGCCGGCGGTGCGGCGGGCCTTTGCCGCCGCCGACATTCCCCTTGTGGATAACGACCGGCTGTTCCTGACGGTCGACGGCCTCGCGCGGGAACCGGCCGACCCCGCCGACGCGCTGTGCGTGGCGGGTGTCGGCGATCTGTGGGAGGACGAAGTCGAGCCCGAGCAGGCGCTGGCCGGCGTGCCGGCGGCGACGCCGCGGCTTCTGCTGTCGCACAACCCCGACGTGGCCGAGCACCTCAACCCCCGGCTCCGGGTCGACCTGATGCTGTGCGGCCACACGCACGGCGGGCAGGTCTACCTGCCGCTGATCGGCGCGCCGATCATCCCCTCGGCCTACGGCCAGAAGTACGTCGGCGGCATGTGCCGGGGCCCGACCTGCCCGGTGCTGGTGACGCGCGGCGTGGGGATGGCGTTTCTGCCGGTGCGGCTGGGCGTGCCGCCCGAATTCGGCGTGCTGACGCTGCGCCGCACCGGTTCGGCCGCGGCGCGGACGTAAATCGTCGGCGCCGGCCGATCCGGCGGATTCTGCAAGCCGCGTTCGCTTCAGGCGTGGCTGAACAGCTCGCGGACGCCCGCCTTGATGTAGTTGATTTTCTCGCCCAGCGTCGGCGCGCCGCGCAGCGTCCGGATGATCTTGGACGGCCGCAGGTAGAAATCGCGGATCGCCTGCTTGCGCAAGCGCTTGAAATCGTCGACCGACATGTAAAGCCCGCCGGTGGCCGGATCGCTGTAGGCGTCGCGCGGGATCTCCCCCTCGCGGATCAGCCCCTGCTTGACGCACAGGTCGTAGAGCGCCGTGCCGGGGAAGGGATAAGGATAGAAGATCTCCAGAATATCGGGATCCAGCTCGCGGGCGAACGCCATCTGCCGCTCGATCGTTTCGGGCGTGTCCCACGGCAGGCCCATCAGCAGGTAGACGCTTGACTTGATCCCCGCCTCGCGGATCCAGCGCACGGCCTGGAACGCCTGCGCCACCGTCGCCTTCTTCTGGATCCGGTCGAGCGTTTCCTGGTCGCCGCTTTCCACGCCCAGCGCGATGATCCAGCAGCCCGCCTTGCGCATCCAGCCGAGCACCTCGGGGTTGACCGTATCGACCCGGCTGTTGCTCGCCCACTGGATGTCGAGCCCCGCCTCGATGATCGACTGGCACAGCTCGATCACCCACTTTTTGTTCTGCGTGAACAGGTCGGAACGGAAAAGGAAATTGCGGATGCCGTGGCGCTCCACGCACTGGCGGATTTCGGCCACGACGTTTTCGACCGAACGATAGCGGTTCTTCGTGCCCGATACCTGATTGGCCAGACAGTAGATGCAGTGGAACGGGCAGCCGCGATTGGTGATGATCGTCGTCTGCACTTCCATCGTGTCGGGGCGGATGTAGAGCTCGTTGTGGGTCAGGTGGCGCGCCGGGAACGGGATCGCGTCCAGGTCGTCGGTGAACGGCCGGTCGCCGTTGCGCTGGACGGCGCCGTCGGTGTCGCGCCAGGTGATCCCAAGGATCGAGGCTGGGGCCGCGCCGCGCGCCAGCTCGGCGCACGTCTGTTCGTACTCGCCGCGGAAGACCACATCCAGCGCCGCGTACTGCTCCAACGTCTGGACGTCGCGCGTGTTGAAATGCGCGCCCTTGGCCATCGTCACGATCTTCGGGTCGACGCGCTTGGCCAGCGCGGCCGCCTCCATGTCCTGGTCCAGCGAGGGTGTCGTGATGCTCAGCAGGATGGCGTCGGGCTGGAATTCGCGCAGGTCCTGCTCCAGCCGGTCCCAGCCCCATTGCTCGCCGGGGTAGTCGGTCAGGCGCACCTCGGCGCCGGCCGCCTCGAAACTCCCCGCCGCATACATCAGGTCGATCGGCGGCCGCAGCGCGATCGTCTTCATCTTCTCGATCGGCGTCTGGCAACGATCCTCCCGGATGTACCGCCCGGTGGGGGGCACGATGCAGAACACGCGTTGGCAGGGTTGGCCCAGCATGGGAGGCTGACTGTCTGAAAACGGATGACTTGCGCGACTGACCCGCGTCCGCGGCCGCGCCTTCCCCGCTCGTTCCGCGGCAACGCCAGACGCGCCCTTTCAGTTTAAAGACCCCCGGTGAATCCGTCAAGCTGCCGAGCGTGCGTTTGCAGAAGGGACATAAGGGACATAACGGACGGAAGCGACGGAAGGGGCGGATGGCGAGGGTTATCTTCGCGAGTGACGACGGCTGTCCTCTGAAAGCTCCAAGCCGGCCTCTCCATTTCTCTTATGTCCTTCACGTCCCCTGTGTCCCTTTTGAAATTCAACACGATCGCAACCTGACGAACTTTGGCCCGGTGGAGCCGGGCATTGCGCATCATCCCACGGCGGGTTAAGCTGTACTGGGTGAATCTTGTGGCGCGCAATCTCCGGGCCAGGAACCGGCGGGCTGGGCCGATGATCGCACCGGCAAATGGTTTCAAGCGCAACCTCTCCCGGGCGGGGCATCGCGCCGCGCGGCGGTGGCCGGTGCTTGCCTTCGCGATGCTGCTCGCCGCCGCCACGGCCGCGGCGCAGCCCGACGCCGGCCGCGTCGAAGCCGCCGTCACACCGCTCGTTCCGCCGGCATTGACGCCGGCGACGGCCGACGTGCCCTCGACCGCCGGTCCGGCCCTGGCGCCGCCGGACCTGGCGGCGATTCCGGAGATCGTCCCGCCCCTGTCGGTGAACGAGTCGCGCCGGATGATCCTCGAAGTGGTCGAGCTCCTCGAGGAGCAACCCGATCTGCGCGACCGACCGCAACTGCTTGAGTTGCAGGACCGCAAGCTGCGGGCGGCCTCGCGCTACATCGAACGGATCGACCGCGCGTTCTCCACGCTGCCGTATTATCATTGGGAACTGGTGTCGGACGAAAAAATCCCCGGCGGCGAGGGGGGCGAGCAACTGATTACGCTGCGCGAGCCGTTGCCCGGCGTGACCGCGCTCAGCCTGCGCGTCAATAATCAGGATGTCATGATCGATTCGATGGAAGTCATCGATGTGTCGGGCAAGGTCTGGGAATTCAACAACCCGATCCTGTTGCCGGCGTTCCGCCCGCGTCACGAGGTCTGCTTTCTGCCGCTGCCGACCGATCTGAAGCAGTTGCGCATCACCAGCCGGACGGCCAATCCACGACCCGATCAGCGCCGGCCGCGCCTGACGATTCATGCGGGGGTCTGCACCCTCCCTGAGTCGGGCAAGCACGCCCTGCATCACATCCACGAGGCGCGCGAGCGGATCCGCAATGGCGAGTCGGCGGCGGCCGCCGCCCAGCTCCGGCGTGCCGCCCTGCTGTTGCAGGAGTTCGTCAACAGCCGCCGACTGTAGCCGGCTGGCTTGCTCCGTCTGCGGACCGACCCCGCTCCCCGGAGTCAGCACTCGCCCCATGACGCGGAACTCCCCAAAATCGCCGCTGACGCGCCTGCGAGTCGCCGTGGCGACCGTCATCCTGGGCATCCTCTTCGGCCTGCTCTACCTCGTCCAGACCCGCAAGGTCGCGTTTTTCGAAGTCACGTCCCAATCGATGGCGCCGACGCTCCAGGAGGGCGAGCGCTTCCTGATGTTCACGCCGAGCCAGTATCGCGTCGGCGATATCGTAGTTTTTTCGCTCCCCGAAACGCCCGAGACGCACACGGTCAAGCGGATTATCGCCGAGGGCCCCGCCACGGTGGAGGTCCGCGACGGACTCATCCGGGTCAACGGCCGGCCCGCCCCGCCGCCCCAGGGCGACGCCCCGCCGATCCCGGGGCTGAACGCCGACTGGACGGTCCAGCCCGGCGAAGTCTTTCTGGCCGGCGACAATCGCGACGACAGCTATGATTCGCGCGATTACGGCCCCGTGCCGATCGAGCGCCTGCAAGGGATCCTCTGGCTGCATCCGTTTTAAGACAGCGGACGATCGACCGCACCGGGGACGTATTTGTTGACTTGCATGCGGGAGGCCGTTCGCCGAAAGTAGGGCACGATTTTATTGACTCATCCACCCTGGGAAAGGACCAACGGCTATGCGATCTGGAATGGGAATTCCGGCGGCGGCCCTTTGCGTCGGCCTGCTGCTGGCCACGGCGTGTTCGATCATTGAAAACGAAGGCAAGATCGGCGTTGTCGAACAAGTGCAGCAGGCCTCGCTGGACGAGACCTATCAGGCGACGCTGAAGGCGCTGGGCGACCTCGAATTCGACGTCACCCGCAGCGATGTCGACAAACTGACCGGGTATGTCGAGGGAACGACCGCCGACCAGAAGCGTTTCGAGATCATCCTGGAAAAATTGACCGACGAAGCGACCAACGTGCGGATCCACTTCGAGCCGATGGGGGACAAGCCGCGCTCGGCGCTGGTTCAGCAGGAGATTGCCAAAAACCTGTGAGCGCGCCCGCCATGCAGTTCCAACCGGCGGTTTGCTGACGGCGAGACCGGCAAGGTAGTTCGGGATGGACCATCTGACACGGCTGACGCAGCGCTATGGTCCGGCGATCGCTCCGCTCATCGCCGACGAGCGGCTCAATCCGCTCGACGGCGGCGAACCCCATGGCGCCGTGCTGGGCGCCCTGGAACGCCTGACAGTCGACTCGGCGTTTGCCGGTTTCAACATCCAGGACCGCGCGATGGCGGCCGCCGTGATCAGCGGCCTGTGGCTCTATCACAATTACCTCGAGCGTTCGCATGCGATCAGCCAGTCGATCGCGAATGCAACGGGGAGTTGCTGGCACGCGATCATGCACCGGCGCGAGCCCGACGCGGCCAACAGCGCCTACTGGTTCCGCCGCGTCGGCGAGCATCCGATCTTCCCGGAGTTGCGCGCGGCGGCGCGCGCCGAGGCCGCCGGCGCGCCCCTCGCCCCCCATGCCGCGTTTCTCCTCGATCAGCGCCACTGGAATCCGTTCGCCTTCATCGACCTGTGCGAGGCATGCCGGGGCAGCGGCGATGCGACCGAAGCGCTCTGCCGGCGCATCCAGCTCCGCGAATGGAAACTGCTGTTCGAGTATTCATTCGATCAGGCCGTCGTCGGCGGTCGGCCGCTCGCGGGCGAGGCGTAGCGCGTCACCATGCCTCCCGAGCTGCCCCCCACCAATTTCCTCGACCCATACTTTTTCACTGTCCATGTCGTGATGCTCTTCATGCTGGGGGCGTGCTTCGGCTCGTTCTTCAACGTCTGCATCTATCGGATTCCGATGAATGTCCCGCTGAGCCTGCCCCCGTCGCACTGCTATCGCTGCGGCCGGTTCATCCGCTGGTACGACAACATCCCCCTGATCAGTTACTGGGTGCTGGGGGGAAAATGCCGCCATTGCGGCGCGAGCTTTTCCATTCGTTATTTCTGCGTCGAGCTGCTGACGGCGCTCCTTTTCCTGGCGGCGTTCCTCAAGCTCGGTTACACACTCGCGCTCCTGCCGGCCCTGGTCTTCCTGTCGCTGCTGATCATCGCCACGTTCACCGACATCGACCACTGGATCATCCCCGACCGCGTCAGCCTGGGGGGGATGGCGGCGGGGCTGGTGCTGGCGGCGATCCCGCCAGTCGCCTGGGCCCGGGGCAACCCGCTCGCGGTGCATCTCTTCCCGGTGGCGGAACCACTGGCCCCGCTGGCCAATGCCGCCGTCGGCGCCGCCGTCGGCTACGGCGGGCTCTGGCTCGTCGGCAAGCTCGGCACGCTCCTTTTCCGCAAGGATGCGATGGGGGTGGGCGACATGAAACTGATGGCGATGTTCGGCGCGTTCCTCGGCCCCGAGCCGCTGCTCCACGTGCTGATCCTGGCGTGCCTGGTCGGCACGGCGGCGGGGCTGGCCGGCCTGGCGCGCGCGCGGCTGACCCGCGACCGGGTGGTCGACCCGGCCACGGCGCCGCTGGCACTTTCGGGCGAGGAGGTCGATGCGTTGCTGGCGCGGATGCCGCTGGACGCAGCCGAAGCGCGCGTCGTGGATGCCGCGCTGCGCAAACCCGGCGTCCTCGGCCCCGTGCGTCATCATCTGCCGTTCGGGCCTTCGCTGGCGGTCGCGGCCGCCATCGTCTACTTCTACTTTCCGCAGCTGCGCGCCCTGCTCGAGCGGCTCGTCCTGCCCGGCCCGCTGGTGCCGTGACCGCCGCCGGGGGCACATTTTTCGCTCCCCGGATCACTTGTCCTCAACTTCATCCAAGGAATCCGTTTCATGCCCGAATATGCCAATGCCCGCGTCCTGATTTACGACAACCGCCAAGAGATGATCGACGCCTTCTGTCGACACCTGGTTGAGCTGGGCCAGGACGCCATCCGCCGGCACGGACGCTTCGCGCTCGCGCTGACCGGCGGCCGGACGCCCGGACCGTTCTACGAACGCCTGGCCGAGAAGCCCTACCGCGATCAGCTCGAATGGAGCAACGTGCGCATCTTTTTCGGCGACGAACGCTGCGTTCCACCCGACGACGATGCCTCCAACTACAAGCTGGCGCGCGAACGCCTGCTCTCCCGGGTGCCGCTGTCGGAGAAAAGCATCTTCCGCATGCCGGCCGACGACCCGGATCACGCGCGTGCGGCGCGGGCGTACGAGGCGGCGCTCGAACGCGAATTGAATCTCAACACGCTGGGGATTCCCGCCTTCGATCTCGTGCTGCTGGGGGTCGGCGAGGACGGCCACATCGCTTCGATCTTCCCCGGCACCGAAGCGACGCGCGCGCGCGATCGCCACGTGATGTTCAACCACGTCGAGAAGCTTGGCGCCTGGCGCATGACGCTGACCTATCCGGTGCTGAACGCGGCGCGCCACGTCTGGATCCTTGCGACCGACGCCGGCAAGCGGGAAATCGCCGCCCGAGCGCTCGGCCATCTGCCCGGCGGCAACGTCCTGCCGATCTGGCACGTGCGGCCGGCCGACGGGCGGCTCGTCTGGTGGCTGAGCAGCGAGGCCGCCGCGCTGATCCCGCCCGAGGAGCAGGATCGCCCCGAGGGCGAGGACGAGGTCTGAGCATGGGCGCCGGCACGCTGTGGGGCGAGCCCCTCTTCCGCCGGGGAGTCGATGAGTTCAACGCGGGGCGCTACTTCGCGGCGCATGAATCGCTCGAACGGCTCTGGCTGCGCACCACCGGCCCGCGGCGCGAATTCCTCGCCGGCCTGATCCTGCTTGCCGGCGCGCTGCATCAACTCAAAGTGAAGCGCTACCCTTCGGCGGCGGCGCGTCTGTTCGCCCGGGCCAATCGCCGCTGGCACGCGCTGCCGGCGGTGGTCGACGGACTGGACCTCGCGGCGATCGAAAGCCAGTGCCGCCGCTGCCTGACCGAGGAGGCCTGCCCCCCGCGGATCAGCTTGCCCGGCGAGCACGAGGCCCAGGAACAGCTTTTGGAGTGATCGACGAAATTGGGATGCGGTTGAAATCCGTCGGCTCCGTCCGATCCGACGGATTTTTTGCTGGCAAACATCCTTACCCGCATCGCACGCCGGCTGGCCACGGGTTGCCAATCGGCGCGCGGACCGATAACGTGATGTATCCCCTATCGCGCGGGAAGGATCCCCGCGGTCTTCCTTAAGGGACTGGTCCCTTGATTTTCCGACCAGGAGGTTTCCGATGCTGATCGAATTTGTTTTCTGGATGGCCCTGGCGATCCTTGTCGGGTCGTTCGCGATCTATCTCCTCTTTGGCCTGCTCAACCGGCTCACCCCCCGCCTTCACCGCCCGCTGCTGCGCCTGATTATCCAGCATCTGCGCGCCCCCCTGCGGTTGCTGGGGCCGCTGCTGGCCGCGAAGGTCGTCGCCGACTCGTACCCCGACCTGACGATTGTCGCGGCGGTCAACCATGTCATCGCGCTGCTGCTGATCGGCGCCATCGCCTGGCTGCTGATTGCCGCCGTGCGCATCCTGCGCGAGCGGATCATGGCGCGCTACGACATCACTTCGCCCGACAACCTGGCGGCGCGCAAGATCGCCACGCAGCTGCGCGTCCTGCAGCGGATCCTCGTGATCCTGATCGTTTTCATCGCCGCCGCCTGCGCCCTGATGACGTTCGACCAGGTCAAGGCGATCGGCGCCAGCCTGCTCGCCTCGGCCGGCATCGCCGGCATCATCCTGGGCTTCGCGGCGCAGAAGTCACTCGCCACTTTCATGGCCGGTCTCCAGATTGCCATCAGCCAGCCGATCCGCATCGACGATGTCGTCATCGTCGAGGGCGAATGGGGCCGCATCGAGGAAATCACGCTGACCTACGTCGTCGTCCGCATCTGGGACCAGCGCCGGCTGATCGTCCCGATCACCTACTTCATCGAACAGCCGTTCCAGAACTGGACGCGCGTCTCGGCCGAACTGATGGGCACCGTCTTCCTCTATCTGGATTACACGGTGCCGCTGGACAAGCTCCGCGCCGAGCAGACCCGCCTGCTCGAGCAGGACCCCAACTGGGACGGCAGGGTCAACGTCGTGCAGGTCACCGATGCGCGCGAGCACACGATGGAGGTCCGGCTGCTGGTCAGCGCGGCCAATTCGGGCAATCTGTGGTCGTTGCGGGTTGCGCTGCGCGAGGGGATGCTGGATTATATTCGGCGGGAGTTTCCGGACAGCCTGCCGCGCGTGCGGGCCGAGCTCCGCCAGCCCGACCTGCAGGGGCCGCGTCCGGTGGAAGCTTGATCCATTTCGACCCCTCGGCTGGATGATA
>ERZ795030.1792-NODE-1792-length-27824-cov-31.762001_pt1 | contig 27824 bp, 23 predicted proteins | sample MGYA00375122_ERZ795030 | MGnify/ENA primary metagenome ERZ795030 (study PRJEB30165, sample SAMN05720146) | activated sludge metagenome | isolation source: anaerobic digester from wastewater treatment plant | place: Japan | collected 2015-04-20 ... | reverse complement strand
GGCCACCCCTGCGTACGCTACGCGGCTGTATAACTATATAATTACCGAATTAATAAAACGATATTCACATCCCGGCATTCCTGCCGACTGGGAAGCATTCCCTTACCTACAAGTTGGGTTGCAAATGACAAAATCTTTCCTCAATGCCACACAACAGGCTAAGCTCGGCCAAGTACTGACCATAGCGTCTAAACACGGCTCCCGTGTGGGCCCCATGTATGGTGACTTGCACCATGAAAACATCTTAAGCCTGTCTGCCGATCGTTTTTATCTAATTGATCCAACTTGCTTCATGCTTTCAGGCATCCAAGCTTATGATGCACTTCATTACATCGCCTATTGGACCTGGAAAAGCTCGGGTCTGGACTGGTCATATTGGATGGACGCGCTGACCGCGTGCCATAATTCTGGCTGGATGGCTCCTGGTTGTGAACATATTACCCGGAACTTCATTGATATTGATCTCGGTTCTGCCGCCGTTTTCTACGGCACAGCTCGCCTTGGTCAATTGTCCATTTCATTTGGAGAATCCTGGAAAATCCCTGAACGGCAACAATCTGGTTTGTCAGCGCTTATCGAGCAGTGTTAAGGATGAATGGCAATCCGTTGCTGGTCTACAAAACTGGAGCATGCATGAATTTTAGTACGTTCAAGAAGAAAATTGGAAACCTGCCGATGGTAGGCCCGTGCTTACGCAAAGCATGGCGTGTGCTGCATGGGAAACCCGCAACATTGCCTCCTGCGCCCTTTGTTCGGGAGCCTCTCGATCCCACCGCCGCCCCTGCACATCAGCAGGTCCGCCAATGCCTGAACTTAATCAACTACGCCAAGGCTGGCGGCAAACCCTACTCCGCCACAAAGTATCCGGGTGGATACCATTCTATGACCATCGGCAGCGTGCGCCTGGCCGGACAGCGGGATCCTGAGTACCGTTTGAACCTTGCTCCCTTTAATTTCAAGGGTAAGACGGTACTAGACATTGGCAGTAACCAAGGCGGCATGTTGCTGCCTCTCGGCACATGTCTCCGCTGTGGTGTGGGGGTCGATTACGATCCGAAAATGGTCAACGTGGCCAACCGAATTGCCGCAGTCCAAGGCTGTGGTCAACTTCGTTACTACGTGTTTGACATCGACCGGGAACCGCTGGAACTGCTCAAGGACTTTCTCCCCGACGAGCGAGCGGACATCGTCTTCCTTCTGTCCATCTGCATGTGGATCAAGAACTGGCGAGAGGTTATTGCCTTTGCGGCAAGTATTGCACCGGCCTTGTTGTTCGAAAGTAACGGCACGCCCCAGCAGCAGTCAGAGCAGGAACAGGAACTACGCCGCCGTTACGCCCGCGTCCAGCTACTCACCGGAGAATCGGTTGACGATGCCAATCAGAAACTACGAAAGCTATTTTTCTGCGACCAACCGGTCACGACTTGATCGCGTCGGAAGTGGAATCCGCCACATCAGCGGGTCCAAGTGGCGCTTGAATTCGAACGTTTTATACTGCATCATAAAGAGTATTATTTAAGAAAGTAACCTGCTATACTCCGGTTTTGCGAGAGGAGTACCAGCGGTTGTTCTGTCTTTCGAGGAGCGGAAGTCCTTGGGTCAATGGGCCAGGACACGAACGTTTTGAACGCCACGCGGCAGACACCGCCTCGCTGATACCGACGCCAACCCAGACCTCACCTCACTTTTTTATAGTACGCTTTCGCCACTCGCGTCAGTTCCCCGCTGTGATGCCACCCAATGGTCATTATGAAGATTGCGCGAAGATTGCACATCCGCTACAAGCTGACGATAGGTGCTAACCCATGAGTGTTCCCGCCATCGTCCATCTGATGTATTTTCCCTGGGATCGGGAACAACAGCTGAAGACGGACCCGGAAGACTTTGATCACACCCCGGTAGATTTACTGCGCAAATATGCCGTGGGGATGGAGGTGAAGCTCTGGACTTACCCGGCTGCAAAGGCGTTGTGCGAGCAATATTACCCGGCGGTTTGGGAGGCCTTGCGGAACATTGCCCGGCCGGTGATGTTGGTGGACGTATTACGGTGGGTGGTCGTCCATCATTTTGGCGGACTCTATTGGCAAATCAATACGACACCGCTGGTGCCAATGGAGGCTTACCTCCCGCCGGCGGGGAAGAATGTTCGCCTATTCACCGAGTTTGATTTGACACCCGAGCAGTGTCGGCGGGCCATCTTTGAACCGATTCGGGCGGGAGAGCCTGAAGAGGCCAAGCGGATTATGATTCAGGTATTTGCCGCCGAGCCGGGCGCACCGTTTGTGACGAATGTCATTCGACTGCTTCAAGAGCGGGTTCAGCAATATCGGCCACAGCGGGACTACGACATTCTGTTCATCACGGGAAATGCGGCGGCGAGTACGGCTTATGACCGGTTCGGGCGCAATGATCCGGGGGTGGCATTAACCAGCTTGGCCGAATCACGGCGGATGATCAAATTGCATTACCAAGGATCATGGCGCACCGACCCGCGCAGCACAGAGACGGTAACAACTCCGCGTATTGCGCGCGCGGGAATGCCCGCATCTGCGGGGTGGCGTCGAAGTTTGCGGAACTTCTATTATCGTTTCTTGGCCCCTCATCCTCATGACACAGCCATGGGCCAACACGAGTTGATGGGCGGCGAGCGAACTCTAGGGCGGTTGCTTTCTGTGGTCCATAACCTCAATATTTCCCGAGTGGTGGAAATTGCAGATGCTCCTCTCGGAACAATAGGGCTGCAGGCCGTATCCATTCACCCGTCGCGGGCTGTAATTGCCAGGCACAAGCAGGAGCCGGGTGCCGTTTGGCGGCATATCAACTTGTTCTATTCAACGCTACCGAAAGGCGACCTGTTTATTTGCCCGAATTATCTGGAGTGGATTTCATTTGGCGAGGCACACCGCATTTTGTCACGAATTGCTGCGGCAGGGTTTCGCTATGTGGCGTTGACCGACCATCCGCTTTTGGCTAGCAATTGGGATGCCGCCCTCGGGGATTTCCGGCCATTGAATATGGGTTTGGAACCTTTTCTTTTGGGCCAAGCAGTCGCCAGTGTGGAATGGCCCGATTCCACCGGCCGACCGGATCGGCGTGTTGCCACCTGGGAAATGCCCAGCCGGTAAACTACTTTTCCACGGGGACGACAATGCCGCGGAGGAGGACGCGTTGGCAGGCGAGGAAGACGGCGAGGGTGGGGAGGGCGGCGAGGAGGAGGGAGGCTTGCACCACGCCGGGGCCGGAGCGCTGTTGCAGTTGGTAGAGCCAGACCATCAGGGTCCACATTTTGGGGTCCTGGCAAATGAGCAGGGCATACATGAAGTTGGCGTAGGCCAGCGAGAAGGCTTGCAGGGCAATGACGGAGAGAATGGGGGTGGAGAGGCGCATGGTGATGTGCCAAAAGAGCGTCCATTCGCCGGCGCCGTCAAGTTGGGCGGATTCGTAGAGATCGCGCGGCAGGGAATCGAAAAACCCTTTGAGGAGGAAAATGGAGTAGCCGCTGGCCATGCCGGGCAGGAGCAGCGCGGCGAAGGTGTTGAGCAAGCCCAACTCGCGCAGAAGGACAAACACGGGGATTTGCGTGACCATGTGCGGGAAGGCCATGGTCAGCATCAGGAACAGCAGGATTTGCGGCCCGACGGCCGGCTTGAAGCGGCTGAGGGCGTAGGCGGCGAGCGGGTTGACCAGTAGGGCGAGCAGCACGGCCAGCGCGCAGTAGATCGTGGTGTTCAGGATGCCGCGACCATGGAAGAGGATATAGTCGAGCACGGTGCGGTAGTTGCGCCACAGCAGTTCATGGCGGATGGCGGCCCGGTGTTCGCGAAATAGTTGGACATGGTGCGCCAACTGAGGCATGGGGGGGACGGAGGAGCCGGGGGCGATGACCGAAGGGTGGGCGCGGGCCAACCAGTCGTGCCAACGGGTTTCCGGCGTATCGAGGGCACCGTCCACGAGCCAGAGCGGCGCGAGCGAGTATTGGGTGAAGTCGCGCCAATCTTCCTGCACCAGCGGCGGGGCATCGGCGGGGCAGGTGCGCGGCAGGGGAATATCAGCATACGCGGCGTAAGCCGTGCCATGTGCGGCATTGTACGCGGCGATGTCCGCCGAGTAACGCGGTTTGAGGTAGAGCTTGTGGAAAAATCCGGCTGGCGAAAGGACGGTCTGGCACCACGGCGGCGCATTGAGCTTGAAGGAATCAAACTCCGCGGCGAGCGGCGTGGCGGCCGGAACAGTATGCGGGAAGAGGTAAGCCGGCGGCTGGATGAAAACCGCGTACCAAGCGGCAAAGTCGGCGCCGAGCGCGGTATTCAGCGCGTCCAGGTCGCCAAACTTGGCGCGCAGATGGCGGCGGAACTCCCGGAGCTGCACGGGAAATGCGCCGGCCTGTGGCGCCCAGTAGTGGCCGAGCGCGATGGATTCCGGCGTGAGTGCCCCCGTCGCCAAAAACTCACGCCACAGCGGCACCAGATCCGCGCCGGGCGCGGCGTTGGGTGCGGGCAGGGGGATGGATTCAAACGAGGGATAATCGGTATCGAACGCAATGTTGAGCGCATCGAGCGATTCGTTGAACAGCGCCTCGAGATGTTTTTGCCAGAGAGCGGTGTCGGAGACCAGCATTCGTGGCAGGAGGACGTTGTCGCGTTGGTCCGCGATGGATTTGGTCGAGCCGGCCAACATCAGGCTCAGCGGATAGAGCATGGCCAGGGCACCGATGGCGAGGGCGGAATACATCGCGCCAATGCGCAGGCGCGTGCCCCACGATTTGCGGCCGATTTTGGCGAGGATGGGCATGGCTAGGCCGTTCCTTCGCGGTTGGCGCGGAATTCGACGCGGGAGAGGATGCGGAGTTGATAAAGCGTGAAGCCCACCAGCAGGCAGCCAAGCATCCAGGCGGCGGCGGTGGCGGGGCCCAGGCGCAGGAAGATGAAGGCCTTGTAGAAAATATGCAGGCCGGCGACTTCCGTGTTGGCGCCGCCGGCGGTCATGGCCAGGATGTTGGCTTCGGCCTGCCAAGCGGCAATGAACACCCCGACAAAGTTGATGATGAGCAGCGGGCGCAAAGTGGGAATGACCACAAACAGGATTTTATCGGTGAACGATGCGCCGTCCATATCGGCGGCTTCGTACAGTTCATCCGGGATTCCTTTGAGCGCGGCGAGATAGATCAGGCAGCCCGGCCCCATGCCGGCCCACAGCATGGGCAGTACGCAGGCCAGCAACGCGGTGCGGGAATCATCCAGCCAGCGCACGGGTTCGGGCAGCGTGGCGAACAAGCTGACAAAGCTATGGCCCGTGGTGGCGGTGCGCATGATTTCGCGCAGAGGGCCCAGCGGCGCGGCTGCCAGCAGGAGACCCGCCGCCACGGTGAAGAGCGCCGGTCGCCACAACTGGTGTCGCAATAACCGGCGTGCCAAGTGCAGCGCCACCAGCAGCGCCCCGGCGCTCAGCAGCAACCAGCCGCCGGCGGGAATGGGCAGGATCAGCCGGTTGAGCAAGCCGGCTTCCGAGGGTTCATAAAAAGTTTTCCACAGCAAAATTACCACTAGTCCGGTCAGGGCGGCGGGCAGATAGAAAATCAGGCGGAAGGCGATGCGTCCGCGCGGCACTTCTTGCAAAAGAATGGCCAGCAGCACGGGCGGGATAAACGTGAGCGTGATGACGAGCACGGCGTAGCGCGCGGAAGTCAGCAGCGCGCGCCACCAATCGGGGTCCCAGAGCAGGTCGGCAAAGTTGTCGAGAAAGACCCAGGTGGAATCGCCAAAAATCCGGTAATCAAAAAACGCCATGGCCGCGCCGCGCACCAAAGGCACATAGCCCCAGACCGCAATGGTGGCCGCGGCGGGGAAGAGCAGCAGCAGCGCACGCCAGTGGCGGCGCAGCCAGCCGCCGGTTGCGCGCGGGCGGGGGGGGGCAGCGCCGGGAGCGGGCCGCGTTGCGGGGGCGGGTAAAAAGAGGCGGGCCATGTGGCGCAGCACCAGCAGCACGCTGGCGAGAATCACCAGCAGCAAGGCGCTGGCGGCGGTGCGCCGCTTGGCCAACTCGGCGGGCGGCACCACGCCGAGCATGTCGGCATCGGCCTTGCGCCGCGCCTGAACGAGCAACTCGCGCAATTGCGCTTGGCGCGCGGCGGGGTCCGTGGCCAGCCGGCCGGCCAGCGACAGTTCTTCGGCTTGGCGGATGGGCGTGGTGAGGATGTCGTAAATGACGTTGGCATTTTTGCCGTAAGGCTCGGGGCGGCCGGCGGCGATGGCAATGGCGTGGCTATCGCGCCATTCGGCAGGGATGGTGCCGACGATGTGCTCATAGCCCTGCGCGCGGAGCTGCTCCGGCGGCAGGAAGCGGCCCAAGCCGCCGGCCACCAGCGTCTGAATCCGGATGGCTTCGGCGGCCGGCGAATACTGGAAATTGATGTATTCCCACGCGGCATCGCGCACGAGCGGATGCGTCACTCCGGCAAAAATACCCATCATGCGCGAATTGATTTCGGTGCCGCGCGTGACGGGGCCGATGGGCAGGGGGGCGATGCCGGTCAGGTCCGGATTCAGCCCGGCGAGCAGCTTGTCATCAATATAAGCAAACATCATGGCCAACTGGCCGCGCCGCCATTTCAGGTTGGACTCGGCGGTATCCTTGATGACGTAGCCGCGGCGACGTTTGCCCTCGGCATCGGTCCACGGCTCGGTGGTCAGGCGCACATAAAAATCGAGCGCGGTGGCCGCGGCGGGGGAATCGAACACCGCGCGCCAGCGGTTTTCTTGTTCAGCGAACACGAGCGCCTCGCCGCCCGCGCCCCAGAGGAAGGGCAGCCACAAATAGGATTCGTGTTTGCCGCGCGAGAGTCCCAGCGCATAGATGCCGCGCGCGGGGTCGGCCACCTGCCGGCAGACGCGGTAGAAATCGTCCCACGTCCAATCGGGCTGCGGCGCGGGGAGGCCGGCGGCCTCGAACAAATCGCGGCGGTACAACACCACGCGGCCGAGTGGCGGGCCGCTGGGCATGGCCCACACGTGCACCGCGCCATCCGGCCCCGGGCGGCGGATGACGGGCTCGATTTTCGGATGCACCCGGCGCGCCCACTCGGCGGGCGGCAACGCGGTGGCGTAGCCGTCCGTTGGGCGGTCGAGGGGATACAAAAACCCCTGCGAAATATAGGTTTCAGATTGGCGGAAATTGACGTAGAGCACATCGGGCGCCACATTGCCGGCGATGGCCAGCAGCGTGCTTTCGATGCCCTCCACCTGAATGCCGGAAAAGCGGTGGAGCTGCACCGCGAGGTTGCGCAAGTCCAGCGCGCCATAGCGCGCGGGGTCGGCGGCTTGGCGCGCGCGCAGGAGGTCGGGCGCCAACCGCAAAAATTCGCGCTGCACGACCAACTCCGCGCGGGTCGCCGGATCGGTGCGGGAGGGGTCCGGCAAGTTGAAGAGCGTCAGGTTCAGGGTGACCTGATTCGAGGTTTGCGCGATCCACCCCGCGCTGGCGGGAGCGGCCGCGGCGAGCAAAAGCAGGGCGCTGGCGATCGCCCGGAAAAAATGACGCGGGATTTTTTTGCGTGCGGCCGCCGGGTTTTCCACACTGTGGAAAAAAGTTTTCCACACTGTGGAAAAATGGCGCGCGAATTTTCCACACTGTGGAAAATATCCGGTTGTTTTTTCCATGGCGTGGAAAACTGTAGGCATTCGCGCGGAGCCGCGCAACGCCCAAGTCGGCACGGGTTGGTCAGCGGCGCGGTTTGGGGTCAATGGCCAGGCGGATGCTCTTGATGCAGTGGGCGCCGAACTTGTTTTGCAGCCGCGTGAGGATTTCCGCGCTCAGGGGGCCGCGCAATTCCATCAGCCAGCCGGGATGACTGACGAAGATGGTCAGGACGCGGTTGGCCAAGTTGGCGGGGCGGGTGTTGGCGGCAAGCTGTGGGCCAACCAGTTCTGGCCAGGCGGCAACAATGGCAGCATCCTGCGCGTGGTCGTCCAGCTTTAGTCCGTTCAGCACCGCCGGAATGAACGCGCCGATGGACTGGATGCCGGGGTCTTCCAGGGGCGGAGTCTCATCCGCGATTTGGAAGCGCTCGCGGGAGATTTGCCACTTGCCCTTATGCCATGGTTTGCGCCTTCTCATGCAAAAACCGTAGCACAGCCCGGCGGCCAAGGGAATCGGGTTTCCGTGTGCGGGCGCTCGACGTTGGCGAGGGTGGGATGTAGATTGCGCGGAGCATGGCGGAAGAGGAATCCATTTTATTGCGGTTGCGCGGACGGGTGCAGGGGGTGGGGTTTCGGCCGGTGGTGTTTTGCCTGGCGCACGAGCTGGGCCTGCGCGGCTGGGTGCGCAACGATGGCGATGGCGCGGAGGTGGCGTTGGCGGGGCCCGCGGCGGCCATTGCAGCGTTCCGCGCGGCGTTGCCCGGGCGCCTGCCGGCGGCGGCGGCAATTACCGCGGTGACCGAGCACTCCGCGCCGGACGATTGGCCGGCCGGTTTTGAAATCCGCAGCAGCGCCACGCCGCACGGCGCGCGCGCGGCAGGCATTCTGCCGGACTTGGCGACATGCCCCGACTGCCTGCGCGAAATCCTGGATCCGCGCGACCGGCGGTTCCGCTATCCCTTTGCCAACTGCACGCACTGCGGACCGCGGTTCAGCATGATTGAGGCGTTGCCCTACGACCGCGCCAACACAACGATGCGCGGCTTTACCCTATGCGCAGATTGCGCGGCGGAATATGCCGACCCGCGCAACCGCCGTTTTCATGCGCAGCCAAATGCGTGCCCAGTGTGTGGTCCGCATTTGACGTGGACGGCGGCAGATGGCACGGTGCAGACCACGCACGATGCTGCACTGCTGGCGGCGGCGGCAGCAGTGCGCGCGGGTCGGATTGTGGCGGTCAAAGGGTTGGGCGGCTTCCATCTGATGGTGGCCGCGCACGACGCGGCGGCCGTGCAGCGGTTGCGTGCGCGAAAACGACGCGACGAAAAACCCTTCGCGCTGATGTTCCCCTCGCTGGCGGCCATCCAAGCAGTGGCCGAAGTATCGGCGGCGGAGCAGACGTGGCTGGAATCGGCCGCCGCACCGATTGTGCTGCTGCGCAAGCGCGCGGCCACGCCGGGCATTGCTGAGGAGGTGGCCCCGCGGTTGCCCTGGCTAGGCGCGATGCTGCCCTACACCCCGCTGCATCATTTGCTGCTGCGCGAAATTGGCTTCCCGGTGGTGGCCACGAGCGGCAACTTGAGCGATGAGCCCATTTGCATTGATAATGAGGAAGCGCGCGAGCGGTTGGGGGATATTGCTGATTTCTTCCTGCTGCACAACCGGCCGATCGCCCGGCCGATGGATGACTCCGTAATGGCAGTTGTGGATGAACAGCCCGTGGTGCTGCGCCGTGGCCGTGGGCTGGCGCCGTATTCGCTGCCGGTGGCCGGCGCGCCGGATGGCTTGGTGGCTGCGGGCGCGCAGATGAAAGGCGCGCTGGCTGTGGCGGTGGGTGGCAACGCAGTGATGAGCCCGCACCTCGGCGATTTGGATCACGACGGCGCGGCGCGCCTCTGGGCGCGCACCGCGCGCGATCTGACCGCGCTGCACGGGCTGCGCATTACGCGCGCGGCAGTGGACCTGCATCCGGATTATGCCGCCACGCGCGGCGCGGCGGAGTGGGGCGTGCCGTTGACAGCGGTGCAGCATCATCATGCGCACATTGCGGCGTGCCTTGCGGAAAATCAATTGGCCGGCCCGGCGCTGGGAATTGCGTGGGATGGGACGGGGCTGGGGCCGGATGGCACGATCTGGGGCGGCGAGTTTCTGGTGTGCACCCGCGCGGAGTATCGCCGCGCGGCGTGGCTGCGGGCGTTTCCGCTGATCGGTGGCGATGCCGCGGCGCGGGAGCCGCGCCGCGTGGCGCTGGGGCTACTGCGCGAAATGGGTGCGCCGCTGCCGGAGCTGGGTTTTAGCGCGCAGGAGATCGCGGTGCTGGATGGCATGTTGCGGGAGAATGTGAATGTGGCGCGCACCAGTAGCGCGGGGCGCTTGTTCGATGCGGTGGCCGCGTTGCTCGGGATTTGCCACGTGATGGCACACGAGGGGCAGGCGGCGATGCGCCTCGAAGCACTGGCTGGCGACCTTGCCGCCGAACCGTATCCGTTCGGCTGGCGTGGGACGGAACTGGATTGGGCGCCGATGATTACGGCTTTGCTGGCGGGGGGGGAGCCGCCAGCCACGGCCGCGGCGCGGTTCCACGAAACGCTGGTGGCAATGATGGTGGCCGTGGCGCAGCGCGAGGGGCTGGCAGATGTGTGCCTTTCCGGAGGGTGTTTTCAGAATCGCCGGCTGCTGGCGACAGCCACGCACGCGCTGACCCGGGCCGGCTTCCGGGTGTGGCGGCACCGGGAAATTCCGCCCAACGATGCCGGAATTTGCCTTGGCCAGTTGGTCGTAGCCAGCGCCCAAGCAGCGGAGCATTGACCCGTTTGGCAAAGGCTTGCATTTTACCCACACGGCTGGTGTAATGCGGGCGATTTCGAGGAATGCGGAAGGAGATCAAGATGAAGAAAATTTTCTGGATGATCGCAGTGGTGGCCTTGGCGCTGAGCAGCGTGGCGGTGATGCCGGCGGCGGCGCAGGCGGACGCGGTGCTGCTGGTGGCACCGGCGCGCTTCCCCGTGATGCAAGTGGCTTTTGATGTGGCGCGGCGCTTCCCCACGATTTTGGTGAGCTACCAAGGCTCGCCGGACAAGCCGGCGCTGCATGCGTGGAACGGCTTTGAGTGGATGCCGCTGTCGTTGGCGGATTACCAGAGCGGCGCGTTTTTGCAGGCGTATCCGGGCCGCACAATCTTCCTCGGCGATGACGCTTTGCTGCCGGCCAGCCTGCGCGGCATCAGCGCGTGGTGCGAGCAGAGCACGCAGATTCCGGAATTGGACAATGTGGGGTTGATCAACGCCATCGGCAACTATCTGCCCTTCACGCCGGCGGATTGGCGCTGGTTTGCGGGCCGCTACAATCTTTCGCTGACGAACTTGAAGGCGGAAGAAGCGGAAGCCGCCCGTCGCGAGACGTGGTACGGCGACAAAGGCGCGGTCAAGGATCCGGCGCCGTCGTTCTTCAAGTATTTCACCCGTTCGCGCCGCCACTCGGCGCCGGCCCCGGTACGCATTGAGCCGGTTGAGGCCGAGACGCCGTAAGGCTCCAGCGGTTCATGACCATGCCGCGCCGTTTCCAGCGCACGATCCGGGGCCTGTGGGCCGCGGGCGCGTTGGGGGCGGCGCTGTTCGTTGCGGCCGGTTGCAAGACCATCCATGAAGAAGTGACCCCGTTGCGTGAGACCACGCTGACGGTGGCGCGCTCCGGTGGCGAGGTGACGCTTTCGTGGATCGGCACGCAGGGGATGTTTTATTCCGTCATGTTTGCCGAAGCGCGCGGGGCGAAGGCACAATGGAAGTTGCTGCCGGATGCAGTCAATATCCGCGGCATGGTGACCGGCGAACCGATCGTGGTACATGATCGTCTGCCGGCGGCGCAGCAGCGCTACTATCGCCTGCATCAGGGCGCCAAGCCGCTCGTGCCGTAGGCCGCGCCCGCGGCCAATGAATTTACGGGGGAAGGCACGCGCCGCGCGCCGAATGTTTTACGCCGCAAGTTTTGCCGGGGCTCAGTCGCCGTTGACGGGGCAGGGGTGGATGTCCCAAATTTCGCTGGCGTATTCAGCGATGGTGCGGTCGGTGCTGAACTTGCCGGAGTTGGCAATATTCATGATGCACATCCGCGCCCAGCGTTCCTTGTCTTCGAAGGTCTTGGCCACTTCCGCCTGACAGGCGACATAGGCATCGAAATCAGCCAGCACCTGGAAGTAGTCGCCGTGGGTGAGCAGCGTATCCCAGATGGGCTGGTACAGACCGGGTTGGTCGAGGTTGAAGAAGTTGTTTTTGATGGCGTCGAGCACGCGGCGCAGCGCGGGGTTGGCGTTGTAAAGCGCCCACGGGTTGTAGCCCGCGCGGCGGGTGGCTTCGACTTCTTCCACGGTCTGGCCGAACAGGAAGAAGTTCTCCGCGCCGACTTCCTGCCGGATTTCGACGTTGGCGCCATCGAGCGTTCCGATGGTCAGCGCACCATTGAGCTGGAACTTCATGTTGCCGGTGCCGCTGGCTTCGGTGCCGGCCGTGGAAATCTGCTCGGACAGGTCGGCGGCGGGGATGATGCGCTCGGCGAGCGAGACGCGGTAATCGGGCAGGAAGAGGACGTTGAGCCGGTTCTTCATGGCCGGGTCGTGGTTGACCACGGCGGCAACATCGTTGAGCAGCTTGATGATCAGCTTGGCGAGGAAGTAACCCGGTGCGGCCTTGCCGCTGAAGATATAGGTGCGCGGCACGAACGCCATCTGCGGGTTGGATTTCAGCTCGAAGTACTGGTGCATGATGTCCAGCGCGTTGAGCAGCTGCCGTTTGTATTCGTGCAGCCGCTTGACTTGGACATCGAAGAGGGAGTCCACGTTCACGCGCACGTTGAGCTCGCGGTGAATCAACTCGGCCAGCCGGACCTTGTTCTCGCGCTTGACCGCCATGACGCGCTTTTGGAAGTCGCGGTCCGCGGCAAATTGTTCGAGGCGCTTGAGCTGGGTCAGGTCGGTGATCCAGCCATCGCCGATTTTTTCGGTGATGAGCGCGGCGAGGCCGGGGTTGGCCTTGAGCAGCCAGCGGCGCGGGGTGATGCCGTTGGTCTTGTTGTTGAAACGCTCGGGCCACAGCTCGTAGAAATCCTTGAAGAGGGTGGACTTGAGCAGCTCGGAGTGCAGGGCGGCCACGCCGTTGACAGAGTGCGAGGCCACCACGGCGAGATAGGCCATGCGGACTTCGCGCATGGGGCCTTCCTGAATGAGCGACATCCGCACAATGCGGTCGTGGTCGCCCGGATAGCGCGTGGCGATTTCGCGCAGGAAGCGGCGGTTGATTTCGTAGATGATTTGCAGGTGGCGCGGCAAAATGCGTTCGAAGAGCTCGACGGACCAGCGTTCCAGCGCCTCGGGCATGAGGGTGTGGTTGGTATAGCCAAAGGTGCGCAGGACAATGCTCCATGCGTCGTCCCACTCCAGATGCTCCTCATCCAGCAGCAGGCGCATCAGCTCGGCAGTGGCGAGGGCGGGGTGGGTATCGTTGAGCTGGATGGCCACCTTGTCGGGGAAGGAATGGATTTCGTTGCCGTCGGCCCGGAAGCGGCGCAGGATGTCGTGGAGCGAGCAGGCGATGAAGAAGTATTGCTGCTTGAAGCGCAGGTCGCGCCCCTGCTCAATGTTGTCGTTGGGATACAGCACCTTGGTAATGTTTTCGGTGAGGGTTTTGGCCTCGTAGGCCTTCATGTACTCGCCGGTGTTGAAGAAGGTGAGGTTGAATTCCTCGGTGGACTTGGCCGTCCACAGGCGCAGGTTGTTGACGGTGTTGTTGCCGTAGCCGGGGATGGGCAGGTCGTAGGGAACGCCCAGCACAGTTTCATAATCCACCCAGCGGGCGTTTAGCCGCCCATTGCGCTCTTCCATTTCCACGCGCCCGCCGAAGTGGACCTCGAATTGCGATTCGGGGCGCTCGATTTCCCACGGGTTGCCGAAACGCAGCCAGTTGTCGGGCAACTCCACCTGATAGCCATCTTTGACGGTCTGGCGGAAGATGCCGTAGTCGTAGCGCACGCCGTAGCCGTAGCCCGGCAGTTGCAGCGTGGCGAGCGAGTCGAGGAAACAGGCCGCCAGCCGGCCGAGGCCCCCGTTGCCCAGCCCGGCATCGCGTTCGAGGTCGCGCAGGAAGTCCCACGACAGGCCGAGGTCGTCCATGGCCTTGCGGACGTTTTCATCCAATTGCAAATTGATGACGTTGTTGCCCATGGCGCGCCCGATGAGGTACTCCATCGAGAGGTAATAGGCGCGCTTGACGCCGGTTTTGTGATAGGTGACCGAGGTGCGGATCCAGCCGTCCACGAGGTGGTCGCGGATGGCCAGCGCCAAGGCGTAATAGCGGTCGTGGTCCGTGGCGGAAAACTCGTCCTTGGCGAGGGAATACTTCAGGTGGTTGAGGTAGCTGCACTTGATGGCTTCCACGCTATTCAACCGCTTGCCATTGCACGGCACTTCCATGGCCGGCACATTCTGTTTGGCTATCGCACTCATCCAAAAACTCCTGCAATCAAACTGCGGCAACCCACACCACGGGGTAAACCGTTTCGGGGAAAGTAGGGATTCACTTGCGGCAGGTCAAGGAAACAAAGCCGCCCCGCGCGCGGCATCAGCGGGCCAGCAGCAGCGCGCGTTCAAGGGCGTAGCCCAGCAGGCCGGTGACCGGCAGCGTGAGCAGCCATGCCCACGCCATTTGCCCCACCAGTCCCCATTTGACGGAGTTCCATCGCTTGGTGGCGCCCACGCCCATGATCGCCGCCGTGATGACGTGCGTGGTCGAAAGCGGAATGCCCCAATGGCTGCCCATCTGGATGATGGCCGCCGCCGTGGTTTCCGCCGCAAAACCGTGGATGGGTTGCAAGCGCACCATCTTGTGCCCCAGCGTGCGGATGATGCGCCACCCGCCCATGGCGGTCCCCGCCGCCATGGTCAGCGCGCAGAGCAGCTTGACCCAAAACGCCACGCGAAAAACTGGCGTGCGCAAAAAACCGAGCGCCGCCGGCAGGCCATCCAGCGCCCCGCCCTGCGTGCCCGCAAACAGGATCAGCGTGAGGATGCCCATGGTTTTTTGGGCGTCGTTGGTTCCATGGCTAAACCCCATGAACGCGGCGCTGGCCACCTGCAAGCGGCCGAACACGCGGTTAATGAGGTGTGGGCGTTGGCGGTACAGCAGCCCGAACAGCGCCAGCATCACCAGCAGCCCGCCCATGATCCCCAGCAGCGGCGAGGCGATCATCGGCGCGATGACCTTGGGCCAGAGCCCCTCCAGCCGGCCGGCGGCATCGCGCGCCGACCAGCGGATCACCGCCCAGCGGCCATCCGCGGAAGCCAGCGTGGCGCCGCACAGCCCGCCAATCAGCGCATGGCTTGAACTGGCCGGCAACCCCAGCCACCACGTGAACAGGTTCCACGCCACCGCGCCCAGCAGTGCGCAAAAAATGGTTTGCGGCGTGACGTAGGCCGCATCCACCAGCCCCGTGCCGATGGTCGCCGCCACGGACGTGCCCACCAGCGCCCCCAGCAGATTGGTGCTCGCCGCCAGCGTGATGGCCTGCCGCGGCGTCAGCACTTTGGTGGAAACGCTCGTCGCGATGGCGTTGGCGGTGTCGTGAAAGCCGTTGATAAACTCAAAGGCCAGCGCCACCAGACAAGCCAGAAAAATCAGCGTCATGCGCGGCCGGTCAGGAGTATTTCAGCACCATTTGAAAAACAATGTTGCCCGCATCCCGGCAGCGGTCCACCACCTTCTCCAGCGTGCGGAACAAATCGAGGGCAATAATGACCCGCAACGCCTCATGGCGGCCGCTGTAGAGCTCATGCGTCATGTCCATCATCAGCCGGTCGGCTTTGGCCTCGAGCTGGTGCAGTTGGTCATTGAGCCCCTGAATGACTTCCAGATTTTCGTGGCGACGTAGCCGTTTCACCATCTCCAGCACGGTGCCCACAGCCTCGCCCAGAAGCGCCATTTGCTGGTCAAGGCCGGGCAGGGAGCCGCGCGGCTGGCCCAGCAGGAACTTTTCGCCGAACTTTTCGATGGATTTGGGGATTTTGTAGAGCGCAAACGAAAGCGCTTCGATGTCCTCGCGCTCGAACGGAGTGACGAAGGTCCGGCACAGAGCCTGGGAAATTTCGCCCGTGATGCGCTTGTTATGGCGACGGCTATGCACCAGTTCCTCGATGGTGTGAACATCCTCCGTTTCCCGCAGCATTCTGGACAGATGCTGCACGCTGGCCTGCGCCTCACCGGCGCTGGTTTCCAGCAGGTCGAAGAACTTGTCGTTATGACCCAACAGTCGGCGCAACAGATTGATCATGCCCGGCAGCCTAGCAGAAGCCCTGCCGGGCGCAAGTATAAAGTAAAGCGTTTTTTATTGGCTGTTTTGCCGATTATCCATTTGTCGGGGCCGGCGCCACCAAGCGCATAATTCCCCGGTTTTGGCCAAAAAATCGCCAAAAACTGGCTAAAAATGCAAAAAATCGGCCAAAATCGGCCAAATTCACGAAAAAATGGCCAAAAACACCCCAAAAACAGTAAATTTTGGCCAAGCGCCAATTGTCGCGTCGGTTTTGTGGATTGGCGGTGGCCATTGACCTCAGGAACACCATAACAACGCCATGGCAGCGACGGTTGCCCTGAAATCCCTGCAGGTGACCCGGGGCGTCAAAATTCTTGTCAATCGCGCCTCTTATAGCGTGGGGGAAAACACAAAAAACCTCACTTCTGAACTGTCCACACTTTATAAACTCTGGACATTGCCTGTAAAACTGCCGATTAAAAATATGCGAAAAAATATACATAATAAGTTGTATATAATAGAGATATAAACATTATAAAAAGTGTCCACAGTTTATAAACTCTGGACATCACGTCCAAAATAGCAAAAAAAGAGGTCGGTTTGAGGACAGTTGCGGCTCACCAGTTTTTCTGCAAAATTGGCGCATTCAAGGTGGCCCTTTGATCAATCAAAAAAATGGAAAAAATCGGCCCAAATCGCCAAAAAACCGCCGAAACCCGGACAAAAACGCAAAAAACAGGCCAAATTTGGCTAAAATCGCGTAAAAACGGCCAAAAATGCCATAAAAATGGCAAAATTGGCCTGAGTTCCGCGCTCCACAAAAATCTTGTTGTCACGCGTTGCGTTGCAACCGGGCGATTTCATTTTGTGGTGCCTCGGCCCTAAAAACCGATTCCGGCTGGATTGTAGGGATGGAATGGTCGCAGACCTTCCAGCCGTTCCCGGCGGGAAGGTTTCGTTCCTCAACCATTCTCGCCCTACAAAATTCCGGCAAGAACAGCCATGGCCGCATTCGGGTTGGATTGTAGAGGCGGATGCCGCCAGAGTCTCGACTTTTGTGGTCATTTTAAGGATATAGGGAACCAATATGACCTTACCCGGTGGCAGCCCTGGCCCGCAGGCCAACATTCCCGCTCCTTGGCGATTGATCATTATCATCGCTGGAGTGCTCGCCATAGTGCTCCTGGGCATCATGATTCGGGCCGCTTTGCATTACGCCGATGAGGAGAAGAACCAAAGTATCGAGGAGTGGTCCATCGAATGGAGCCGGAATCATCCGGAATGAACGGAGCACGCCGCGTTCATGCGCCACAAAGTTTCCGAAGGTGGCAACGCAGCCTTGAGGTCGGCGGGGAGTTCCCGTAGAAGGGGAGGGTCGCGGATTTGACAGGAGCCGATGACGGTGGAAACGGACTTAGTCAATATACAGAGCAACGGGAGGCCGAAGCGGTGGCCGGGTGCGGGCTTTTGTGTCCGCCGCAGGGACGGAGTGTTCCGGTGGTGTTGCTGGTGGGTGGCGTTGCTGTTGGTGGCAGGCTGCGGCCTCAAGGAAGAAACGGCACGCCAGCCTTCAGCGCCCCCGGTGCTGGCGCCGCCGGTCATCTCCGGCGAGGCGGCCTTGGCGGCGGTGCGCGAGTTTGTGGAATTGGGCCCCAAGGATTCGGGCACGCCGGGCGCGGAACAGGCAGCACAGTACATTTTTCAGCAACTGCAAGCACGAGGCATCGCGGCGGAGATTCAGGAGTTCCAAGACTCAACACCGGATGGCGAACTGACCTTTCGCAATGTGCTGGGGCGGATTCCGGGTGGCGCGGGGCCCATCGTGCTGCTGGGCGCGCACTACGACACCAAGATCGGCATTGAGGGCTTTGTCGGCGCGAATGATTCGGGCTCCGGCGTGGGCCTGTTGCTGGAACTGGCGCGCGCGTTTGCCGCGGCCGAACCGCTGCCGCTGGAGTTGCGTTTTGCGTTCTTCGATGGCGAAGAATGCCGGGTGCGGTATGGCCCCAACGATGGCTTCCACGGCAGCCGGTATTTGGCCGAACGCATGGCGGCGGATGGCAGTTTGTCGAACGTGACGGCCATGATTGTGCTGGACATGGTGGGCGATGCCCACCTCACCGTGACCATTCCGCGCAATAGCACGCCGTGGCTGGTGTCGCGGGTGTTCGCGGCGGCGCGGGCGGAAGACGCGCGGCAGCATTTCCTCCTGTATCCTTATCCCATCAGCGACGACCACGAGGCGTTTTTCCGCCGCGGCGTGCCGGCGGTGGACCTGATTGATTTTGAATTCGGCAGCCGCCCCGGCGCCAACGACTACTGGCACACCGCGGCGGACAGCATGGATAAACTTTCCGCCCGCAGTCTGGACATCGTGGGTCGCGTGGTGGCGCGGATGATCGTGGATTTGGCCGCGACGCCCGCGCCGGGAAAATAACGCCACGGGCGGTTTGGGCTGGACAGGCGCGGGGCCGCAAGGCCAGCATGGCCCATGCAAGATCAAGGAGCGCCATGATGTTCAATCCAACAGCCGAAGCCATGCCGCGCGCGGACCTGCGGAAATTGCAGGGCGAACGGCTCCAGCAATTGGTTCAGCGGGCTTACCACAATGTGCCGTTTTATCGCGCCAAACTGGATGCCGCCGGCGTGAAGCCCGGCGATATCCGCCGCGTGGAGGACATTGTCAAGCTGCCCTTCACCATGAAGGCGGAGTTCCGCGACCAGTATCCCTTCGGCATGTTCGCCGTGCCGCAAAAAGACATTGTGCGCATCCACGCCAGCTCCGGCACCACCGGCAAGCCGACTGTCGTGGGCTACACCAAGTACGACATTGAAGTGTGGGCGGAATGCGCGGCGCGCTCGCTGGCGTGCGGCGGGGCCACGGCGGAGGATATTGTGCAGGTGGCCTACGGCTACGGCCTCTTCACCGGCGGCCTCGGCATGCACTACGGCGCCGAAAAACTCGGCGCGGCCACGCTGCCGATGTCCTCCGGCAACACCGAAAAGCAAATCATGCTGATGAAGGATTTTGGCGTGACGGTGCTGTGCTGCACGCCGAGCTACGCGCTGCAAGTGGCCGAGGTGGCCGCGCAAATGGGCGAAGACCTGATGAAGCTGCCGCTCAAGAGCGGGCACTTCGGCGCGGAACCGTGGACCGAGGCCATGCGCCACCGCATCGAAGAACTCTTCCCGCTCAAGGCGCTGGATATCTACGGCCTCTCGGAAGTGGCCGGCCCAGGCGTGGCCAACGAGTGCCTGGAGCAAAACGGCCTGCACGTGTTCGAGGACCACTTCTTGCCGGAGATCATCAACCCCGACACCGGCGAGCCGCTGCCCGATGGCGAAAAAGGTGAGCTGGTTTTCACCTGCCTCACCAAGGAAGGCGTGCCCCTGATCCGCTACCGCACGCGCGACATCACTATGATCCTCAACGAAGGCACCTGCCGCTGCGGCCGCACCAGCCGCAAAATCGCGCGCCTGATGGGCCGCACGGACGACATGCTCATCATCCGCGGCATCAACGTATTCCCGTCGCAGGTGGAAGACGTGCTGGTGCGCATCGAGGGCGTGCATCCGCAATACCTCATTGTGGTGGACCGGCAGGGCAACCTCGACACCATCGAAATCAAGGTGGAAGTCACCGAGGCGCTCTTCAGCGACGAAGTCAAAAAACTCGAGGCGTTGCGCGATCGCATCCAGCAGCAGATTCGCTCGGTGCTCAGCATCAGCGCCAAGATTACGTTGGTGGAACCCAAGACCATTGAGCGCACCCTCGGCAAAGCCAAGCGGGTGCAGGACCGGCGCAAACTAACCTAAGCAAGGAGCGGCAACATGAAAGTTCGGCAAATCTCGATTTTTCTGGAAAACCGGTCGGGGCGGCTCGCCAGCGTGCTGCGGGAGGTCGGCCGCGCCGGGGTCAACATTCGCGCCCTCTCGCTGGCCGACACCAGCGACTTCGGCATTCTGCGGCTGATTGTGGATGACGTGGACAAAGGCGTGCAGGCGCTGCGCGAGACGGGCCACACCGTGTCGCTCACCGAAGTGCTGGCCGTGGAAGTGCCCGATCATCCCGGCGGGCTGGCCGGCATTCTCGACAAGCTTTCCGCCGCCAACCTCAACGTGGAATACATGTACGCGTTTGTGTGCCGCGCCACGGAAAAAGCGGTTGTGGTCTTCCGGTTTGAGGATGTGGACCACGCCGTGGCCACGCTGCAAAGCTCCGGCATCAGCGTCCTGCGCGCCGAGACGGTGTACCAGCTCTAATTTGCTGTTGGGCACTACATAATGTGAAGAAAGAAAAAATAAAAACATCCCTCGACGCATTCATTTCACGGTTGGATTCAATACAGATGACTGCCGATGTTGCTGATGACCACAAGGTCGCATCGGAAAAACTCCACCGTTGTGCTAAGGATATAGTGGTATTCCTCAATTCCAATGGATACCCAAGCGATGCGAGGGAAGTCGAAGCTGTAATGATGCATATTGAAGTAACCTATGGCGTACCTCAAATCTTTCGCATCAAGAATGACATAGATTATTACCGAACGAAATTAACGGTTTTGCGTGATGCGCTTGATGAACCTACACACTCTTCAGTCGAACAAGTCACAGAGTCATCTGAGCCTGTTCAACGCATAGGTAACTCCCTGGATATGCCAGAGAAAATAACGCTGAAATGGTTCATGGAACATACTCCGATTTCATTCTGGCCGTGGGTGCTCGGGATCATTGGGATGCTATTCGTGGCTGGAATTTACGTCGGGCAACTCTCGTTTGTGAAGGAACTAATCGGTAGAGGCACCCAAGAGACTGTTTTGGCTGAGCACCTCAATACCAAGCGCATTGTATATACGAACGTAGTACAAACCGGGTTTATCAAATCTGTAGCGGGACCCTATGTCGACGTCTATTACCTCAATCCTTTTACTGGAACCCCTGAGCTAACGCTCATCCAAGCCACAAATGGCCCGGATCCAGCAATGGCGTTTGAAATCTTTGAACAACGCCCCGATGGTTTTCGTTTGAGTCATTTCAGGCACAGTGATGCTGATACAAATGGTATGATCTGGAAGGCTTCTGGTATCAGATCGGTTGAAGAATGAAGCGTCAGGATCCAACAATCGGTTGTGGAGTACACCGCACAAGATGTGTCACCCCTTGGCCCGTGCTATTGGGTGCAGGAACACAGAGGTGAATCATGTGGCTCGACATAAAGTACGAAATCGAGAAGTCGCAGGCCCCAGAGATCGTCAAGCTGTCCCTCAACATAGTCACCAAGGCCATCTCCTGGTTCCCTTGGATATTCGTCGTCATAGGCTTCTTCCTCCCTGGATCCTACTTCACTCTCTGGCTGGGCTTCTTCCTCCTTGTCGAAGGAGGACTCATCCTCGCCCTCATCTACATGCTCGTTCTTCTCGTCCATGACACGCTCACACATCCGCCCACTGGGCCGATATCACCGGAAGAGAGACGGGAAAAGGAAAGCCTTGCTCAGGCCGCGCTCAAAGGAATTATCGGGAACATAGCATTTTACATCTTCATTCTCGTAGCCTTCATTGTGATCAAATCGATGGGAATCACAGACAAGATCACCGGAATCTTCCTGAACAAATAGGAGAAAGCACCCAATCAGCGGCTTGAGCGCGCGGCGTACCACCGCCGCTCAGCCGTAACGTGGCCTCTTACACGTGGATGGCGCGGTTGAGGAGGCCGCGGGCGGCTTCCATGATGCCTTCGGCCACGGTGGGGTGGGCGTGGACCAGATCGGCCAAGTCCGTTGTGGTCAGCTCCGCGCCGCGCGCAAGCAGCGGCTCGTGGATCAAATCTGTCGCGCGTTCGCCCACGATCACCGCACCGAGGATTTCGCCTGTGCCGGGAGCGGCGACCACCTTCATGAAGCCATCGGCCGTTTCCGTGGCGACCGCCTTGCCAATGCCGCGGTACGGGAAACTGAATACCTGATGCGCGATACCCTTGGCTTTCGCCTGCTCTTCCTGCAGGCCGAAGCTGGCAATTTCCGGTGAGCAATAGATGGCGGAGGGCACCAGCGTGGGGTCCACGCGTCGTTCGCGCGGCAGGGGCGAGCCCAGCAGCGTGGCGGCAATATGTTCGGCGGCAATTTCGCCTTCCTTGCTGGCGACGTGCGCCAGTTGCGGGGTGGCGATCAGGTCGCCGATGGCGTACACGCCGCGCGCGGCGGTTTGGCAGTAATCGCCCACGGGCACAAAGCCGCGTTCGAGGGTGATGCCGAGTTCTGCGAGGCCGAGGTTGGCGCTGTTGGGCACGCGGCCAATGGCCACCAGCACTGCGTTGGCTTCCACTCGGGCGGGAATCTCCGCGCCGTTGTGGTCGGGCGCGGGTTTCAGGTCGAGCGCCAGGCCCTTGGGCCCGCGCGCACCGGCGGTGGCAAACGCGCCGGTAATGAATTTGATGCCGCGCTTTTCAAACAGCTTGCGCACCAGCGCCGCGGCTTCCGCGTCTTCCAGCGGCAGGATGCGGTTCATGCCCTCGATGATGGTGACTTCCGCGCCGAAGGCATTCCAGACATAGCCGAGCTCCAGGCCGATGGCCCCTGCGCCAAGAATGACAATCTGCGGCGGCAGTTTTTTGAGGTTCAGCGCGCCCGTGCTGGAGAGCGCGGTGGTTTCATCGAAGGACAACCCGGGCAACTCGCGCGGGCGGCTGCCGGTGGCCAAAATAATGGCGCGGGCGCGGACCCGCCGCTCGCCATCCAGCGCAATCTCGTTGGGAGCGGTCAGCCGGCCTTCGCCTTTGATGTATTCAATGGAATTCTTTTTCAGCAGGAACTGGATGCCCTTGGAAAGACGCTCCGCCGCCGCGCGGCTTTTCTTGTAGGCGTGGGCAAAGTCCAGCTTGCGCGTATCCACCGCCACGCCGAGGTCCTGCAAGGCCGGAATGCTGCGCACGAGGTCGGCCTGGTGAATCAGCGCCTTGCTCGGGATGCAGCCCCAGTTGAGGCATACCCCGCCGGGCTTGTCTTTTTCGATGATAGCGGCCTTGAGGCCCAACTGCGCGGCGCGGATGGCGGCCACATAGCCCCCGGGGCCGGCGCCCAACACGGCAACATCAAAATCATGACTCATGGCGGATTCCTTTCATGGGCGGGTGATTGTGCGCCGCGGGCTTCCTTATAGCAAGGCCCGCGCGGGCTCTTCGCACAGGGCCTTGAAGTCGGCGAGGAACGCGGCGGCTAGGGCGCCATCAATCACGCGGTGGTCGGAGGACAGCGTGGCGTGCAGGATGCGGCGCACGACCACCGCGCCATCGCGCACCACGGGCTCGGCGGTCACCGCGCCGAGCGCGAGGATGGCCGAACCGGGCGGATTGATGATGGCGGTGAATTCTTCCACGCCGTAAGAGCCGAGGTTGCTGATGGTGAAGCTGGCGCCGGTATATTCCTCCGGCAGCAGCCCGCCCGCGCGTGCCTTGGCCACCAGGTGGCCCACGTCTTGGTCAATGGCTTCAAGTCCTTTGGCTTCGCAGGCGCGAATCACGGGGGTGATGAGCCCGCCGGGCAGCGCGACAGCCAAACCGATATCGGCATGTGGCAGATATTGAATGGCATCGCCTTCCCAACTGGCGTTGATGCCGGGGTTGCGTTCCAGCGCGGCGGCGGCCAGCTTGACGATGAATGCGTTGAGCGAGAGCGCCGGGTCGCGGCCCGCGTTGAGCTGCTTGCGCAGGTCCAACAGGCGGTCCATCTCGATGGCCACGCGCACGAAGTAGTGCGGGGCTTGTGAATAGCTTTGGTGCAGGCGCGTGGCAATGATGCTGCGCATTTTGGAAAGCGGCACGCGGTCGCCGCGCAGGCCGCGGGATTGCGGCGTGGCCGCCGCGGGCGCGCTGCCGGCGGGCCGCGGTGCCACTGCCACCATGGCGGGAGCCGGCGCCGTGGGGGCCGCGTGGGCTTGTTCGACATCGCGCGCGATGATGCGCCCGCCGGGGCCACTGCCGCGGATGCCGCGCAAATCGAGCCCTTTTTCCTGTGCCAGTTTGCGGGCCACCGGCGAGGAACGCGGCACGCCCGGCGCCAGTTGGGGGGCGACGCCCGGCACACTGGCCGCCACCGGCGCGGCGACTGTCGGAGCAGGGGCGGGCGCAGGGGCAGGGGGAGGAGGGGGGGCGGGGGGTGCCGCAGCTGGTGCAGCGACTGGTTGTGCCGGCGCGGCGGGGGCGGCGGCTTGCGCCTTGGCAGCAATTTCTTCCCAGTTGTCGCCGGGCTTGCCGACCACCGCAATCAGTTGGCCCACCACCGCGGAAGTACCCGGCCCCGCGATGATCTTCAACAACGTGCCGGCCGACGGCGCTTCATAGGTCATGGTGGCCTTGTCGGTTTCCACCTCGCAAAGCGCGTCGCCGGTTTTGATCTCCTGCCCCTCCTGGGCAAACCATTGGACAATGGTCCCCTCGTTCATGGTCGGGGACAGCGCAATCATCAGGACAGGATCAGCCATGAGGAACCTCCAGATAGAGGGCGCGCCGGGCGGCGGCCACAATTTTTTTGACGCTGGGTTGAACGGCCAGTTCGAGGGTGTGGTTGTAGGGCATGGGGACGTCTTCGCTGGCCACGAACTCCACGGGCGCGTCGAGCAAGTCGAAGCACGCGGTGGCGATGCGGTGGGCTACATAGGAGCCGACGCTGGCGGCCGGCCACGATTCATCCACCACCACGGTGCGGCCGGTGCGGGCCACGCTGGCCATCAGGGTTTCTTCGTCGAGCGGACGCAGGCTGCGCAGGTCAATCACCTCGGCGGCGATGTTGTCGCGGGCGAGTTCGTCGGCGGCTTGCAGCAGCAGGTGCACCGGCTTGCCGAACGACACCAGTGTGATGTCATTGCCGTTGCGCAACGTGTTGGCCTTGCCGATAGGGATCAGGAATTCTTCATCGGGCACTTCGGCCTTGAAGCCGTAGAGCATTTCCGCCTCGAGGACCACGACGGGGTCGGGATCGCGGATGGCGCTCTTGAGCAGGCCGTAGGCATCGGCCGGAAAAGCAGGCGCTACCACGCGGATACCGGGCACGTGCACCCAGTAGCTGGCGAGGGCCTGTGAGTGCTGGCTGGAGAGATATTCCGCCGGGCCATTCGGGCCGCGGAACACCACGGGCACGTGGAATTGGCCGCCGGACATGTGCCGCATTTTGGCGGCTTCGTTCACCACCTGGTCCAGCGCCAGCAGCGCAAAGTTGTGGGTCATCCATTCCACAATCGGCTTGAGGCCGACCATGGCCGCGCCGACGCCGAGGCCGGTGAAGCCCAGCTCGGTGATGGGCGTGTCGAGCACCCGGGTGGGGCCATATTTGCCGAGGAGGCCGCGGGTGACTTTGTAGGCGCCGTCATATTCGGCGACTTCCTCGCCCATGATGACCACTTTGTCATCGCGGGCCATTTCTTCATCCATGGCCCGGTTGAGCGCGTCTCGATAACTCAGTTGCGACATGGCGTGCTCCTGTTCAGGTGACGAGGGTGGCGGGGTTGGACGGCGCCATGAAGAATGGCTCGCCGGCGTAAATATCCTCATAGAGCGTGTGCACCGCAGGCTCGGCGGAGCGCTCGGCAAAGTCCACGGACTCCTTCGAGATTTCCTCGGCGGCGCGGTCCTGTGCGGCGGCGCGGGCGTCATCCCAGTGGCCGGCTTCCTTCATGAGGGTTTCCAAAATCAGAATGGGGTCCTGCTCGCGCTTGTATTTTTCGACTTCTTCGCGCGTGCGGTATTTTTGCGGGTCGCTCATGGAGTGGCCCTTGTAGCGGTAGGTGCGCGCTTCGATCAGCACGGGGTGGCCTTCGCGCGCCTCGGCCAGCGCGCGCCCGGCGGCGTCGCGCACTTCCAGCACATCCATGCCGTCCACCAGCTCGCCACGCATTCCGTAGGCCGTGGCCATGACGGAAAAATCATCCACCGACGACACGCGCTTCCAACTGGTGCCCATGCCCCATTGGTTGTTTTCGCACACCGACACCAGCGGCAGGTTCCAGATTTTGGCGAGGTTCATGGCCTCGTGGAACGCGCCCTGATGGATGGCGCCATCGCCAAAAAAAACGACGGTCGCGCCGCCGGTTTTCAAATACTTCTGGGCAAACGCCACGCCGGCGGCCACAGGAATCTGCGCGCCCACAATGCCGTTGCCGCCCAGAAAATGACGCTGCGCATCGAAGAGGTGCATCGAGCCGCCTTTGCCGCGCGAGCAGCCGGTCACCTTGCCGAACAGCTCGGCCATGATGGCGCGTGGCTCCATGCCCGCCGCCAGCGCATGGCCGTGGTCGCGGTAGCCGGTCAGTACATAATCGCGGCTGTAGTCCAGCACACTGCCGAAGCCGGCGGCGATGGCTTCCTGCCCGTTGTACAAGTGGCAGAAGCCCCCGATTTTGCGCAGGCCGTACATCTGCCCGGCTTTTTCTTCGAAGACCCGCATCAACACCATGTTGTTGCGGAGCTCCCAAAGCAGTTCGCCATTCAACTCCTTCATGTGCCGGCCTCCTTCTCCACATAGAGGCATTCCATGGGCCGGAACAGCTTGGCGTTGTCCACCACTGTCTCAATGACGACCAGCTTGGCGGGGTCCGGATTCACGCGCCAGAAGATGGTCAGGTTGGGGCCGAGCGCTTCGAGTACCTCGGCTTTCAGGCCGGGATTTTGCAGCACTTCCGCCTGCCCGCACACAGAAATGATTTCATCCAGCGTCGGCGTTTGGAATGTCCATTGCACGCGCGCGTTGGCTTCGATTTCCTTCACCTTGGCCGAGCCTTTGCTCGTCACGCAGTAAAAGCAGCCCTGCACACGCGGCAGGGCGGCCACCGTCATCCAGCGGCAACGCGGCTGGGCATCCTTGCTGACGGTGCACAGCACGCCCACCCGAATGGTATCCAACAAGGCCCGGAGGGCTCGCAGGGGGTCTTTTTCTTTCATGGGACTCCTCTCGTCTGCCGGGCCGGCGGCGTGCGGTTCAAAATCCAGGACTCCCGGCCGTAGTCCGTGGCCAAAAAACGGATGTTGCTCAAATCCAGAAATGTCTCCGGCGGCTGCGGGGCGCCGGCGCGCGCGAGGCCCGCAAAAAGTGCGGCTTCCACTGTCGCCACATCCAATCCGGGGCGCAGGTGAGCAAGTGTGGTCACGGGGGAGGGCACCGAAGCCACGACCGCGCGCGCGGCGTGGCCCGTCTCGCCGCCATATTCCGGCAAATGCGCCGCCAAGGCCGCGGTGAGCGCCGTCAAATCAGTAGTGACGAGCAGCGTGCCGTGAAACAGCAAAACGCCCTTGCCTGCCGCCGCCGCTGTGCCGCCGATTTTGCGCCCGGCCACATACACCCCGCCCCGCGGTCCTTCTTCCGCCGCGATGCCCAGCTCGTGCAGCACCGTCAACACCGCCGCCAACAGCCGCCCGCGGTCGGGCAGCTCGCCCGGCACCACGAGGCTCCAATTCAAATTACCCGCGTCGTGATACACCGCCCCGCCGCCGCTGGTGCGCCGAAATACCGGCAAGCCCGCCGCGCGCGCTTGCGGACTCAACTCCGCCAGCGCATCTTGGTTGCGCCCCACAATCACCGACGGCGCATTGTGGCCGCAAACCAAAAATCCGCGCCCCCCCTGCTTCAGCAGCAAATCCCGCAGGCCTTCTTCCAACGCGATATTGAATGGCGGTTCGTGCCAAGGGGAACGCACACCCCACGGCGCTTCATGTATTTTGCTGCAACCAACCATGACCGAATCTGTTCTGCCGCCCGCGCTTCCTCCTGAAATCGGGCCAGCGTAGCCAAAACTATCCCGCATAATCCCGATTGTCAACCGCTCCACTGGATTTTACGTTTTTTAACCAAAATCGGTGAATTGACAAAGTAACTGCGCCCCCAAGGGGAGGGAAGGGGCGCAGTTAGTC